>Ga0208303_1000508_pt1 | contig 15978 bp, 15 predicted proteins | sample CB_VirMetaG_2_FD_184537 | JGI IMG/M metagenome (GOLD analysis project Ga0208303, IMG submission 184537) | Freshwater to marine saline gradient viral communities from Chesapeake Bay - CB_1504_2 Viral MetaG (SPAdes) (version 4) | ecosystem: Environmental > Aquatic > Marine > Coastal | place: USA... | reverse complement strand
GGTGCACTACACATTATTTGTAATCCCTTTCTTTTATCATTTCTAAGTAATGAATTGCTTTATCAATGTCTTGCTCTTTCCCTTTCGCTGCATGTCTGCATATGTACTTTATAGCTGATCCTTCTGCAAAGGGCAACCTGTTCTTATTTATAAACTCACTTGGCTGCATGGCCATCGATTTATAATGTGATCCTCCGATTTGTTTTTTGTATGCGCTCATCTTATTCCTAACCTCCTTTTACTTTTTGAATGGGTTGCTAATGTCCAACAATCAAAGATACCTCTACTGTAAGCAGTGTACTTTAATCTTAGTTGGGTAAAGTAGTTTTCAGGACGATGTAAACTTTCATCTACAATAACGTTATCAAACGTTAGTCCCTTAACATCGTGTATGTTGCCGTATTTAATTCTGACATCTCCATCAAAATCAAAACCTTTTTTAATAATCCTATTGATATAAATTAATCTATCTTCATCTGTCTTCTTTCTAACAAGATCATAACTATCATGTTGTCTTGCATCTTCTTTTAAAAACTTTTCTTTAATTAAATAATCAACAGTATAATCTTTTTTAATCCAATCTTTAAAAGGGTCTTTGTCTTTTGACTTACCTCTAACTATTACTTTACTCCCCATGTAATCCCAAAAAGCTTTTATCTGTGTAAGACTCATAGGTTCTCCTGCCAGAAACTTAGGCCAAAGATAATGACATTTTATTTCTTTTTTAGAAACATACGCTTGATTTTTCACATGAGAAAATTCTATAGCGTTCTGTTTAAAGAACTGTCTCACTCTTAGATCACCTGGTGTCTGTCGGTAAGTAAATAAGAATGTTTGTTTTGTTTCTTGAATTTTATTTAAAAGATAATCTAGTGCACTTGACCCTGTAAGATTGGGTAGATAAAAACTTTTACCTTTAATAGTGTCTCCTACTTTAAACCCTTCTTCTATCTTCCCCTGTTGTAAATGTCTTTCAGTATATATAGCTGGAGTCCAAGTTCTTTCATAACCATAGTGATTCCAAATAGGTTTTATAATCTGTTTACAAATATTATTAATTGTCTCGCCACATCTTTTACCATTCTCTAATTCTTCTGCATCCTTTGATAAATTGTGAAAATACTCTGGGTCTGATCCTGAGAACTCAAAGATTGTTTGATCAGCATCCCCTACCATATAAAAATTTCCATCTTTTACATTAGTTGACATTTTCTTTATAGCTTCAATCTGTGGTACATTACTGTCTTGAGCTTCGTCTATGATCAAAGCATCTATTTCTGGTGTCTTTGCTTCTGTTATAAAATCTTGAATCATATCTACAAAGTCATGAATACGTTCTCTATCTTTATAATCATCATAAACTTCTTTAAGTTCTGTTATGATTTTAAAATCATAAGGCCAATAACTATTTCTGTTTGTTTTAAACCAAAAGTTTTTTAAATCATTATGGTAACCATGACCATGAGCATCATTTAAAAATTTATAAAAAGGATGTTTCTTAGTTAAATCATCTGAAGGATTTATTTTAACTCTATTAAATAAAGCATTTTCAGTTGTTAAATTTAAATGATCTTGATAATCAAAAACATCTTTTCTTAAAAGTTTACCCTTACAATACTTATGGATGGTACAGATTTTATACTCTAAAGCTTTCTTTCTTACTCCTTTTTCCTTCATCAAAGGTATATCTAAAATAACATCTTTAATCTCATCTGCTGCAGTATTAGTGTGAGATAGAATAATTATATTCTCATGACCATATTTGTTAATAAGCTCAATATATTTATCCCTAATAAAAAAATTTGTTTTCCCTGTCCCTGGAGGACCTGATATAAATTTAGGCTTCATAATCTATTTGCTGTACTTCCTCTACAACTTCTCCTTCAACAAGAATATCTTCCTTGTCAATATCTGGTTTATCTATCTTCCAATATACAAAAGATTTATTGTTTGGATCTTTACCGTGTATCTTCTTACCTTCTAAAATCATTTGAATTTTCATAACAAGATCTACTCTTTTCATATTTATCTTTTGACTTTCTAAATAATCTTCAAACATATCTAGATTAAATTGTATTGAGCTTCTACCTAAATCAAAATAGGGAAGTTTATGATTGTATAATTCTTTCTTATCTGTGTAAGCTTTTTCTTTTCTAATATAAGACTTGAAATATTTTTTAAATCTTAAGTTCTCATTTGCTTCTTCAACATAATTTTCAGATCTACTTCTTGCTTCATATTTTGCTCGCATTATCTTTTCAAATTCAACGGGTTTCATTTTAGGAACCCATACAGAAGCTTGACTAATAACTTCATCGTAAAACAAATGTTGTTTCATAAGTGTTGGACCCGATACTATGATTTGAACTTGCTTTGGTTTATCATTAACAACCGCATTTACTTTTACAAGATATCTATTCTGTCCATATTCTATGATGTCTCCTATTGCAGCTTGACCTTCAACTGCTTCGTTCGTAATACCTACCCAACTGAATAAAGTTTGAATAGCCGATACACTACAATTATCTCCAACAGATTGTGCAATCGTTGGCATTCCTAATTTTCTCTGTGCTTTAGCGTGTGATGTACCTTTGTTATTTCTTTTATCTGGGTCGTGATCTTTTGCTATTACAGCAATACGATAAATAAAATCATCGATGTCTTCAGGTTTCCATTTTGTATGGTTTAGTAAAACTCCTGCTATTGCTGTACAGAAATTATCTCTATCTCCTTTATCAGGATAAATGATACATAGTGCTGTAGATAAAGCTAACTTACCTACATCCATTTGTAAGTCACCAGTATATTCATGGATACCTTCAAAATGTTCCCATTCAATTGGTTCGTTTGTTGTATGGTATTTTGTTTCCGGTACTAAAGTATATTGTTGAATGTCATGTCTTATCTCGCAAAGCGTAGCCCCGTGAGCATATTTTTCATAAATTTTTTGTAAATCTTTTGGTAATATAAATTTTTTAGGTTTAGCTGTGCCAGCCCATAAATAATGATTTGTTGGACTGTTCTTTCTTCCAAATATAGCGCCACATTTCTTAATATAATAATCTGTAAAATATTTTACAAAGTCATTATCAATATCTAAATCAATGTATTTGTCTAAACGTAAACCCATTTGTTTGTTTACGTGTTCTGATCTCCATTCTTCTTTCGTAATTTTAAAATTGATGTCTGACCATTTTTTAACCACGGATCGTTTGTTCTCACATGGTATAATAATATGATCAGTATCTAACCAATCTTCATACGTCTTTGGCGCGTTGTCATTCACTTTGTTCATATAAATAAAGCGAGGCGGATCCAGTCTCCCATCACCGCCTCAGTTATTCCCGCAGGAAACTATAAATTTATTTTCCTAGCTTTAGGTGATTCTTCAGTTTCTGGTTTAGCTTGAACTTCGCCTTTGCTTACGCTAGCTGCAAAATTTTTCGCTATCTCATAAACTCCTTTATCTTGAACTGGTCCAACTGTGGACACATCCCAACCAAACCAAGTTCCTTTGTCGTTAGACATCTGAACTGTTTTTAGTTTATAAATGTGGCTATATGTTGGCGGTGTGAATAAACCGTTCTTACCTTGCATTTTCAAACCCATCATCATTGAGTTCCATTTTCTACTCACTTTTAATTGAGTAGCTTTCATAGAAATCAAAGCTGTTGTTGGGCTTTTACTTAGCAAAATAACAAAGTGATTCGCAGTGTTCTCGATATAATTACCATTTGATAATCTATCTTTGTAAGACTTATCTCTTGTAGTCTTACTCATAATATCACTACTAGCTTCATGTATTGCTACAGGAGCTCCTTTGCTCTCACCTCTGTCTTGCCATTCTACAAGTTGTCTTTTGTAGTATACTGGCAAAACATCTATCCCCTTATCACCATCAAAAATTTCATTTGTGACAGTGTTGAGAATCATGCCTGGTTCTGCACCTTCGACATGCTTCCCATCCCTTTTGTTTACTTCAGGAGATAGTTGTCCTAAGACTTTCAAAAATGGTAATGCAAGATCTTCTTGCGCCATGTTTTGAGAGCCAGCATTTGCATCTGCTTCAAATAAGTTTGTAGCTAATGCACCTGCATTTTCTTTTTTTTGTACTTGACTCATGGTTATTGTTTCCTTTTTATTGTTGTCTTATTCTCAGTGAATACACCGAAAATTTCCGTTGGCATTTCTTTACCTGCCTCGATACGTTCACGGACTAACGCTTTCAAAGTCATGGGTTCAACCTTCAACTTTTGTGTCGGTTGGAACCCTTGACCTTTCGCAAGTTCGGCATAATCAGCCGCCTTGTTATCTTCGTTGCGACCAAAGGATACGGATATCTCGTTTTTGATTATATCCCCTAGTCCATTTTTACGAAGCCAGTTAAACGCCGCTTCCTTATTAGCCACACTGATGTGTGCTCTATACGACGTTGAGACTTTGATGGATGACCCATCTTGAAGTCTTAATTCTGATAAACCCATTTCAGAAAGCATTGTAGGGATTACTTCACCTGACAATCTTTCTAATTCTTTTTTCTTTTCTTTTAGTTTATTTTCAGTTTCTTTTATATCAGCATCTAAAGATTCTAGTGTTTGAACCTGATCTGCTAAAGACTGAATGTTATCTGTTTTATTTAACAGATCTTCTTTATCTTTTTCAAAGTTGATTTGACTCATGTATTTCTCCTTTATTATAAATGTCTATCTCAATTGGATAGTATCTTCTTTCTTGTTTGTCCCATTTTAATAAATTAAATTTACCATTTGTCAAGTCTGAAACTATACAGCAGGCAACACCTATTAAAGCAGGATCGCCAGTTAGTAATAAATAATCATCTTGTCGGAAGTCTTTCAATAATCTTTTTAACTTTAAGATTAATGGTCCAGGTGAAAAAATCATTTGTGCTCTTTCGTCTAGTAGAAATTTTATTCTACCATAACCCGTTGCACCCATAATATTTATTTTTGGACGACCATCTCTAGTGCCTGCAATCTCTTGCAACACATGTACGATAGGCTCCCTATCTTTTTTTATTTCTGAGTAATTTATACTTTCTGGCATTGACAAACATATAAGCTTTATTATATAGTATGTCAATAGAAAGAAGATATAATAATTATGAACTACAAGTTTAAAACTAAACCGTATGCGCATCAGTTAACTGCGTTAGAAAAATCGTGGAATAAAGAAAGCTATGCTTACTTTATGGAAATGGGTACAGGTAAAACTAAAGTGCTTATTGATAACATGGCTATGTTATATGATAAAGGCGCTATAAATGGTGCTTTAATTGTTGCACCTAAAGGAGTTATTGGTACTTGGTACAATCAAGAAATACCTACTCACTTACCTGATCATATAAAGAATGTGTCAGTATTGTGGCAATCTAATATAAATAAAACTCAACAAGAAAAACTTAATACTTTATTTGAAACAGGAGAAGATCTTCATATTTTAATTATGAATGTTGAGGCTTTCAGCACAGATAAAGGTAAAACATTTGCAGCTAAATTTTTAAGAACACATAAAACTTTAACAGCCATTGATGAAAGTACAGTTATTAAAAATCCTAAAGCTAAAAGAACTAAAAATATATTAGCCCTAGCTGATCTTTGTAAGTACAGAAGAATCATGACAGGATCACCGGTAACAAAGAATCCACTAGATTTATATTCACAGTGTAATTTCTTAGACCCTTTCCTATTAAACTTTCATTCTTATTTTGCTTTTAGAAATAGATATGCAGAAATGAAAACATTACATATGCATGGTAGACAAATACAAATCGTTAATGGTTTTAAGAATTTATCTGAACTATCTGATAAACTAAAAGGTTTTTCTTACCGTGTATTAAAAGAAGATTGTTTGGATTTACCCCCTAAAATATGGACTAAACGACATATAACTTTAACACCTGAACAAGCTAAAGTTTATAAACAAATGAAAGAGCAAGCCTTGGCTGTTTTAAAAGGTAAACAAGTTACATCTGTATCTGCACTTACTCAGTTAATGAGATTACATCAGATTACTTGCGGTCACTTTGCTGCCGATGATGGTTCTGTTCAACAAATTAAAAACAACAGACTATCTGAACTTATGGATGTATTAGAAGAGACAGAAGGTAAAGCTATTATATGGGCTCACTATCAACATGATATTAAAAACATTGTAAAAGAAATAGAGAAGGTTCATGGTCCGGGTTCCGTGGTGACTTATTATGGGCTCACGCCTCAAGATGAAAGACAAGATAATATTAAACAGTTTCAATCGAATGATGAAGTACGATTCTTAATCGGTACACCAGCAACAGGTGGTTATGGTATTACACTTACTCAAGCCAACACCGTAATCTATTATTCAAATGGTTATGATTTAGAGAAAAGATTACAATCAGAAGATAGAGCACACAGAATAGGACAAAAGAAATCAGTAACGTATGTTGATATTATGGCAGAAGATACTGTTGATGAGAAGATTGTAAAAGCTTTACGTAAGAAAATTAATATTGCTTCTGAAGTTATGGGTGAAGAATTAAAAGATTGGATCTAAGTTAATAACTTATCAAAAAAGAATAAGGCCACAGTCCCCACCGCAACCAATAATACCCAGTAGATTTTGTCTACCTTGCCACCCAATTTTTCTAAATCGTCATGCATGTGTTTTAAATGATTATTTTTAATCTGGGAAATGTCTTTTTTTAATCCAGTCACGTGACCGTATAAGGAAAGAATGTGTTCTCTAGTATTTTTGGGTTGTATAGCCATGTTATATATTTTTCTTTTGAGCGATTAGATTACCTAGTTCATCTCTTGGAAATAAACTAGCATAAGTACTACCTTGTGTCGACTGTGTTTGTTGAGACACAGGACTAATAGGCGCGGGCATTGGTGTTCTTAATGGTGGAGCTTGAACTTGAGGTTCTAATTGTGTTGTTTCTTCTTGTTGAGTTGTTTTTATATTAGAGAAATCTAATTGATCTTCCAATAAATCTAAATTTCTGTTTTCATTTATTATTTTTGTAATAGTTGGTAAAGTTGTTAAGTATGGATTAGGTAAGTTTATACCTTCTTTTTGATTTAAATCTCTTGTTATCTCAGCCATCCTTGTTGCAAAAAACTTACTTGGTCTGCTAGGAGTATAAACTCCTCTCATTAGACCATCAAAAACATCCTTACTAATTCCCCTTCTTCTTACTTTTTGTCTAATTTTATATTCTGGAACACCTAGTTCTCTAGCCGCTAATATGTTTTGATTCATTTCTTTAACTTCAGCAAGTTTTCTAGTTTCAGAATAAGCATAAGTATCTAAAAGTTTTTCTGGAGAAACTCTTCCTCCTCTTAACAAACTAGCATTAAATAAATTATTAGCATTTTTTAATTGTCTACCAAATCTTGTAGTCATAAATACTAAACCTTTTTCAGGTTTACTTTGAATAGGTCTAAAACCAAATATACCTTTTAATTCATCATTAAGTTCAAAAGATTCTCCGTATTTTGGATCTGTTTTACCTAAAGCTGTTCTACCTATTCTTTTCAATTGTTCATAAGAGCCTGGTTCAAAAGATTCAGCTACGTGAAAAATACCTTTCTGTATTTTAACAAAAGGGTCATCCGCTTCTTGCCATACTCTTCTTCCGTTTTTACCTATACCTCTTCTAATAGTTGAATCAATTAAGGCTTCAGTAAAGATTGACTCAGATGCAAATGGTTCTAACAGTTCTACTGTTCCTTCTGCCATACCTTCTCCTAAAGCTTGAGCTAAAGAATCTTTTGTCTGTGCACTATCTCCTATTTTGTTTAACACAGCTCTAAAAGGTCTTAGCAAAGGATCATAAGCATTAGTATAACTAAAATCTATATATTTAATATAACCATTTTCATCTCTGTCTACCGGAAGTAACGTTGAGTTTTTAGACCATTCAGGAACAAACTTTCTCAATGCATTCAGCTCCTCATTACTTACATTATTTTTTGCTTTATAAAGTTCTGTTAAACCTTTAGGTAGTGCTAGTATTGTAGACCCAAAACCAAACAATCTTTGCAGACCAATATTTCTTATGTCTGGAATACCACTCGTTATTTCATTTATAGCTTGTGCCATAATATTGTTTCCCGTTCTCATAATTTCTAAAGGAAATGCAATAAAATTTCCAAAAGGTGTCTGTCTTAAAGCTTTACCTGTTCTTCCTATGTAGTTATAATTAGGAACTAGATCTCTAACTAAACTGCCTCCAATCTCATCTAAAAAACCTTCAAAAGATTCAGCGACCACATCTTGTTTTTTAACTAGTCCTCTAAAATATTTAGCTGTGTCATCTAAAATTTTTGGTTCCATTCCTAATTCTCTTGCAAGATTATCAAATCCAGGATTAGTTGCACCTGTAGGTAAAAGTCTATCTGGTGCAGTAAGGACTTTCATATAGTTTTTTTTATTTACGCCTAAATTTTCAACAACATTACCATATCTATTTCGTTCTACTCCCCATGTTAAACTTTTCCAATAATCATCTTCTTTTAAATATAACTCTTGTAATTTTCCATAAACACCTCTTAACTGATTGGTTGTTTTACTAGCTAAATTATCTAGGTTTTGATAAACTTTTTTATCCATAGCACCAGGATCTGTAAAAATATCTCTAACTAAAGCATCCATGTCTCGACCAACAACTGAACTTCCTAATACATCTACTCTTTGCATTCTTTTTCTAAGAAGTTGATAAGGAGCTGAGGCTTCTTTTCCAAACGTTCCTTTAAAACTAGTACCGTATGCTTGACTAAACATACCTTTTCCTCCAAACATTTGAGGAGCAAGAGCGGAGATGTTACCATATCCTGGAGCAAAAATTCCGTTTGCTCCAGCAAAAGCCCCTGCACTTATAAAGTTACGAACGTGCGTGATTGGTGATAATATAGTTTTTGCAACTTGTGAAACAGCTTTAGGTAAAAGAATCATCATCTTATAAGCAGTTCCAACATCTGATCTATTTAATATATTTGAAGTCACATCAAATACTTGATCATAAATAGGAGCTCTTAGATATTTTCCATCTAATGACGATAGGCCTTTGAATTCTCCACCAGCCTCTATTTTTGGAGAAGTATACTGTTTAAATCTTTTACTATCATTTAGTGCACTAGATCCAAATTGATCGACAATTTCTTTTTCAGTATAAACAAATTTACTTACTCCGCTTTTTGACCCAATAGTATTTATCTCATCTAAATATTTAATAGTTGAGTTTAAATTAGCTTGTTTCATTATTGTAGCATAAAAAGTATAAGAAGGATCTTTAATAACTCCTGCTATTTCTCTTTGCCATGGCTCTAAAATTTTTTCTTTTAAAGCTGAAGTCTGAACTCTAATTCCTTCTATTTCTTTTTGAACTGTATTGTCGGGTGTTTTCTGTTTAATTTTAGGTCCTGTTGCATCAATATCTTTTTTTGAAGGATTGTCCATTACAGTTTTAGGACCATTTTTAAATTCGCTAGAAGCAACGTCCACTTCATCAATTGATCTTGTTTTTAAAAATGCATCTACTTCGATTTCTGCTCTTATTCTTGCTTTATCAATAACTTCTTGAGGGACTTTATCTGTAGGCTTTAAATTATTTTTTTTTCTATAAATATTTTCTTGTTGTTCTACAAATAATTTTACTGCATTATTATGTTGTTCTGCAGTAATTTTATATTTTTTAAGAGGCATTACTCTATTAAATGCTTTATACTCAGTAGTAAAATATCCTCCAATATTTTGACGAACTGTTTTTGAAACTTCTTCTGGTAAACCTAATCCAAGAGTAGTTAATGACATATTATCAATATCTCTTCTAACTCTAAAAATAGAATTAATTAAAGGTTGTGCAGCACCTTCTTGACCAGCCGCTTCATCCACCATTTTTTTAATTTCTTTTAATTGATTATTTAATTTATAATCACTTTTAACAAATTTTGTTTTAGAAAGAATTGGTTTAGGATTTTCTATTGTACCTAATATTTTTTTCTTAACTTCTGGCTTTAACAATTGATCTGTAACATCAGAAGGCTCAATTGTTTTTTGAACTAATTCTAAAAACTTTTCTTGTTTAGCTTGAGGAGTTAAATTTTCTCCTACTAAAAATTTATCTTCAATAATTTTATATGTTTCTTTTAAATCTTGATTAAATCTTTTAGAAACTTTTGTTGAAACTTCATCTGCTATAAGTGTTTCTGCTGCTGCAGTTCTTTTAGATTGAAAAGTATCCAAAGTTCCTGTTGTTTGTTTTCTTAATCCTAACCAGTATTTTTCTAAAACACCTTTTAAGCCGTCTTGATATTGCTGTAATCCCGTTTCAACAAATTCAATATCATTTTTTGGAATGCTACCATCTTTGATTTTACTTTCACTTAAAACTTCTCCAGTGCTTTTTCTGATATACTGACCAGTTGGTTTTTGCAATTTAGATACTCCTTTACCCAATCCAGCAATAGCTGCATTAAAGAGTGCTCCTTCAGTAGCAAATTTAATTCTGTTTAATAATTTTCTTCCTGCCTCTTCTCTTCCTGCTTTATCTGTACTCTTATCCATCATTGTTATAGCATAAGGCTCTAAAGAAGTTCCTCTAGCCATGTCTGCAAATGTTCCTATATCTTCATCGGCTACAAACCCTTCTCCTATACCTCCCCCTATAATAGCCCCTGTTTTAGGGCCTATTATTTTTGCTCCATACTTAGATAAACTAAAATATTTGTTTGCTTGTTTTGCTTGAAGTGCTCTTTGTGCTAATTTTTTTCCTATAGATGTCCCTGCTTTTATTCCAAGAGCTGCTCCCCCTATTGCAACAGGAGCGATTTGAGTTATTGCTTGAACAACTTTACCAACAGTTCTAGCTTCTGCTTCATCATCAAAGGGATTTACCTCATCAAACCATTCTTCAACTTCTTTTGCTTTATCTGTATCTCCAATTAAATCGTATAATTCAGCACCTAAAGATACAAATCCTTTTGGTATATTCCATACACCTGTAGCTACTCCAGCTAAAGCAGATTCAAAAAAACCTACGTTTTCTTCTTTAGGTTTAGAGCCATAAATTTCATCAATACTTTGTGGCATTTAACCTCCTTTAAGTTTCTAATGCTTCGGCTTCTTGAACACTTAAAAATTCTTTCTTATCTGCGTTATAAACTTTTAAGTCTCCACTATCATTAAAGTAATAATGCATGCCTTTTTTAGGAAGATCTTTTCTTTCAGGTTGTTTTTGATTAAATTTACCAGCCAAAGGAGAATTTGTTATTCTTAGTGAGTCTAAAGAGTTAGCAGCTTTATAGCTTGCATCTGCTGATAAACCATAATTAGTAATTAAATTTTCGGCAACAGTTTCAATTCTTTTAGCTGATATTCCTAATTCAGTAGCTGTTGGGCCATCCATTCTTTTCATGGCTGCTTGTAAAGCAAGAAGTTTGGGAGCTATTTCTTCTTCTCTTTGTTTTTCTCTTAAAGTTTGTAAATTAGTTATTGCAGGGGCTGCTGCTTTTCCAACAACTTGTGCTATATCACCTCCAGGCTGCGCGAGTATCCCTAGTCCTACTTTTGCTAATTCTAAAAATTTTGATCTTTTAATTTCATCAGTATCAGGTTTTAATTGCTCTTGGATTACTGGTAAATATTCTTGAAAGTATTTTTCAAATTGGCTAGAAGCAGCTTCTGGTTTTGTAAGTTTTTTTAATTTTTCTAATTGATTAGCGGTTTCATTATTATTTGTTGCCGTTGGTGGAAGTTTATAATCAAGGTCTAACCCTGCTGCTTTTGCTGTTTCTATTTGTTCTTGTTGTTTCGTAGCATAATCAGTTCCTCCCATTAACTTATCTCCTGTTTTAAACATCTCGTAAGCTTTTTCAGGTTGTGTCTTTATAAGCTCTAAAATACCTTCTCCTTTAAGTGAGGGAGGAGGTGATATTTGTAATCCTTCTAAAACATCTGTTTCTGGAACTCCCCCTAATTGAATATTTTTAATAAATTCTTCATATTGTTTTCTAATGTAGGGCTCTGTAATTTGTGTTTGTTTTTGTAATTTTTTTCCTGCAATAATTTCTTCAAGCCCTGGTCCAGTTCCGTTAGCATATCCAGGTCTTGATTCCGTTAAACCAGACATAATACCTTCGTTAGGTGTTCCACCTTTTCTAAACATTGGTCTTTTTAAAGTTCTATTCATTATTTTCTTAAACCTCCATACAAGCCAGCGATTGTTGAACCAATACCTAATGCTGTTTGTAATGGAGAAGCGCTAGGTGTAGATGAAAATTGATATTGAGCTGGATATCCGCCCATTAAGCCCGTGATCCCTGATCCATAAAATCCTAGTCTTTCGTATGGTTCCATGGCTTGTGCTCTAGCAGCTTGTGTTTGTGCTTCTAGTTGTGCTTGTTCTTGCGCCTGTTGAATTGAACCTACTTGACCTAAAGTTCCGATTTGCTCTCTTTGCAATCCAGGAACAAGAGTTGCTAAACCTAATTGTTGCTGTTGTGCTCTAGCTGCAGCTTGCTGTGCTTGTTGAAAACCTTGTTGTTGTAAACCTGCTTGTAATAAAGCTCTTTCTCTTGCAGCGCCTGTGCCAAACTCTGCTAGTTGAACACCTTCTCTACCTCCGCCAAATGCACCAGCTGAAACAGCTTGATCTCTAATTGCTTGTTCTTGTATTTGTCTTTGTCTATCAAACTCTGATAATGTTACATCAATAACATCTTGTTGATAAGGAGACATGAAAGGTTGTTGTGCTGCTGTAACGCCTGCAGCTGTAACTTGTCCTGTTGATGGATCTACTCCACCTAATCTTTGTGCTTCAGTTATAAAAGGTTGAAATGAACCAATACCTGATTGAGCTAATTCTGCTGCTTTAGTTTGTAATACATCTTGTCCTGCAACTTGCGGAGCAAATTGAGTTACATCTATAGGTTGGGCCGTTAACGCTGTAATTTGTTTAGCGTAATCTTTGCCTAACTCTTCTATAAACGGTGCGGGTAATGTTCTTGTTTCTGTAATAGCCATTATATTTTATTTTCCAATTGTTTCATAGTGTTATACATTTTTTGAGCGCCTTTATCAACACTTCCTCCACCTGCTGCTCTAACAGCATCAGCCGTGAAAACGAACTCATTTTTAGATAGTCTAGCAGGTACATCATCAGCTTTTTCTTTTTTTCCTATAGGTACAAAACCTCCATCTCTTAGGTCCATTTCTTTACCATCAAGATCCATCAGACCTCCTTCTGCTTTACTATCTCTCATAATCTCCTTCATTAGCATTTCATAAGAATCAGGGTCCATTTTATCCTTCATAGATTGTAATCGTTCTATTTGAATTTTTAATATTTCTTCTTTTGGTTTACCTTTTGGCATAACAAAATTTTTTTCTGCTTCTGTTATCTTACGCATAGCTTCTTGAAACTCTGCTGATGTCATTTCTTTTCCTTCAGCATCAGTGTATTTAACTCCATCTCTGTACTCAGCTAAAGGTCTATCTCTTTTTTCTAGCATTTTAAAAAGTTCTTTTTCTTCTTTTGATGGAAGTTTAATTGGAGGAGTTTCTGGTTCAGGAAGATCTTTCTGCCTTTGCTCAAATAATTGTTTAGCTCTTTCAACTGTAGTTAAACCACCTTCAGCTGCACTTAATCTAAACGCTTGTGGTAATTGAAAATATAATTCATTAGGATCACTATATCCTAATGCAGCTTTTCTAATACCAGGAATATCAATACCTCTATCAGTACCATATGTTCTTGCAATTGCTTGTTCTAAAGTTTCTTCATCCTCTTCATCTGGTGTTGCCATGTAACCAAGTAAAGAAGGTATACCAATACCGGCAATCTTACCTAATGTTGTAAGATCAAATTTACCTGGTGTTTTTGTTAAACGTAATTTATTTAACAATCCTTTAGATGCAACTTCACCATAATCCATAGCTTGTTTACCAACTATATAATCTTTTAATCCTCCCAATGAACTCATCATTCCTGGTCTTGTTAAACCATAAGCGCCAGCCGCTAATAATGCAGCTTTACCTACATCGCTTTTTACTAATTTTTTAATTGGTCTTGTAATTTTTTTAACTAAACTTCCTAAACCATATTTTTGTCTAACTTCTCCTCCCTCAGCTGCAGCAAATCTTGGGTCTAACATAAATGGGCTTGGCTGAGCTTCTCTTAGAGATGCAATGTATTGTGCTAGTTCACTTGGTTGTTCCTCCATCTGAGATGCAATACCTACAGCTGGAGATACTAATGGCATAACCGGTGTTGTATCATCTTCTGTTGTCGGGGTTGGACCTTTAAATTTTGCATTTGGATCTATTAAACCTAATCTATTTAATAAACCTATACCTAACTGTGCTTTTCTAAAAGCACCATAAGGAGGAAAAGCTGTTTGTAAAGCTACATCTACTGCACCTTTACCTATTCCTTTTGCTATTTCTTTAGCTAATTTAGTTTTAGTTACGTTATTAGAATCTCCTTCAAATCCTCCACCAGGACTTGCTTCTCTACCTACATTTGTAGCGTAATCGGTTAAATCATCTTGAACACTATACCCTCCATCAGCAAATTCCACTCTGCCCCCTGAAGCCATTAATTGTTTTGCGATTTTTGATCTGTTTATGCCCATAATTTTAGTTAAATTTTAAGTGAAGCAGGAATAAAACCTGAACACTTACCTTACTTTGTTTTACCAAATAAATCAAGACTTGGCATAATAACTTTAATATCTCTTCTAATCTCTTGTTCTGGAACGTTTTTAGCCTTCCATTCTTGATCATCCTTATATACTTCGCCTGTCTTTAAGTTAGAAATAGTCTCTATTATCTTCTCTGGTTTTAATGTTTGCATGGTTTCCTATGTTCTATCAAATTCTAATATAGCTGCTGTTCCTTCTATTTTGTCAGCATCAGCAGCCTGTACTCTTAATACATCGTTTTCTTCTAATATTATTGTACCATCAGCCATGGATTGTGATGAGTTAGCTGCGATTGTATGTTTTGCAAAAGTAAATTGTTTAGTAGCAGAGTTATCGTAAATGTGTGCATGAACAATAACATTTCCTGTATCTATATTTGCCATATGTATATTTTGTACTATAGCTCTAGAGTTTGATGGAACAGTGTAAACGTCTGTTGCATTAGTAGTTGTTAAATCAAATTGTGCATTCTTATATCTATTAGCCACCTATTCCCCCTGTACTAAACCAAGTTAATCTTTGTAATTCTTCTTTAAGATCTTGTTGAAAGGTAGAATTTAATTTTTCTACTAATCCGTCAAGATCTCTAATTAAAGCATCAGCCACTGGTTGACTGTATTCTTTACTAGGTCTTGTAAATACTAATGTTATTTTTGCCATTATCTTCTACCGTCTGGTTGTATATCTAATCTAAAACTTCCTAGTTTCCAATCTTGAGATGAACCTGTGTTTGCAACTTTTAAAGCTACAGATCTACCTCTTGCTCTTGTATCTACTTTAGTCGTAGATGAAGTAATTGTAAAGGGTCCAAGTGGTGAACTTGCTTGAGAGCTATTTGAATAATCTCTTAAATTTAAAGTTACTTGTGTATTACCTGTTTGAGATAAAAAGTCAGGTATAAATCTTCTTATCTTCATAATAAATTCACCGTCTCCTTGAAGAGTAGCTCCACCTTGTGGTCCTCTTGTAATATCAAAATCACCAGATTCTATATTAGCGGCTACAGTAGTTGTTGCTGCAGACTTAACTTGATCGGTTCCTGTTTCGTGTTGATAGTATGTTGTAGCTCCTTCAGTATTTCCAACAACATCATAAGATGTTCCTGATGCATTAAACGAAGTTGCATGAGGTAAACCAAATACAGATGAGTCAACCCAAGTTGTTCTAGCTAAAGATCCTGTTGTCCATATTGGTCTTTGTGGAGAAGACTCCATATAATTATAAGTCACTGATCTATTAACTACTTCAGAAGAATTTGTTGGATAGAACCAAGTAA
>Ga0208303_1000507_pt1 | contig 15984 bp, 20 predicted proteins | sample CB_VirMetaG_2_FD_184537 | JGI IMG/M metagenome (GOLD analysis project Ga0208303, IMG submission 184537) | Freshwater to marine saline gradient viral communities from Chesapeake Bay - CB_1504_2 Viral MetaG (SPAdes) (version 4) | ecosystem: Environmental > Aquatic > Marine > Coastal | place: USA... | reverse complement strand
GGCTCTCAGTGGTGTGATAGTAGGTAGCCTTAGTGCAGATAGCGCAGCCCTCTAATAGCACCTCCTTGGCTATCTCCTGCGCTCTGTGCCATGCCTCCTTATTCCTAGGCTTGTCACTCTTCCCGTCGTGTGTCCAGCTAAAGGCTTTCCTCTGCCAGACTACCTTGCATACAGTGTCAGGGAACTTATCACTTGCCACCCTGTTCATGGTAACCTCAGCGACAAGCCTCTGCCCATCCACATCTTGGTTCCTAGCCTCAAAGTATACGTTCAAAGCTAGGCATGTCATGGTGGTCAAGATCATTCTTCAAACTCCACCTCTTCAGAGAGAGCATAGAAGGCATCTCTCAGGGCCTGTGGCATCTTAGCTAGGGGTAACTCTACCCCAAGGATCAAGACACCCTCTAGCGTCACGTCTGTGGCCTCTACCCACGTTGGTGATCCTCGCACCCCGTAGTCTGTCACCTCCCCATCAGCACTAAAGAATACTTCAAGGTAGTCTGTCTCCCACTTTGCGTACATCTTCATCTTACTTACTCCCTTGTTCAAAGTGCCAGCCAAAGGAACCGAAGTATACGTTAGTCCCTCCTTGTTCCTCATCTTGATAGACGTTGATCGTGTTAGCTAGGTAGCACATAGCTATGATCCATAGAGCTAGAGTTTTCATATCAGTTCTCTCTCTGTTAGTTTACAACAAAACCGCTTGTGTCATGCTTCGCCTTGCCCTTGGCATACAGTGCAACGACCACGCCCTTAGGGTCTAAGAACCGCATGACAATAGGTTACCCTTCCAAGATGACTTGACTACGCTGGCCTTATTCATTTGAATTCCCCTTCCAAGATATTATCGATGATGCACTTACCCTTAGGCGTGAAGTGATACTTAACTGTTACCAATGTCATGCCGCTATGAATGCCATAGGCAAAGCCTGCATCTGTCTTTGTCTTGCCAACTAAACCATTGGTAAAGGCTAGCATATAAGCAGGATTGCCATTGCGACTATTCTTCAAGCGAACAATAGTATCAACCCAGAAAACCTTAGTGAATTGAACGTAGCTAGCCATATCACTTCCCCCCTGTTTCATCACGATAGATCATGTAGCCTACCGCTGCTATGCCTACACCTAAGAAGATAAACCATTCCATGTTGTTAGCCCCGTTGTTTGTTTCCATGAATTGAAGATGCGACAAACAAATGAAGAAGTAAAGTTGTCTAAAGCATAGGGTATAGTATCGAAAGGATAGGGCATAAGGTTTGTAAGCGGGTATATATAAGATCACACGCGCGAGGGTGATAAGGCACATAAGAAGTAGGTGGAATATATGTGACGTTAGCACATAGTTGATAGAGGAATATACGTTACGTTATAACATGTTAGGTTTCACTGGCGTAGGCGTGAAGGTATTTGACTTGCAATGTTATATTATCACATATCCTCCCCTACTGTGGCAGGAATAGCACACATGTGTGTCTGGGAAGCAACACCTGCGAGGGGATCAGGGGGCAAGGGGGGTAGCCTTCTATATGTACATAGCACCTAAAGATTTTCTAGGTAAAATTCTTAGACCTACAGAAGCCAAGGGGTACAAATAGAAATACCCTCCGAGGGATTAACCTGGGAGGGTGGGGTACTTGCGGGGGCTTACTTAAAGAATACACTTAAAGGGGCTTACTTTAAGTAACACCTAAGAGGATAGACAACTCCTTCTACAGAAGAAGGGAAGAGTAGTCAGTTCTTAAAGTATATACTTATAGTATATATATCCCCTGGGAGGGAGTAATGAAATTATACATACATTATTCACTTCTGTCAAGAGCTAATTCACAATGTTACAGTAATTGTAACAATTCGTGATCAAGGATAAAGGGGATTGACACGTACAAAGGGCTGTGATATAATTACCACACATATGCAAGTACTCTAAGGGAGACTCTAAACCAGATGATGTTCTCATTGGACCAACTCAAAGCTGTTAACAATAAAACTATGACTAAGTCTCTATTCTTTGAGCTTAGCTACTCAGATCCTTCTAAGGCTCTCTTTACTCTTAAAGAGGCAGACCTAGAAGTGAGGGGTAAGACTTACTTGTCGTTGCAAAAGCTCTACACTGGTATGGTCCCTAACGACCCAACTGAGTATGAGTTTGCACTTACAGTCTTTGGTTCGTGGGATGTCTGGCAGGATATTTGTAAGTCTCCACCCTTGAGGCCCTTTGTTGCTCGTTGGCGTAAAGAGGCAGAAGTTAAAGTTAAGTCTGAAGCAATTAAAGCTATTGCAGAAGAGATGAGAAGTGGTGGTCGTTCCTCTTTTGGTGCAGCTAAGCTTCTACTTGAACGTGGATGGCTAGACAAAGAAGCTGCTTCTCAAGCTAAGCGTAAGCTTCAAGAGAAGGAAGAAGAAGAGATGGATAAGCAAGCTATCTCTATGCTTAACGAAGATGCTCAGCGTTTAGGTATTAAGGTAAACTAGAATGGCTAAGGTTCCAGCTCTAACGAACATTGCTTCGGGGTATGCTTCAAATACCCAGTTGAATAATAACTTTGATGCTATTCAAGAAGCATTCGAGAATACTTTGTCGTTGGATGGTTCCACTCCTAATGCTATGGGAGCCGATCTTGACATGAATGGTAACCAAATCCTCAACGCTACTGGTCTGACCATTGAAGGTGTTGACGTATTTGCTCTGATTAACAAAACTACAATCAGTATCAACCCTCCTTCAGGTGGACAAGACGGTGACATCTGGTTCAAAGTTTCAAGCTAAGGGATAATAACAATGGCTGCTCTATCTGACTACGCTGAAAAGCTGCTCCTTGATTGGATGATGACTACAGGTTCGGCTACTCGCCCTACCGCATGGTACGTTGCCCTGTACACTGCTGCACCATCTGACTCTGGTGGTGGTACTGAAGTGTCAGGCAGTGGCTATTCGCGTCAATCTGTAGCATTTGCTGCTGCATCTACGCCTGGTGGCACTACTTCTAACACAGGTGCAGTCACATTTACCTCTGCTGGTGGTAGCTGGGGGACAGTCAGCCATATTGGTTTGCATGATGCCTCAACTTCTGGAAATCTTTTGTGGCATGGCGCTATGACCGCATCGAAAACAATTGGCGATGGCGACATACTTGAGTTTGCTATCGGTAACATCGACCTTGTTATTGCATAATCGGAGGGTTTGATGGTTACTTTAGTCAATCGGGCCAAGGTAGCCACTGCTACAACTGGCACAGGCACAATTACACTTGGCTCTGCTGAGAGTGGCTATCAGACCTTTGCCGATGCTGGCGTGGTTAACACTGATGTGGTTCGCTACGTCATCGAGGATGGCACAGCTTGGGAGATCGGCACAGGCACCTACACGGCATCTGGAACCACACTGTCACGGACTGTCAGTGAGAGTTCCAATGCTGATGCTGCGTTGAACCTGACGGGCAGTGCTGTGGTTTATGTGTCGGCTACGGCTGCGGATATTCCGCCTGTTCTTGAACTGTATGCTGAGAACCCGTCTAGCCCCACTTCGCCTTCTGCTACTGGCACTAATGCTGTGGCTATTGGGAGCGGGGCAATAGCATCAGATATTAGGGCAGTGGCTCTAGGACTATCTCGTGCTGATGGTGATGATGCCGTGGCTATTGGTATCGGGGCAACCAACCTGACATATGGTGCAAGGGCAACTAGTGCTATTGCCGTAGGTTCACAGGCATCAGCAACTGCACTGCAAGCCTCTGCGGTTGGAACAAATGCCGCTGCTAGTGGCAGCAGGTCAAATGCTTTTGGTTATGAGACTGATGCCACAAATACAAACTCAAACGCTTTTGGCAGTTTTGCTCAATCTGTAGGGACAAACTCTACCGCTATTGGCAGGGCTTACGCTTCTGGCGCAGACAGCTTCGCAGCAGCTATAGCCAACAACACCTCAAGCTATGGCGCTACTGGGGCTAACTCTGTTGCTATTGGTAAGTTTGCAAAGGCGAGTAGTTCTTTTGCCTTAGCATTGGGTAACGGTGCTATTGCCTCTAACGGCAGAAGCATTTCTATTTGTGAAGAAGGGACTTCTAGCGGTTCTTACTCAGTCGTAATTGGTGGCTATCAGCCAAACGATTTTGGTATAAACGGTCGGTTTGTAATGGGCAGTATGTTTGGCTCGACTGTTCAGTCTAGCAGCTTTCGGCTAAAGGTTGACACAACAGACGCTACTCCTTCTGTCCTTCGTACAAACACCAGCACCGCAAGCATCACCAACCAAGTCATCCTGCCCAACAACTCTGCTTATGCCTTCCACGGCACCATCGTAGCCCGTCAGCAAGCCTCGGCAGGCACTGCATGTGCAGCATGGAAGATCGAGGGTCTTATCCGCAGGGAAGGTTCGGCAGGCACCACAGTGCTTGTCAACAGTGCTACAACTATTCTGGACAACACACCAGCGTGGGGCATGACGCTCTCGGCAGACACGACCAACGGTGGCCTCAAGATCGAAGTCACTGGGGCTGCTGCTACGAACATTCGGTGGGTCGCCACCATTAACACTTCGGAGGTAACATACTAATGGCTATTCAACTCGACCTGACCAACAGCCAGTATGGTACGCCCTTTGCTGGTGCTTACTTCCGCATTGTCACTGCTGCTATCTCCCGTATGCGTGAGGGTGGCCCCAAGTTTACCGTGATGATTGACGTTGCTGGCTATGCCACTGCTACGCCAAATGACGACACCCGTGAGGTGGACTTCCGCCGTTACCATGCCGATCTGGCCGAGGTTGAGGCTGCGGGTGGGGCATCCTTCATGGACAAGTGCTACGCTTGGGTTATGACGCAGGAAGACATGAACGGCTCGGAGGCTGTCTAAATGAGCATTGTCATCGACTACACCAAGGGTTTCTTTGAGCCATCGTCTACTGTCCGACACCGACTGGATGGCCCTGAGCGACAACACCATGATGCCTGAGTGGGCATCGTATCGTCAGGCGCTTTGTGATATAACGGCCCAAGAGGGTTTCCCATATTCGGTGATCTGGCCCACCAAACCGGAGTAAGATATGCTTGGCTTTTCCCCACTCGCCTCCGCTCCGCTTGGTGATGATGGGGCTGTTGTAGTTTTAGCTCAACAGGAAAATGCTTCTCTTGTTAGCTCGTCTAGCTTAGCTGCACTTGCTCAGACTGTAGCTTCTGGCAGTCTTGCTCTAAGTGGAGTTGGCTCTGCATCTTTCGTTGGCAACGTAGTTAAACTAGCGGCAACTAACCTTGCTGCAATAGGTTCAGCTTCTTTTGACTCTGATCTTAATGCTAAAGGTCAAGTTTCTATTGAGGCGATTGGTTCTATTAGCGCACAGGGTGGCGGCGTTAAGGTTTTTGCTTTAGCTTCTTTGTCGTCTGTTGGGTCAACTCTTCTTGTTGGTGAGCGCATATTATTTGGGGCAACTCAACTTTCTAGCTCTTACGCTCTCAGTTCTTTAGGAGAACTGAAGTATGGCGGAAGGTTCAAACCTATTGTTGGGGAGTTTCCTCGTTGGACTGAAAGTGGCGACACGCGCGTAACCGAAGACGGTGATACAAGACTTACAGGTAACGTAGAACAAAATGTAGGTATTGGATCTGTAGTAGTTAGTTCTACTAAAATAGATTTCAATGCTGTAGTCTACGCTAACAGATCAGATGAATGGAAGGTTGTCTTACCATACATCAAGTATGAGAACATCTGGCAAGAGCCAGCTAAAGTTTACCGACATATGAATGACGGCTGGAAGAGGATTTACTAATGGCTAGCATTAAAATATCTCAGCTTACTGCTGCTGAATCTGCAACAGGTACTCAAGAGTTTGAGATTAACGATAGCGGTACGTCTAAGAAAGTAACTGGTTCTCAGATTGCAACTTTCATAGAGTCAGAGATTTCCTCCGATCCATCATTTACAGGCCAAGTTTCTCTTGCAGATGGTACAGAATCTTTACCTTCGCTAACAAATACTGGTGACACCAACACAGGTGTTTACTTCCCTGCTGCCGATGCTGTATCTGTTTCAACTGGTGGCTCAGAACGTATGCGCATCGACGCATCGGGTAACGTGGGGATTGGGACAAGTAGTCCTGCAGCCCAGCTTCATGTGTCTGGCAGCACAAGTGCTGGGGTTATTCAGTTGGGTGGTACAAGCACTACAGGCTACTACGCACAAGTAAACCAAAACGCTAACAACTTTCAAATTATTGCAAACGGTGACCAAGCATACAGAGCGTCTTTGGGTACAAATAACGGGACTGGCTACATCACGTTTTTGACTGCCAACTTAACTACTAACAACACAGAGCGTATGCGTATTGACGCAGCGGGTAACGTAGGTATCGGCACAGACACGCCAACGACTGCCCTTGATGTTGTTGGCATTGTTGCAGCCACTGGTGGATTTAGAGAAACTGGAAGTAATAGCACGACCTCAGAAGGAGTGTTTACAACATACCGTGCAGGAACTGGCGTCCAAACAGGAAACTTTGTCCGCATCCGCAGCGTAGGTGATGGGGCAGGTAATGCCACACAGATGATCTTTGACGTGAATAGTTCAGAGGCCATGCGGATTGACGATGCTGGGGCGCTTTTAGTAGGAAAAAATGTATCCAATTTTGCAACAGCGGGTGCAGCGTTTACTTCAAATGGTGTGCTTAATGGAACTGCCTCTGGCACTGCTGTCCTACAGCTAAATAGGTTGGCAAGTGACGGAAATATAGTTGGGTTTTTTCAAGACAGCAATTTAGAAGGCTCAATTTCAGTAACTGGGACAACAGTTTCATACAACGGTGGTCACCTGTCTCGCTGGGCACAGTTTACAGACAACTCCCGTCCTGATTTGCTTAAAGGCACGGTCATGTCGAACCTTGACCAGATGTCGAATTGGGATAACGAGGATAACGAACAGCTTAACTGCATCAAAGTCAGCGATGCTGAAGGTGACGCGAATGTTGCGGGTGTGTTTGTTGCTTGGGATAGCGAAGATGACGGATACAACGACATCCTGCTTGCAATGACAGGCGACATGGTGATCCGCATTGGTGCAGGGACAACTGTCCAGCGCGGTGATCTTCTGATGTCGGCTGGTGACGGAACTGCAATGCCGCAGGGTGACGATCTTGTTCGCAGTAAGACCATCGCAAAGATTACGTCAACCCATGTGTCGCACATATACGATGATGGCAGCTACTGCGTTCCTTGCGTCCTGATGGCCTGTTAAACCTGAGTAAGGACAATAATAATGGATGCTCTTGAGTTTGTTATGAAGTGGTTAGTAGCACCAGTAGCTGCTTTTGTTTGGCTACTCCACCAACGGCAGGCTGAGCATCACACTGAGCTAGCTGTCATTAAGTCTCAGATTGCTATCGACAAGACTAACCATGACCGTGAGCTAAAGGAAATGCGTGAGACAGTTAAAGCAATCTTCGCAAAACTTGATTCGATTGAAGAAACCCTTCGCCACCGATAACCAAAGGTAAAGACTATGGGATTAGTAGATACACTTGTAGGGCCAATTGCAGGTATCATTGGTAAGCTTGTTCCTGATAAAGATCAAGCAGCAAAGCTTGCCCATGAGATTGCAACTATGGCTGAGACCCATGCTCAAGAAGTTGCACTAGCTCAGATTGACCTGAACAAAGCTGAAGCATCTAGCGACTCAGTATTCAAAGGTGGTTGGCGACCAGCTATTGGTTGGATCTGTGGTCTTGCTTTGTTCTGGAGCTTTATCCTACAGCCATTCCTAGTTTTCTTTTTGGTAGTCTTTGGTGTTGACCTAGCTCCTCTCCCTGAACTTAAGACTAATGACTTGATGCCTATCCTCCTAGGTATGCTTGGTCTTGGAGGTCTGCGTACCTACGAGAAGGTGCAGAAGGTTACTAAATGAAAAGTAACTTTGAGCCTTGTCTAGCTATGCTGCTTAAGCATGAGGGTGGTTTTGTTAACCATCCTAAAGATCCTGGTGGGATGACTAACCTAGGTGTTACACGTGCAGTGTATGAGCAGTTTGTTGGTCGTCAAGTAGGTGAAGCTGAGATGAGAGCTTTAACTCCTGCTGTTGTAGCCCCTCTATACAAAGCTAATTACTGGGACAAGGGTAACTGCGACAACCTACCTAGTGGTGTTGATTGGTTTGTATTCGACTGGGGCGTCAATGCTGGTATGGGTAGACCAGCTAAGGCACTGCAACGTATCGTAGGGGTCGTAGCAGACGGTGGCATAGGTCCACAGACGCTTAAGGCTATTCAGGCTACTGACACTAAGGAAATCCTAGAGGGCCTGTACGGTGCCCGCCAGGGCTTCTACGAGGGTCTACGTACTTTCCCTACCTTTGGTAAAGGGTGGACACGTAGGAATAAGGAAACCCTAGCACAAGCTATGAAGCTATTGACAAAGTAATAGAGGTGTTGTATAATTGCAACACATAGGCTTATAAGGCTATAACAACATGAACGCTACTGTAGACCAGATCAGAGCGGCTGCTGAGAATGACTTAGAAGTCTTTGTTCGTTTGGTGTCTCCTGACCAAGTACTAGGTCAATGTCACGCTGATCTTCTTTCTTGGTGGACCCGTCAAGAACATAAGACACACCAACTTGTTTTGTTTCCTCGTGACCACCAGAAGTCTCGTATGGTTGCTTACCGTGTAGTTTGGGAACTAACTAAAGATCCTACTCTACGTGTACTCTACATCTCAGCTACTGCTAACCTTGCTGAGAAACAACTAGGTTTCATTAAGGGTATCCTTACCTCTGAGATCTATCGTAGGTACTGGCCTGAGCATGTTAACTCGGATGAAGGTAAGCGGTCTAAGTGGACTAACTCTGAGATTGCGTTAGACCATCCTCGTCGTAAGAAGGAGAACGTCCGTGACCCTTCTATCTTTACAGGTGGTTTGACTACTTCTCTTACTGGTATGCACTGTGACATTGCAGTTCTTGATGACGTAGTTGTTTATGAGAATGCTTACTCAGGTGAAGGACGAGGTAAGGTTAAAAGTCAATACTCTCTTCTCTCCTCTATTGAAGGGGCTGAAGCTAGGGAGTGGGTAGTAGGTACTCGTTACCATCCTGCTGATCTTTACAATGACCTTATGTCTATGTCTGAGGATATCTACGACGATGACTTCAACAAGGTTGCTGAAGAGAGCATCTATGAAGTTTTCGAGAGAGCAGTAGAAGAGAATGGTGACGGTACTGGAGAGTTTCTCTGGCCTCGTCAACAACGTAAAGATGGTAAGTGGTTTGGTTTTGATGCTAAGATCCTAGCTAAGAAGCGTGGGCAGTATCTCGACAAAGGCCAGTTCCGAGCGCAGTACTACAACGATCCATCTGACCCTGACAACGTACCAGTAGGTAGTGACAAGTTTCAATACTACGACCGTAAGTTCTTGAAGCTTGAGAATGGTTACTGGTTCTATCGAGACAAACGCTTAAACGTATTTGCTGCTGTAGACTTTGCATTTAGTTTAGGTAAACGTTCTGACTCTACTGCTATTGTTGTTATCGGAATTGACTCTGACAATAGTGTGTATGTCCTAGACATTGATCGCTTTAAGACTGACAGGATCTCTGAATACTTTGAACATATCCTTGTCTTGTCTAACAAGTGGTCGTTCAGAAAGATGAGAGCAGAAGTTAGTGTTGCTCAGGTAGCTATCGTTAAACAACTAAAAGAACTAATCAAGCAACATGGCTTAGCCATTAGCATTGAAGAGTACCGCCCTAACAAACACCAAGGCAACAAGCAAGAACGTATCGCTTCTATTCTTGAACCTCGCTACGACAACATGTCAATCTGGCATTACCGTGGTGGGAACATTCAAATCTTAGAAGAAGAACTTTCTACACGTAACCCTGCCCACGATGACGTAATTGATGCTCTAGCTTCCGTAGTCGATATGGCTATTGCTCCAAGTAAGACTGTTCAACGCCAAAGAAAAAATAACGTTGTATGGTCTTCACATAAATTCAGAGGTGCTGCTTAATGGCTGGCGAAACTATTGACATCATGCACATCCTAGGGCCAGACAACATGGCTGTAGAGATTGCTACTCGTTGGCGTGAGTGGTCTGCCCTGCGTACCAATTGGGTTGAAGAAAAGAAAGAACTACGTAACTACCTGTACGCTACTGACACCCGTACTACAGGTAACGCAGTTCTTCCTTGGTCTAACACTACTACTACACCTAAGCTTACTCAGATCATGGATAACCTCCATGCCAACTACTTCGCTACTCTGTTCCCTCAGCAGAAGTGGATGCGGTTTGAGCCAGCAGATAGTGCAAGTAATAAGCGTACAAAGATTGAAACTATCCAAGCATTCATGGAAAACAAAGTCAATCAATCTGATTTTGTAAACACAGCTTCTGATCTTCTTTACGATTGGATTCAGTATGGCAACTGCTTTGCCACTGTGACCTATGACTCTGTAGTTGTATCTAAAGAGAATGGTTCAACCAATGTGTCGTATGAAGGTCCACGCTTAGTTCGTGTATCTCCTTATGACATTGTATTTAACCCTACTGCTTCTTCGTTTACTAAAACACCTAAGATCATCAAGAGCATTATGACTCTGGGTGAGATTAAGAAGAAGTCAGAAGGTAACCCTGTATTCCAAACAGTACTAGATAAGATGCTGTATGCTCGTGCTACTGTAGGTGGTAATGAGGATATTGCAGATAAGTCTTCGGGCTTTACTGCTGATGGCTTCTCTTCTATCCAACAATACTACGGCTCTAACTTTGTTGAAGTCCTTACATTCTATGGGGACATCTACGATAGTGTAAACCAAACACTTCTTGCTGACCGTATCATTACTATTGTTGATCGTGCATACATTGTCAGCAACGAAGAGAACCCTAGCTGGTTGGGCCATGCTCCTATCTTCCACTCTGGCTGGCGTCCTCGTCCTGATAACCTGTATGCTATGGGTCCATTGGATAACTTGGTGGGTATGCAGTATCGCATTGACCACTTGGAAAACCTTAAGGCAGATGTGTTCGATCAGATCGCCTACCCGATTATGAAGATCCGTGGTGACGTAGAAGACTTTGACTTCGAACCAGGCGCTCGTATTTACTTGGGTGAAGAGGGTGACGTAGGTTATCTGCAACCAGATGGTACCGCACTTCAAGCTGACCTTCAGATCCAAATTCTTGAGAACAAGATGGAGGAGATGGCTGGGGCACCTAAGCAAGCTATGGGTATCCGTACTCCTGGTGAGAAGACTGCCTTTGAAGTACAGAGCCTACAGAACTCAGCTTCTCGTATCTTCGAACATAAGACTGCTCACTTCGAGCGTACCTTCCTTGAGCCTATCCTTAACGCTATGCTTGAGTGTGGTCGTCGTAACCTCTCCTCTACTGAGTCTTTGGCTATGGTAGACCAAGGAACTGGTAATACTTTCTTCCGTGAGATTACTAAGTCTGACATTGTAGGTAGCGGTAAGATTAGTGCAGTAGGCGCTCGTCACTTTGCTGAACGTGCAAGGCGTGTACAGAACCTTACTCAACTCTATCAGGTTAAGCTGTCTGATCCAACAGTAGCTGCTCACCTGTCAGGTAAAGAGTTTGCTCGTATCATGTCTCAAGAACTTGGTGAAGCTCGTCTATTCTCAGAGAACATTATGGTTACTGAGCAACTAGAGACTCAGCAAGCAGCACAAGAAGCTGAGATGAAGAACCAAGAAGACCTCGTTAAAGCACAGCAGATGGGGATCTAATGCAAGCTATCTGGCTAAAGGGTCTTAAAGGTCCAGAACGTGACCATCGCAAAGTAGAGGTTATGGGTTACCGTAACGCCTTTGATGGTCTCAGAGAAATTCTCGAACAGCATTACTTAAAACGTGAAGCTGTTCGTGACTACTCCCCAGGTTGGGAGTTTAAGCAAGTAGCTGCCAATGAGTACAATGCTGTACTTGATGACATCTTAAATTTAATCGACCTTAACCACAAGGACTAACAATGAGTGTATTTGACCAAGCCCAACAACCAGAGGGTCAGAGTCAGACGACAGAGCAACAAGCTATGACGCCTGAACAACAGGAGTCTTACTTAGCTAAGCTCGTAGCGGTAAAGGGAGACAACTGGAAAGATCCTGAGGTACTAGCTAAAGGCAAACTTGAAGCTGATGGCTATATCAAAACTCTTGAGGAACAACTTGCAGCAATGCGTGAAGACCTTGGGAAACAGGATTACTCTAAACAGTTGCTCGAACAACTACAGAATAAGGCCACGGCTCCTACCAACGTGAATACTGTAGTACCCAACAATAATAATGGTAGCACTAATGCTGACGGCGATACCCAGCCCCAAGTAAGTGAGGAATCCCTAAAGAGCCTTGTTGAACAGACGCTGACCAATCGTGAGAAAGAAGCTACTGTAAAGCAGAATCTTTCTTATGTAGATGCAGAACTGGAAAAATCCTACGGCACTGAAGCTGTTAGTGTTATCCAGAAGAAAGCTTCTGAGTTGGGCATGACTGTGCAACGTATGCAAGAGATTGCTGCTGAGTCCCCCAACGCTTTCTTTGCCCTGCTAGGCGAACAGAAGAAGTCCTTTAATCCAATGGTACAAGGATCTATTCGCACGGAAGGTGTCAATATGCAAGCTTCGACGGATCGTGATTGGGCCTATTACCAAAAACTTCGTCGGGAAAACAAAACCCTTTATTACACACCAAAAATTCAGCGACAACTTATGGAAGATAAAAGTCGCCTTGGAAACAAGTTTGGTCTGTAGTTAACTTTGGAGAAATAAAATGGCTGGTATGACTACTGCGACTAACTTCCTCACTCGTTCCGACGTTTGGGGTGCAGAGCTTAAAGAGCTTCTGCGTGACGAAATGCAAGCACAGAAGTACGTGCGTATGCTGGACGGTTTCCCTGATGGTGACACGTTCCACATCCCACAGATTGGCACGACCACTGTTCGTGACTACACCGAAGATAACGCTGTTACCTACGATCCTCTGGCAACTGCTGACTTCACCTTCAGCGTTGACAAGTATCTGGCATCCTCGACCTACATCACCAAGAAAGCTGAGCAGGATCTGTTCTATGCTAACGAGTTGATGTCGCGGTTTGTGCCTGAGCAAGAGCGGGCTATCCTTGAGCATTTTGAAGCAACGACCTTCGCTGCTCCTGAAGCTGGTGTTGCAGCTAACTCGGCTGAGTTGGTTGATGGCATTGCTCACCGTATTGCTGGTGGTGCATCGGGTCGTCTGGAACTGGAAGACTTCGCCTATGCTCGTTACGCTCTGAAGAAGGCTAACGTGCCTGACCAGATGATGGTTGCTATCGTTGATCCTTCGGTTGAGTTCCAACTGAACACCCTGACCAACTTGGTTAACGTCTCGAACAACCCTAAGTTCGAAGGCATTGTGTCGGCTGGTATCGCTACGGGTATGCGCTTCGTTGCTAACATCTATGGCTTCGACGTTTACACCTCGAACTACCTGAAGTCCACTGTTGCTGACGCAGCTTTGAAAGAGCGTGATGGCTCGACCACTGCTAACTTCTCGACCAACAACGGTGTTGCTAACTTGTTCTTCTCGGCTAATGCTGTTGCCAACCCCTTCGTTGGTGCATGGCGTCAAATGCCTGAGGTTGACTACGAGTACAACAAGGACATGCAGCGTCACGAGTATGTGACCACTGCTCGTTATGGCGTTAAGCTGTACCGTCCAGAAGGTATCGTTCGTGTTGTGACCAACCCTGACGTTTAAGTAAACTAAGGGTGGAGCTTCTAGTAGGTTCCACCCTACAAATAACACTTGACAAATTCTCCAAACACAGTATAATTACATTACTGTATGTACCCACCCTAGGTATACACTAATAGGATACACATAAGATGGCTAACGTAAACCATAACACTCTTACAGATCCTTACCTACATGAACCTAAGGGTGTCTCTACTGCTATTACAGGTCAGGTCTATGTAGCTAATGGAACAGGTAGTGGTGACTGGCTACATGCACATCATTACTTTGGAGGGTATGTAACCTTTGATGCTACTACTCCTGCTTACTCTCATCCAGTAACTACTTCTTTTACTGCTCTTAACCCTACCTTTGCTGAGTCAGCTAACAGTGGCTTTACTGCTATAGCTACTCCTAATGCTCGTATTATTTACGTAGATGTAGAGACACTGACTACTACTGTTGTTTTTAACATTAACTATAAGAATGCTTCTGGTACAGCTAAAGATCTTGAGCTAGCTATCAATCGTAATGGTGTTATTCTTCCTGGTGGACATATCCTTGTAACTTGTAATAACAACGAGTGGAAGTCAGCTACTGCTACTATTACAGTAGACTTGAACCAGAATGACTACATTGAAGTAGTGGTAAAAGGCCCTACTGCTTTTACTCTTGAACTTGCTTCTGCTTCTATGAACCTGACTGGAGTACCTTCCCTATGAAGACTACTCTCCTCTCTCTAGTCCAATCTATCCTAAGTGATATGGACTCAGAAGCTGTTAACTCTATCAGTGATACAGTAGAAGCACAGCAAGTAGCCTCTGTTATTGAAGATACTTACTATAACATTATCTCTAACCGAGACATCCCTGAGCTTAAGCGTATCATTAACCTTACTTCGTTGTCTGACAATACTCGTCCTACTCACTTCAAGTACCCAGCTAATGTCAAGCAGCTAGAAGAAGTACGGTACAACACTGCTACTACTGGCAATGTAACCTACTCGGTAATCCCTTACATTGAGCCTCTTGAGTTCCTTGCTCGTCAAGGGTCAGATGAGTCCATTGGGTCGTTTGTTCAGGTACCTGATGTAGATACTTCTGCTGTCTTCTTGATCTTCAATGAGCGTATGCCTAGCTACTACACAAGCTTTGACGATGAACACATTGTCTTTAACGCATATGATGCTTCGATTGATACAACTCTTCAAGCGTCTAAGACTATGGCTTACGGTACTGTGTATCCAGTTTTCTCTATTGCTGATAACTTTGAACCTCATCTAGACGACAACATGATGCCTTACTTGTTGGCTGAAAGTAAGTCAGTCTGCTTCTCTTTGTTCAAAAGTGGCAGTGACCCTAAGGTAGAACAAGCTGCTCGTCGCCTTAAGTCCTACGTACAGAATGATATGTATCGTAGTAAGCAGATTAACAAACGTCCACACTACGGAAGGTAACCCCTTTGGAATTTATTGAAGACCCAGCTACACAAACCTGTGTATGCAAGTCAGAGAAGATGGTTAGTCCTTTAACTATTCGAAAGTCACTTGGTGGTTATATCTTCTTTGAAGTAACTACTGAGAAGGGAAGTCTTCCAGAAGAGCTTAAAGGTAAGTACTCTTCGATGGCAAAGGCTAAGGTAGCTGTAGAGAAGTACTTCAGGACTAAGAAGGAAACAGTAGCTGCTCGTCGTGAGAACTTTCACCAGGAACGAGAAGAGCGTAAGAAGGTAAAAGATGCCGCAAAGTCTAAGTCAGAAGACAGTCAACACCTTCATCAAGGGCTTGATAACTGAGGCCGCTGAGCTTACGTTTCCTCCAGATGCTTCTGTTGATGAGCTTAACTGTGATCTTCGTCGTGATGGTTCTCGTCGTCGTCGCAAGTCTGTTGCTATTGAAGACAGTAATGTTCTGTCTACCTTTACTGTTGCTACCTCTGAACTTGTTCACACTGATAAGTGGTTGAACGTAGGTGGTCAAGCTGGTCTAGAGTTCCTTGTAGTTCAAACTGGGGCTACCCTACGTTTCTACAATAAGGCTGCTCCTCCTTACTCAAGCAACGAGCTAGCCCACACAGTAGATCTTACTGCTTACCAAGTAGCTGGTGGTGTTGGTGCATCTAACGCTAAGTGCCAGTTTGCTTCCCTTAAGGGTGCGCTTGTTGTAGCTTCTCCTGCTATTAACACAATCTATATTGAACGAGATAACGTAGCTGAGACGTTGTCAGTTAACGCTATTTCCTTTAAGGTACGTGACTTTGACTGGGCTGGTGATAAGACTACCT
>Ga0208303_1000506_pt1 | contig 16007 bp, 16 predicted proteins | sample CB_VirMetaG_2_FD_184537 | JGI IMG/M metagenome (GOLD analysis project Ga0208303, IMG submission 184537) | Freshwater to marine saline gradient viral communities from Chesapeake Bay - CB_1504_2 Viral MetaG (SPAdes) (version 4) | ecosystem: Environmental > Aquatic > Marine > Coastal | place: USA... | reverse complement strand
GATTAGACGCGCTAGGCTTGCTAGAGCGCCGAATAGGGATGGTTTTGATTTGGGCTTGGTGTTTGTGTCGTCATCAACGCCATAGCCCTCACGAAGCAATAGAGCGTCGTAATCAGTGGCTATGTCAGCAATTTCTCTTGCCTTATCAGTGCCGTTCACAATGCGCCTCGCGCTGATATAATTGCTATCTTTGAGTGTGATATAATCAGAAATCTTCTTTTTTGTAAACGCACCCGTTTTCATGCCGATGACAATGATTTCAGCGGAGTTTTTTGGTTCTAGCAATTTCCGTGGGTTTTTGACGAAATCAACGCCCAACAAATCAGAAGCCCATTTGTAATTGAATAACCAAGTTAGCTGAACATAGCCCATGCCAACATAGGGATAATATTTTTTTGATTTGAGATACCGCTCACCGCCATATTCACGAATAGGCTTCATGGTTCGCGCTGTTTCCCAATATGCAGTAGCTAGAACATAAGCCGCCTGGTTGCGTAATAATTTATGCTTTTTGCAAGTTTCAAGGATCAGGCGTGTATCGCCCTTGTCTAACGAAATCATTCCATCACCTTTACAACATTGCTGAATATATTATTTTGCACAACCCTATCGCTTGCCGCCGCTGTGTGACCTTTGCGAATTTCCCAAATGTGATGATTGGATTTATCAAATGTGTGGTGAAAATCGGCATAGGCTAGTTGCGCGTGATACTCATGAAACAACTTGATATTGCCATAGGCTTGAGCGCCTTCCTCGCCTAAAGTCATGTCAATTCCGCCGAAAAAATCAATAGGTGAATTGCGTATAGAAGCCGCCATGTTTAAACCATCACGGAATCCGTTTGAATGCCCGATTATAGCGATCTTGCCCAAAGTGCCGCTTGTCTTATCACGGCGAAGCAAATTCAACGCTTTGGCCTCACCCCGACCATCAGCAGAAACCCGCGTAATGGTTATATCTTTGCGACCTTTAAAATGAGCCTTGAAACGATTTTCGAGTTTTCGCGCCCATGCGGTCCAGATACGACCAATAAAAGGGATAGACGAGCCAAGACCCGTAATAAGAATTACGTGATTCATCGTTTCACTTTCAAACTATTTCAGAGACACTAATAACGCCCCACGCGATGCCAATTCTGGACCCGTCAGACAAAAGCGCGTATGTTTCGTGAGACAGTTCCTCACCCTCCTTATTGATTAAAAGAGCGGGTGAGATTTCAAAATCATATAGCCCATTGACTGCATCCGTTATTGATTGAGAAATGGACGTTTCAGAAATACTGCTGGTTGAATATGGACTTTTTAAAAAGTCTTTCAAAACAGTCACAACTGTTTTTCCCGTCAAATCATAAACGGCTTCTGAATCTGGCTTTGCTGTTAAATTGGTGTAAATTCCCACGCTTGCATTAGCGTTGAAGTTTACCTGTTCGCCGCGTGCGTCGATTGTAGCCATGATTTACCCTTAAACTGGAGTGGTAATAACTTCTTTGATGGATAGGCTAGATTTGGAAATGCCGCCCCAATTTGATGTGTTCATTGTGAAACTATCGCCTGAACTTTCATTTGCTGCCCGAATTGACCAGGTAACAGCGGTGGTCGTTCCTTGTTCTAACCTATGCTTGATTGATACGGTTGCGCCGTTTTGTGAAAACCCGCCTGTAGTAGCGAATGCTATTTGTATTGCGTTTGTGCTGTCCGATCTGCACAGATACAGAACAGCTAAGACAGAATCGCCTTCTGTGGTGTAAATGTTGATATTAGCGTCAAAAACCAGTGTGGAATCTGATCGCGAAGGTGTAAACGCCTGTGAAAGCAATTCTGTCCCGTTTGCATTTGTCGGAGTTGTGCCTGTTCCTACAAAATTACTAACGCTTGTGACTGTGCTAGATTGTAAAAATTCCGATTGAATACACAATTCAGCCATTCCAGATGTGTCTGTAGGTGTAACTGCCGAAAGAGCCGCAACTTCGCCAATAGTCCCGCCGATTGCGTCTATCTGATCCGTCACGGTAGTGACCGCGCTTGATAGTGTCGAAACATCCGCCGCAGAAGCTGCCCCTAAAGATGTGAGCGCAGTTGCCGCACTGGTCGCACCTGTACCGCCCGAAGCAATGGCAACTGCTCCGCTTGAAGATGTGATAAATGTCGGGAAGTTATCAACTGCTGGATAGGATAGTGTTACATCGCTGGAATCTGTGACAACAATTTTATAGTTGCCATCGGCAAGGTATGGCGTAATATAGCGCCCCGCACTACTGGCAATGATTGGATTTGCCGCCGCCGAACTGAGTGCAACGTCTGAAAATATATTCGTTAGGTTGGTTGTGCCAGCATCATAAATGTATATCTTTCCGCCAGAAACGGGTTTACCGTTTGCATCGTAAAGAAATTGAACTGGATTAACTAAATAGGAAGCCATGAGGATCTCCAAAGAGAATTATCCGCCGCATTTCTGGCCGGATTTGATAATCTATTTGTCAGTGTTTCTGTTTTTAATTGTGGTCAGTACGCTGATTTTTTTAAATCAAGGACTAACGGTTGCGGAGCGTTCCGCTCTTGCGCGAGAAAAAGACCGCGAGACATTGGAGCGATTGTACCACGTGGGGCAGGAGGAAGGGAAAGTTGTGAAGGGATTGGTTTATTGATCATGTTGCTTACAGTTCTTTTAGCTGCTTGATTTGCCCCAACTTTGATACCAAATCCAGCAAGCATTCCGCCTATCCCACTTGACGCGACACCCAATATTGGAGCCAGACTTGTTAGCCCATCCCAAACTTGCCTCGTTACTGTTGCCCCAGATCGGCTTGGGTTTGTGGCCTTAGGGTCGGGAACTGTTTGTTTTAAGACCGCAGCGAATCTTCGCAAGTTATTTAATTGATCATCACCATATAATTCTTTGGCTAATTCGTGGCCTGTGTTGTTTACAAATTCCAGTATATCGCCAGCAAGTTTTCCAGCGGGTTTCATCTCGCCCTGCCTGTCTTGGAATAGGCGCATTGAAACGCCACGCCTTAAATCATCAATAGCAGGATTATCAGCACCAATTAGCTTCTTGATTTCCCGAAGCGTGTTTGAACTGTCTTTTCGACCACCTACTTTTGAAGCACCATATAGCCAGCTTGCAATTTGTTCGCTGTTAGCACTTCCATCCGCCATTTTCTGAATGATATTAGATGAATTTTTTGTAATCGACTTATATTCTTTCCACGCTTGTCTCGCGCCTTTTAGATCATCCAAAAATTTAGGGTCACCAGATACAAGCGAATCATAAACTGTGTCCTCAATCCACCCATCCAGCTTACCGCGCATTGCTTTCAATACACGACCCTCATCAGGAGTTGATCCAAGACCGTTAAGCATCCGTCTTACGCGCTCAATATTCTGCCACCCTACACCAACAACATCATCCGGCGCATCCTTATTAAAAGGAGATTTTCCTAACATTCCTTTGATGCGATTTAAGACCCTTGCTGCCGTTGGAAATTCTTTGGCAACCGCGGCCCCTTCCATAGCGCCCAATTCGTCCAAGCCTTCCAGAAATCTTTTTGACAGGCCAGACACGGCTTCACTATCAATAAATGCGTCAGATTTTTCCGCTGATTTATAAAGAGAATTTGCTTTGGTTTTTGCTGCATTCGCCTGACTTTTCAGAGCGCCAGCAACATTGTCCACGGCTTCAAACGCATCGTTTGTTCTTGAAGGCGATAAATTGTCAGTTAGTCCTTCCGCCGCCGATTGGATTTGCTTTGCTTGGTTTAATCTTTGTGCATCAAGGACTGATTGGGCACCAGCCCCCCTACCGCCCGTTAGAACGTCTTGCTCATATGCTTGATCTGCAAAGCGCCCTGTTGCTTGGCCTCTTGAAAGGTCAATGCTATATTTGCCAGCATCGTCAACATTTTGGGCAGCAACCTTACCTACATTTGGGGTGAGCGATTTCACAACAGGGTTTACGAAATTAGTTGATCCTACCATGCCAGCAAGATCAAACGATCTGCCAATAACATCTTTGCTTGTTCTGCCCGTTTCATCAAATACTTGTGTTTTTCCCGAATAAACATCACCAGGTAAAGCCGCCGCGTTTTTCATAACACCTAGAATGCCAGCATTGCTATCAAACTGGCGTGTGCCATCTTCGACTTTCCCGCTTCTATGAAGATATGAAATTGGAAGTATGCCACCCTGCCCGACTTGCAAATCATTGCTTGCATCATGGGCCTGTGCCACTCGCTCATTGATCGCGTCATCGTCAAGCCACTCAATTTTTGAATTTTGGCCTGACTGCCCACCATTCGGGTCGTCATAAAGCGGCCTTCCGCTCACTGATTTTTGAGGTTCGTCAAGCCATTCGATAGGCATTACTTAATTCTCCCAACTCTGCCATTCATAACAAAAAAACTGCCACTTGGAAGGTTTTCGGCTTCCTGCTCACTTGTCACAGGGATTGCACTTTCGCGGGTCTTACCAGCGGATTGAGGCGAAGGAACATTGATAGGCTCTTGCTGTTTCATCTGGCCTTTGATTGCAAACGGGCCGGAAGCCTCACGGATTGACTGCATTGCGGTAGATCGGTTTTGACGCTTTTGCGCAATCGTTTGCGGATCATCGCCAGGCTGAGGGAAATACTGTTTTCGAGCGTTGTCAAATTCAGTATCTGCAATAACCGCGCCAGATTCTTGTCTCAATGTGGCATTGATAAAGTCGCGTTGCGCTTGTTCATATTGTTTGTAAGCTGGCGTTGTCATGTAGTTACCAGCGATAGGAACGCCACTAATCAAAGCTTGAGAAAGCTCCGTTCCTTGGTTTTCCAAACGATCTAATATGGCATTAGCGCGAACACCTCTTGTCGCGTAAATATTCGCTTTGGCCTGTCCTTCTGTTGCCGCCTTCCCAGACCCGCCGATTTGGACTGTCCCGTCTGGGTTTACCGTAATTCCATTGCTTCCCGCTGTGGCTTTAGCCAAGGCTGCATCACGTGTTTGCTGATCAATCAATCCAGCCTCAAAATCAGCTTGGATTTTGCCTAGTGGCGAAGATGGCGATGGTTTATGAGTTGGCAGCCCAGGCAATTGTTTAACACCCGCGCTAGGATTGGCTGGATCTTCAAACATATAACCATTTGGTAAATTCGGCTGGTTACGATTGGCTTGTTCTTGCTCATACGCCATGCGCCTAAATTCATCATCACGCATTGTATTTTGGCGCTGGAAATCAGCTTGCTGATTGCGAAATGCGCTATTATCCATAAACTGATTTTGTGCAAACTCCTGCTGCTGATCGAGCCTTTGCTGTTGCAATGGGATCTGTGCAGCCCGTAAAGCCTCGTTTGTCTGACCGTTTTGAGCCATTAAACCAGCAGCCCCGCTAAAGTCACCACCACGTAGCATCTGCGATAACACGCCGCTTGCTCTGCGCTGTTTGCCTTGCATACGGGTGTCATTGATCTTGTTGCCCAATGCCCAACCGCCGCCAAATGCGTCTGTGAATAAACTGCTCATTCAGAACTCCTTAATATATAGCCCAAGGATTAACTTGACCGCTGCCATAAGTTGGCATCTGCCCTGCGCCGCCGCCAAACATGGACGCGAATCCACCGCCGCCGCCGCCCATAGGCATTCCAGTTAAAAGACTTGCACCAGTGCCGATAGCGCCCATTGCGTTTTGAAACGCACCTTGGCTATTCATATCTTGTGCTTGGCCTTGCTGCATACGAAGCCCCGCAAGCGTATTAGCGTTGTTAGTTAATCCCTGCGCGCCACTAAATCCGCCCTGCTGCATACCGCCTAAATTAGCGTAGTGCTGTTGCAAGCCTTGATTATACATGCCTTGGGTATTGTTAGATAAAGCCTTCAAAGCAGCGCCAGACTGTGACATGCCTCTTGCGGCGGCAGACTGATCAATAGCTTGATTGGACTTATCCAGCATGAATTGAAAGCCAGGACCGTTCGAATAATTATCAAACTGCGATTGCTGTGCGCCCTGCCCATTCAGGCCAAAGAAATCAGCAAGAGTGGCATTTGCATTCATTCCAGAATTGACATTCTGCGTATAGAATGGGTCTGCAACAGCCATTGCCTTTTGAAAGTCTTTTTTCCCCTTTTTGGCCTGTTTTACAGAACTTTTGTAAGGGTTTGAGAATGCATCAAAAATGCCCATGTTATGCTCCTATTTGTATTTGTGAACAGTCCATCTAGTGCCTACTAGTGTTCCACGGTTATTGACAACGCCAACATAGCCACCCGGCAGAGATTTTACTTCATCTGCGGTGTATGTCTGTGTCATTGAAATTTTTATTTCTGGCGCACCGCTAACATTAACCCATGCCGAATTTGTTGATCTATAAATCTGTGCTGTTTCGTCATATAAATTATATACGATTAACGTCGGTGTTGATGCTGATAAATCTATTGAACCCTCAAAAGTAATATTGAGAATTTTGAAGTCATCTATATTTGGCTTGAATGTTAATTCGCCAGTTTCAAAAACTTCTATTTTTGGCGTTATTTCCGCTAAAGATCGAACCTCAGAGACAGAAGTCTCCAACTCCGATACAGTTTCTGTTAAATCTGTTGTGGCGACACCTTCAAGCGTGTCCACTTTATCCGAAAGCTCATTTAGAGACTTGTGACCTTGTTCTGTTAGTTTCTGACCATCCACAAAATCCCCGATTTGAGGAATGATAACCTTTGTCATAGATCCACCGCGCTTGCTTCTATGTCCATCAATGAAATAGACCTTACAACTGGGTCACTAACCCTAACGCGATAAGAACGCCCCTTATTGCCTGTTTTGCCGAGCCGTTGCGCCCTAGTCCTTAGATTTGAATTGCCGCGCTTGCCTAGCTTTAAATGACGCTCACTGGTGTAAGTTCTGCCGCCATCGTCTGACCATGCCAACATCATTAACGGATCAACCGTTGACGCATTGCCAACGCCCGTTTCCATATTGAAATCTATGCTATCGAATTGTAGGCCTTTTGGATGGGCGTGGAGTAATGCTGTATCAAAGCCCCAAACTTGTACGCCATCATTTTCAGTGCCTAAAGTCGTGTCATTTTCACTGAATTGACCAGTTGTCCTAGACCCGAAAATATCACGGCCCCAAGCCTTGACTGCATAAATACTATCCCACTGATTAAAAGGCCCTGTGCGCCTATCGTGCCAATTACCCGAAGCAGCGTTATATTCCCTTGTCCACCCTGTGCCTTGAAGGCAATAAAACTTGTTTCCTGATCTTTGATAGGTAAAAGCAACAATGCTGGACTTGTCCGCCTCCGCCTCGATCAATCGCGTAATTTCGTGAGTTTCGCCATCAGGTGCCTTGGTCAAAGTGGTGTAATCATAACCCGATACGAAATAAACCAGATTATCATTGCCAACCCAAGCTACACCGTTATTGAAATCTTGCACTGATTGAGGGCTGTCAGACCCAAAGCGAAGATGCGCCCCTGATTTGGAAAAAGGAAAATCAGCGCCGCCGTTTATAGACCATATCTCCGTTGTGCGCTTACCGATTAAATAGAGCGTGTTGATTGAACCGTGAGCCTTTGTAAGCCCGTCTGGATCGCCTTCTGCTGTGGCAAAGGACAATGGGTCAACTTCTGTGCTGGAAAGGCCAGACGCGTAAAACCTGCCCTTGTTAGCACCGTCTGCAACCCAATAAACAAAATATCCACCGCAGAATGTCACACCAGAAGGCGTGAAATCATAACTTTTGTATGTGGCTGCATTATTCTTAATTACATAGGCTTTGTTGTCGGATACCATGATGCAATCAACTGCCAGAACATCGTTTCTTGCAAAGAATACACTTGTATTGCCAGAAATAAGCTGAATGTTTGTTTTTGTGCCATCTTCCTCGATAGACCAAAGCCCAAAGCCATTCGCTGAATAAATGCGGCCTGTATCGCTTTCAGCTTCCTCAATATAGATCATGCCCCGACAAGGGCTGCTAGTGGTTGATGAAAACCGTTTTTGACCTGCACAAGCAACCAGCGCGACGGGTGATTTTTGATCGCCACCGCCTTGCTCTGCATAGCAGTTGATTATCTTCGCAGAACCTTGGTTTTTAACAATGCCAGGATTAGAGCGAAGTGGAATAGCTACGTTGGTCAAGAGTTAAAAGTCCCTGTTGCCAATCCGTATTTTGATGCCACAGGAAAATCAGGGAATCGGTCTGTTGATTTCTTTGACTTAGCTAGAACCGAATGAAGATTTGACTTTGCTCTCATAGCGCCACGTTCTACCTTTTGGTATGTCTCAGCGTTAACGGGAAACATATCAATCATTTCAAATGCCAGCATCTTGGCAACGTGCGCCATTAGATTATCTGGTACGCTATCATATGACCAAACCCGCCCACGCATATTATAAGCGTTTGCAAGGTCTTTCATAATAACTTCATGGAAAGCCGCGTATTCGATTGTCCCATCTGCTAATTCTTCTGGCGTTACAGGACGATCAGACGAAACAACTTTAAGCACCGTCAAGGCATGGGTCACAACGTCATTTACTGTTTTTGTCATATCATACCTCGATAAGAAAAGGCGGAGCCAAAGCCCCGCCCGATCGTTAATGTTAAGCAGTACCTGAAATGCGAACCGCAAGGCGTGGATCAATGGCTTTAACACCATAGAGAATATCCAAACGCCATTTGGAAACGTCATTCGCACCATCATAGTAAGGCTGAACGCGAACGCTCATTCCGTTATATGATTGACGAGCGCCGCCGATTGCACCCGCTGGCATTTCCATCGGAACCATTGCAAGAGCAAAAGCATTCTTGTGGAACGCCATATTCTGACGATAGCCAGTTGAACTTGTACCCAGAACCGTAATCGCCGCATCATCAGCGGGCGAAGCAGAAACGGTCTGCTGTGCGCCAGATGTGATGATAGGTGGTGAAATGGTCAGTGTAGATGGGCCAGTAGACGCACCAGAATCAGCATCGGCTTTAACAACGAATTGACGCAAGAACGGCAATGTTGCTTTTGTGACACTGTTGACCGCATACACGTCAGCAATCGTAAACACATCGCCAGCCTTCAAAATACCAGTCTGGCTGTTTGTCCAACCATCGGTAATCAAGGTTTGAGTATATGTTGCCTTTGCTGTTGCATATGTGACTTCTTGCGAAGCACCATTAACAAGCGGGGTACCCGTAGCAATGCCAACGGTATGAGTTGGCACGTTCTGCGACATATACAGATCGACACCACCAACCATGCCAGTGTCACCATCACGGTAAGCTGGTTTGATGATTGTGTTGTCGTAAAGTGTCGTTCCAGAACCTACCAAGCCCCAGTGGTCAGATGGTGAAAGAACGCCGCAACGGCCTTCCTGTGGGTTAGAAAATTCATCCATGCGCTCAGGAGCCTTGGCAAAGTCTGCAAAGGCATCAATTGCTTGACCTGGTGTTCCAACCCATGATGGTACGCTTGCATAAAGACCCATCAACTTTTCATCAACGGAGTTAGCAAGTTGAACCATTGCTGGCTTAAGAACGCGCTTGGAAAGATTGCTGATATTCATCGTCAATTCTTCAGAAGTGAAGCTGAAATCAATACCCTCTTGCGTGTCCACTACCAAAGTGGTTGAACCTTCCACAACATCCTGAATTGATGCAGTAGCACCAGAACGAACAGTGAAATCAGCAGGACGTTCAATAGTAACAGTGGACCCGACCTTATAGCCGTTCACGTTCTTTGAAAATTCTGCTTCATGTGCGCGGTGGACTTTTTTAGCCATCACGGTTTCATTATCCAAAATCATCAAACATTCTTTGGTGATGATATCGGCAGTCAACTGATTGTTAGCCATGATTTATATCTCCTATGGCTGGACATAAAAACCCCGCTAAAAACAGGGTGATTTATGCCTAATATTTATATTAGGGTGTTAGCCGCCAACTCCTTTTTTACGCGCTTTATAATAATCAGACATACTTGCCGTGGTCAGGTCGATGCGGTTGGTCCCTGTTGACTTCGCTTTGATCTGTTTCAACGGTGTAACATTTGATTTTTGCGGCGTTTTGTTGGCTGCTTTTGACCTGATTTGATGCCCGACAAAACCATCATAAATCATACGTATATAAGCTGGTGACATATTGCTCCTAAGAGTGTTCGAGTCGATACCAACTGATTCCGTATATTCATCCAGCTTTGTGAGCAATTCAGGCCCGTAATTAGGGATATTTTTGACTGCCCATTCCTTAGCTTCCTCGAACCGCTTTGCAACGTCATGTTGGGCGGCTTGAGACTTTTCTTGAACACGTCCTTGCTTAGATTGGGCCAATTCATCACGGCGTTGCCTAAGCATCGTCATATCCTGAAAATGGCCGCTTGCTGCATCTGGGTCATTCTGTCTAAGAGTTTGCCAGTCTACATTCGTGTACTTGGCTAGTTCGCTTTCAACACTGAATAACTCACTATCAAGTTTTATGTCTTCCTCATCACGCTGTTGCTGTTGCCTCCATTGCTCTTGCTGATCTTCCAAGGCTTTTCTGGCCGCAGCAACTTCCTGCGTTTTGGTGGTGTAATCTTTATTCTTCATCAATGCTGGTGAAATAGCAGCAGGGATTTCCCACTCATTGCCATCGTCATCCGTCCAAGTGGTTAACTCAACTTCTTGATCATCTTCTTCGCTGTCATCATCTGAAACAGCTTCAAGAGTTTCTTCCTCTTGGGTTTCATCCTCGACGGTTTCTTCTATTGTTTCTTCGCCGCCTGTGTTTAGTTCCTCAATAGTCATATGGTTGCACTCCTTGATCGGTTGGTGCGGGGTTTAAGTGTTGGTCAATTTTAAGTTCAGTCTCAACCTCTTTGAGATTGGTTTCGGCCTCAACTTTCATGCGCTTTGTCTCAGCGTCATATTCTTTGATTTCAGTTTCAGCCAACTTGATCGAGCGGTCTTGTTTAAGTTGCTCATTCTCTTGACCAAGGGCTTGAATCTGTTGCCGCGCTTGCTCCATTGCTTGCTGAAGCTGTTGCATCATCATTTGAGCCTGTGGAGGCATTGCGTTAGGGTCTTGTTGCTGTGGAACCAGTGCCTCTAACTTTTCAGCTAAATCATCAGCACCAGGCCAATCGCTGTTTTTAGCAATCATCGGCAATAGAATAGGAGCCGCCATTTGGAAGTTGCGAAGCGCCTCTGTCATTTGGTATGCGGCTTCTTCGCGTCTTGTGGTGAATGATGGCCCTGCTGATACAGTCAGATCATATTTACCAACCGTCAAATCATGCAATGCAATAACCGCTTGCTGGCGTTCGTCTAATAATGGTTCGCCGTTCTCATCCAATTCAGGCTGTGGCGTTTTTGAATTTACAGTTTTTTCTTTTTGTTTTCCATCTTCACCCAAGACGCGAATTGTACGTTCTTCATTGTAAAAGTGCGGAATAAGATCAAGAATAATATTACCCAAATGGCGAATAGAACGTGAAAGGTTATCAATAAAATGGAACGTAGACACATCGCCCTCGCGCTGTCTGGCAAGAATTGCGCGTCCACTTGTTTCGTTTGATTTAGCCCCCAGTGAAGCATCGTGGATGCCTAGAATGGATTTCATATCATCAGCAGCCATTAAGGCTTCCTGAATAGCACCGCCAGCGGGGCCAGAATCTAAAGGTTGCCTTTGTGGAGGCTGTTTTCCCCTTGAATACTCTAAATATGCATGGCTGTTTGTGTTCGCTGTAGCCCATCCATTAGGGTCAACATCAAACGCACCTTCCTCGCCAATATAAGGAACCCTTGGAGCAAGAGCCACCAATTCAGTTGACGCTGTGCGCCAGAAGTTGTGCATCTTCTGCGCGTCAATAGCGTTATGGATTAATGAGCGAAGTTTTCTATCGCCCTCAATATCAAATTCATCACCATAAACGGGAATGATAGGAATATACCGACCAGACCAATCGTTTGTTTCAAGGATTTCAGCGCCCGTCATAATGTGCTGAGTAACCTTTTTACGCATAACTTCGCGCTGGTTTACTATCTCTAACGCACCAGCTTGGATTAGCCCTGCAATGTCTTCATCTTCGTCAATTTGGGTTTGACTGTATACCCTGATTTCCTGCCCATCAGAAACCTTGTAAATCTGTTCTGCTTTATCTTCACGGGTCCACCATTCAGCGACAAGAACGCCATCGTCATTTTTCCAATCGTTACCAGCCTCAGCCCAAGCCGTATTATCCCAATCGACCTTAGCCTTATCGCCATATTGTTTTTCAAATTGCGCCTTTGAAAGACGTTCGACAATGAAAGCACTATCCCAATCAGAACCGTCCGCCGATGTACTGTCAGGGTCACCATATACGCTAAATGGATTAGATACACGATCAATCGTTATATCCATTTCAAACGCATCGTCATAAGCGTAATCAGCACCAACACGCATATAACCAAAGCCATTAGACACCGCGCATTCAATAGCAGTATCATAAGCAATGTCTGACTTGGATGAACGCTCAATGTTACGAATTAGACCGTTGATAACTTCTGCTGTTGCTGGATCTGCACCGCTATCAACTGGATGCACTTTAATCGCTGGCTTGTTCTGTCTGGCATCATTAACCACCTGTCGAATGAAAGCAGGGAGTTTATTGATGGTTAGAATTGGGCGATTTTCTTTTTCACGTTGGGTTCTAATCTCATCAGGCCATTGTTCGCCATTACGACCGAAACGCAAATCTTCCATACCAATACGGCGGTTTTCTTCTTCATTTTGTTGAGCGCGTTCGAAAGCGTCCTTTGCTGATTTCAGCAAGGAATCTTTATCTTTATCATGCTTCATTGATTATCCCATCCAACCGCCAGAGCCATGCGCCCTGTGTTGTGCTGCCCTTGACTTGCGTTCGACAACAGGTTCTGAAAACGTCAAAGCGATAGCATCCCAATCATCGGGGGATCTAACGCCGCGCCTTCGCATTTGTTCTTTGCTTTCCAACAATAACCGCTGGTTAGCATCGTAATAATAAGCAGGGCCGCAAGCATCAGCTTGAAGCGTGTCACTGTCTGGAATGTCTGCCCCGCCTGGTTCTCTTAACCAATCGCGGGAGCGCATCCATATCTCTGCTCGTTTGTTCTTTGGTCCTGGCGCTTTTTCGCCGTTTTCTAAAATGATCGTATCGTCTTGAGGTGATCCACCGAAGTTTACTGCTTTGCATATCTTGCTGTATGGATCGCCCCAACTGTTAAGAATATCGAAAACACCAGCACCAACCCCGCCAACATCAATAAACGCCGCCGCTGGATTATCTGTGTCAATGATTTGCTTAATCCAGTTAGCACCCGCAACATTGTCTAGTTTGGTTTTGCTTTCTGTCTTTGAAACCTTGCGCCCTGTGCGCCATGCTACCGAAAACCTATCATCCCCAAACCTTGAAGGGTCAACACCAATAACCAAAGGACCGATGCCTTCCAGATCAGCTTTCCGAGCCGTTAAAACATCGTTTGAACTAATAAAGCTGTCATGGCCTGTAAGCTGGAAAGCCTCTGCCGCTGTGGCTGGATATTCCTGTTTAAACAAAAGCGGGTCTTTCAACTCCGCAACCTTAGCCCTGCGCCAGACCATCTGCTCGTTAGTTAATCCGTGAGCGGTTTTATATTCCAATTCCTCATCGGATAAAGAAAAGTCTTTTGGCACTGGCCTGGCATATTCAGGTTGCCAAAACCAAGGCACAAAAATAGCAATGTAATCGCCTATTCCTGCTTCCGCTTGCTGCCAGCGTTCGTGATATTCACCACCAACCCCGTTAGCTGTGCTTTCAAGAATTACTTCCGTTCCGTCCAAATCAGGTATTGCTTGAACAACACCAGCAAAGTGAGTTTCAGCATTAGGCCAGAACGCAACTTCCGATCCATGAAACAATTGAACCGTTTGTGATCGACCAACTGCCTTAGAACCAGCCGTGCCAACTGCATAACCGCTTTCTAAGCCTGAGAAATACAATTCTTTAGCGTTTGATGCGCCTGTTGCTGGCTTTACTAATTTTGGGCAATGGTCGTGATACCGCTCAACCATGCCGAATAAGTTGTTTGTTGCTTCCTGTTCGTGCGTAAGGATAAAGACCCGCCGCCCTTTAGTGTGCGTTGCCTTATGGTAAAACCTGCCGCCGATATAAGTTGAAATGCCCTGTTGTCTGCCTTTAAGGACCAACGCCCTGACTTTACCAGTTGCCTTGCGCTGTTCCTCTAGTTTGTCATGCAAATACAATTGGGCAACATTTAGAACGAAAGGCTCAACCTCGCCGCCCTTGGTCCGTATCTTGAGGCATTTTTGCGAATAGTGTTTGAAGTCATCCCGTAGTTTAAGACGAATTTCCTTTTCTTCATCACTTAAGCTGTTCAAGGGCTTGCTCATGGGAAAGAGTTACTTCGCCTGATAGTTCAACGCTGGATAGATCAGGCATTACTTTTTTGAGTAACCCTAGCCCTGCTGAAACTTGCGTTGATGACATTTCTCGTTCACCAGAAGCATGTTCAATCAAAGCATTGAGAATATTACTGTTTTGTATTTTAACCCTATGTGCGTTTCCCATCTGGAAACCTGGGGTTCTGCCTCTTGCTGCCATTGTATGCACTCCCTTTCAGGTTGGTGCGAATTAGTTTTTAGTTTGCACCCGCTACAACGTAATTAACTTGGTCTGTGTAAGCAGAACAGTTGAAACGGTAAATTGCGCTTGGCCCTTCAATAACTTTGATTGCATCCGCCGTAAACTCAGTGTCATCGAGCCATGTACCATCCCCCATTAGGTCAACTTGAAGCGATACAGTAGCCGTCCCCGTAAAATCCAGCGAAAACATAATATTTTTGCCGTTAAAAGCGTCAGTTGCGCCCGTTCCTGTGATTGATCCTTTGAAAGCCATCAGCTTTATTCCTTTATTGCCATACGTTGTGAGGTGTTTGTACGTCACCGTCTTGAAGTGAATATATCGCAAACACTGGGTTGCCGTTTTTGTTGACCTGAATGCGCCGAGGGAATTTGGCATTGCCAGCCACGCCTTTTGCAGTCAGATTGCCACCTGTTACGTTCGCGAGTAGATTAACCCGATCAAGGACATGGCGCAAGACTTTCTGACCGTCTACCTCGTCCTCTTGAACTTGGTCTTTGGTCAGCCACTCATAGACCGCATCGTAGCAGCGCATGTTGTAGAACACGCCAGGATAGAAGACAGGCGGGGTGATTTCATTACCCTCTGCGTCATACGTTCCCTCAGTCTTGGTTAGTGTGAACGGGCCAGTGAGGTCTACACCATCCCTGACGTAATCGCCTTCATCGTTTGTCTTGATGACGTTAAGCTGCTTCATCGCGGTCAGGTGGATGGCCTCAGTCTTAGCCCATGTGCCAAGATGGATATACGGAGTTTGGGTCATGCTGTTGTATCCGATTGCAGTTCTGCGTCAGTCTCGGCATAGTTTACAATTTTGATGTATTTCAAGTGGCCGTGATAGCCATTTGCTCCTGCATCATCGCGGCCTATGCTTAATGTATCAATTACTGGTAGCGTTCCGCTTACGTCTGTCGCAACTGTTCCTCCGTCTATTGAAGCCGCAAAGTCATTAGCTGCCCAAGATGCACCAGTTAGAAACTCTGTGTCAGCGGTCGCGTTGGTTCCAGCGTCAAGATCAGCTTGAACCACTCCACCATCCGTAACAAGCAAGTGACTGCCTGTGCTGGAATACATTTCAATTTCTTCTGTTGATGATGAGCCAAGAGAAACTAATACACCAGCAGTCGCAACCTTTGGAGTATGTTTTATGATTACGCTGCCAGCCGTAGCAACTGAAGGGAAAGACGAACTTGCAAGATCAATACCATCATCAGCCGCCCGTGTTACTGTACTGCCGTAGGTTGGGATGTAGGAGGTGGGGACGGAGCCTAGTTCGATTTGAGGGAAGCAAACATAAATATCACTGGTCCCGTCTATATCAACAGCTTGAACATTATCTGATTGAGCAGGACCAATAAAAAATATTCCAGTGGTATCCCCAGCGTCAACAGCGAATGTTATTGAA
>Ga0208303_1000503_pt1 | contig 16036 bp, 33 predicted proteins | sample CB_VirMetaG_2_FD_184537 | JGI IMG/M metagenome (GOLD analysis project Ga0208303, IMG submission 184537) | Freshwater to marine saline gradient viral communities from Chesapeake Bay - CB_1504_2 Viral MetaG (SPAdes) (version 4) | ecosystem: Environmental > Aquatic > Marine > Coastal | place: USA... | reverse complement strand
ATAATAAACAATAGAGAGCATGGATGGGATGGAGGCTACTTTTATTTTAAAAGATGTTATATACATTGTAGTTGGTGTGTCAAGTGCTTTAGGCTTTTACTGGAAGATGGTAATGTCAGACAGAAGCCAAGAGGAAAAAATTAAACAGATGAAAAAAGACATAGAAAAGAATGAATCTGTAATGTTTAAGAAGTTCTCAGGCATCCACTCTAGAATGGAGAAAAACGAGGAGAAAACAAAAGAGACAAACGACATCTTTAACAAAGAAATAAACGAGGTTAAAATAGGTATATCCACTATCAACGGAAAGTTAGACATTCTAATAAACAAATAATGTATAGATTTAGCAAAAGAAGTTTAGAACGTATTGAAGGGATAAACCCTTTATTAATTACTATTTTAAAAGAAGCTATTAAAACCTCTCCTTATGACTTTGGCATTCCTAGAGATGGAGGCTTTAGAACCTATCGCAGACAAGAGGAGCTATATGCTAGAGGTAGAACTACAGAGCAACTAATCGAAAAGGGCATTACAGGCTTAGAGGGCAGACCTGACAAGAGTAGAATAACTTGGACATTAAAAAGTTACCACATGACTGGAAATGCATTTGATATCTATGCTTATGTAGATGGAGCTTCGTGGGATATGAAATACCTAGAGCCTATTGCTAGGCATTTAATAAAAGTAGCTTCTGACTATGGCATAATACTTAGTTGGGGTTATGACTTATGGAAAAAAGATGGCGCACACTTTCAAATAAACTAAAACAAAAAATTATGAAACGATTATTTAAAGATGGAATAGTAACTACAATGATGGGTTTAACTATTCTAACAATAGCAGTATCTCTATACATAAGCAAACACCACACAGAAACAGAAGCTGGAGCAGTAGCTGCACTAGGTTTATTGTTACTAAGAAGCAAGGACTCTTTAATAGGTCTAAATAGAAAATGAGAATACTACTCCTTTGTATATTCTTTATATCATGCTCGCCACAAAATAGACTTAACAGAAAAGTAAAGAGAGCAGAGAACTATGCTTATAAACATGGCTTAGTAATAAAGGATACTATAAAGGTTATAGACACAGTTATAGTAGAAAGCTACATACATGACACTACAGCGACTTTCTACACATCAGACAGTATAACAGTCATAGATAACTCTAGAGTGCTTCTAAAGTACTTTTATGACACTCTAAGACAAGAGATATACCACGAGGTAGAATGCAAAGGAGATACTATAATTCGCGAGGTATTAGTTCCAGTAGACAAAATAAAGGTAATTGAAAAGGATAACCGTTTTAATATTATTCTAATTGTAATACTAGCTGCTTTGTTCTTTGTTATTCTACGTAAAAATTATGTAGCTTAAAATTTAGTATATTTACGCAAATTAAAAAACTATGCAGCACAGAAATACTAAAAGACTAAGACTAAAAGATGACGAGTTCGACCTTATCCAAAACTACAGACGAATAAAGGAGGAGAGTATAGCAGCAGGAATTAATCCAGATGACGTTAAACATGGATGGCTCAAGACTGACAACAGTAGTTTATTCTTTAAAAACCCAAACTTTAAAACAGAAGAAAAAAACAAATTTGCTGAGGACTTAATAAAAGAGCTAGAACAATACTCTCCTAAGTATCCTACTATAAAACGAAGCAAGTCAAAGGATGGACATTTATTAGTTTTAGATCCTGCAGATATTCATGTAGGTAAACTTTGTTCGGTCCTGGAGACAGGAAAGGAGTACAACCAACAGATAGCAGTTAGACAAGTAAAAGAGGGAGTACAAGGAATATTAGACAAGTCTAGTGGGTTTAATATAGATAAGATTAATTTTATAGCAGGGAATGACATACTGCACACAGACACACCCAAAAGAAATACTACAAGCGGAACTCCTCAGGATACAGATGGAATGTGGTACGAAAATTTCTTAAATGCTAAAAGGTTATATGTAGAAGTAATTGAGCAGCTTATTCAAATAGCAGATGTTCACTTTACTTTTAACCCTAGTAACCACGATTACATGACTGGATTCTTTTTAGCCGATGTAATTAAAACACATTTCCGACATTCAAAGAATATAACTTTCGACTGTAGTATAGCGCACAGAAAATACTTTAAATACCACAAGAACTTAATAGGCACGACTCATGGAGATGGAGCAAAGAATCAAGACTTACCATTACTAATGGCTACAGAAAGACCTATTCTCTGGAGTGAAACAGATTACCGTTATGTATATACGCATCATGTACACCACAAGAACTCAAAAGATTATATCGGAGTAACTGTAGAAAGTTTGAGAAGTCCATCTCCTGCGGATAGTTGGCACGATAGAAACGGTTATGTATCTAAACAAGCTATAGAAGGCTTTATACACCACAAAGAGAATGGACAAATAGCACGACTAACACATTACTTCAAATGACAAGGATAGAACTTTCAGACGAAGAGATTGAGTACACTACGTACTTTCCTGTACCGGATCCGCACGACATCATGTATAGCTTTGAGGAGATGGTGCGAATGTACACCAAAGCAGACCTAGAAGTAGATAGTTATATATTAGAAAGAGCAAAAGAAATAAACATTAAAAACAGTAACTAAAAAAATAGTATTATATTTGCACATTCGTAGTTTAGTTTAGTTTGGAAAGAGAGTTAATATTTATTTGTTAGCTCTTTTTTTTGTGCCTAATTAAAAATAATTGCTTCAAAATTTTTTTATTCCAAAAGTTCTATTTAATATTGTTGAAAACTTTTAAACTATAACACTATGGAAACATCATTTAACAAAATTTGCAAAAGTATTGCAACACTAAAGACAGAATCTCAATGTGTAGCTATTGAGGCTATGATTAAAACTTTCAAAGAAAAGTATAAGCAAGAAGGACACGAGTATTCTTACATATTGGTAGGAGCTTTATTAATGGCTAAACAAATAAAATTTAACTAATGAAACGAAAACTAACACATTCACTACATGAGATGCAGAAAGTACATAAAGACTTATACGAAGTATTTACAACAGACTATTGGGATAATGGTACACACACTATTAAAGACATCTCACACCACGCGACAGAGCGCGAAGCAATAGAACAGAAACTAATTAATAAACATAAAAACTTAAACAAATGAAAGAACTACTAAACATTCAAAGCGAATTAAAAGCACCTAAGAGCCAATACAATAGTTTTGGTAAGTATAAGTACAGAAACTGTGAAGATGTATTAGAGGCTCTTAAACCACTCTTAAAAAAGAATAAATGTACTTTGTATATCTCAGACAATATATTAGAAGTCGGAGGCTTAATCTTTGTAGAAGCAATAGCAACTATAAAGAATGAGAAAGACCAAGAGGTAGCTGTATCTGCTCAGGCGGGAATAAACCCAAATAAAAAGGGTATGGATATAGCTCAGTCTTTTGGTAGCTCCTCCAGTTATGCGAGAAAGTATGCTCTTAACGGATTGTTTTTAATTGACGATACAAAGGATGCAGACACAGAAGCGCCACAACCTAAGCAAAAAGAAAAGATAACAGATGCCAACCTCTCAGGAATGATGTTAAAAGCTAGTATAGGAGATTTGAGAACTATAATAAAAGACTTTGCCTTAACAAAAGAGCAAGCAGAAAAGGTAACAGAATTAGGTAAAAAACTAAAAGCTAAATAACATGGAAACTATTTTAAGAAACGAACTGGAAACAGCAGACAAAAGAATCATTGTATTAGAAAGCACAATAGAAACTTATAAGCGTATTGTATCTGCTTTGGAGCAACGACTAGAACTAATGGAACAGAACTATAAAACAGATATTAAATTAAACTACACTAAAAACAAATAAGATGAGTGAATTAAATGTAAAAATAGGAGTAAACAACATACTTAAAGGAAAAGGAGTTTTTAAGGTTGAAGATTTAATTAAAATATTAAAAACAATACATCCAGAAACGCCTATAAAATTTGGCGTTATGACAAGTAGTTATAACGAAAGATGTTTTTCTCAAGATGAAGATTTTATTTTTAGTCTACAACAAAGAGAAAACACTTTAGAAGATTACGATACAATGGAAATTTTAACTATACTTAAAGATATAGAACTATGAAAATAAGAAGCTCAGCACTAGGGAAGATAATGACAAACCCTAGAAGCAAAAAAGAAACATTGTCAGCAGGGTGTAAAACGTACATCAAAGAATTAGTAAAAGAGGACTTATTTAATTACAAGTCAACAATAGATTCTAAGTATTTAACCAAAGGAATAGACATGGAGGATACGAGTATAGACCTTTACAATGAGGTGCATGGTACTTTGTACTTAAAGAATACAGAAAGGCTCTCTAATGAGTTTATAACTGGCGAGTGCGATATAAACTCAGAGGATAAGATTATAGACATAAAAAGCTCATGGAGTTTGGAGACATTTCCACCTTCTCCTGAAGATATTAATAACAAAGATTACGAATGGCAGTTAAGAGCTTATATGTGGCTATACAATAAGCCTAAAGCAGAGCTAGCCTATTGCATGGTTTCAACTCCAGACTACTTATTAAAAGACTGGGATAACTTAGACATTCACAAAGTAGATAAACACGACCCATTCTTAAGAGTTACCTGTATTAGTTTTGAAAGAGACAGAGATAAAGAGCAGGAGATAATGGAGCGAGTAATTGAATGCGGTAAGTTCTACAATGAGTACAGAGATTCTATACTAAACAAACAACTAATACTAGACTAATGAGAAAAGAGGATAGATTTAAACCCTACATTTACAAGGTATATAATAGTAGGGGAAACCTAGAGGAGTATAGTAGATATTACTACACTAAAAAAGAAGCTGTAGAGTGGTATAATACTCAAGGCAAATGGCTAGAGCAACACTTTAACAGAGAACTAATATTAATAGACACACACATAAACTTATTTACAAATGTATCAAGCACACTACTTAACCGACAAAGGGATTAAAAAATATTTAAGAACAGTAGACGAGGAAGTTTACAGAAAACATAAACAAATGTATTTAAACCACGATAAACACATAGAAAATATATGCAGAATAGTATTCGCTTATTTTGATGTGCCACTAGAGAAGATAAAAGTAAAGAACAGACAAGCTCAGATAATAAGAGCGAAGCAATTTACTGCATACTTTTTAAGGCGCGAAGTTAGGAGAATAACCCTAACAGAGATAGGGCAAGTTTTCGACTTAGACCATGCAACAGCTTTGCATTCTATTAGCAAAATTAAAGGACTTATAGAATTAGACAAAGAATATAGAAACTATAATAATGAGCTATGCTCTAAACTAATGGATTTATATAGATAAAAATTAGTATATTTGTAAACAATTAAAAATTAATAAACTATGGAATTAACAGAGAAAAGAAAACAAGAATTAATAGACTTAGACTTAGATATATCTAACCTATTTAAAAGTGGTGTAAAATTAAATGCAGATACATCTGTAATGTATTTAAGGTCTTCAGGTCTTTTAGAAGATGACAGCTCTGCGCTTATAATTAGTGCAACACATGAGCAACTATCTGAGGCTATATTTTGCGCACTAGAAGACCCTATGTTTAGGAATTGTATGTATGAAGCGTTATGTAACCATTTTATATTTCAAAATGATAGAACAGACTTGAATATATTTAATGAGAATATTGAACAAGGCAAAGTAGATAAGGCAATTGATGAACTGCCAGTAATATAAACAATTTAAAATTAATAAATTATGGATTTAGAAATAAAAGGAACTCTAACCAAAATAGGAGAAACAGTAACAGGAACAGGTAAGGATGGCACACCATGGAAGAAGCTAACTTATTTAGTAGAAACAGACCAAACTTACAATAACTTATATGCTTTTGAAGTATTCAGTCAGGAGAAGGTAGAGCAGTTTAAAAAGTATAATACTGTAGGTAATAAAGTAAGCGTAAAATTTAATGTATCAACAAATGAATGGCAAGGCAAATACTTCACAACGTTGCAGTCTTGGAGATGTACAAAGGACGATTCTCAGACTACAGCGAAAGAAACTGTACAAGCTGAGGAGGAAAGTGATTTGCCCTTTTAGGAAGGTGATAGATTTATTTTTAGCTAACGGATATAAAATAAAATAGCTTATATTTGTACAACTTAGATAAATAATTACAATAGATAATATGTAGGCTGAACCGCAAAAGCAGCTACACATAAATATTAATAAGATTAAACCCTTTAATGGTTAGTAGAGTTGCGGTCTCGAAAGCTATTAAAGGGTTTTTTTATACACAATATTATGGCAAAAGATTTACCTTATTTTAAGTTCTTTTGTTCCGAGTGGAACGATGGAGATATAACACTAGAAGATTACGAGATACAAGGATTATTTATAAATATCTGTTCTTATTACTGGAGTAGTGGCTGCGAAGTTTCACTACAAAAAGTAAAGAAAAGGTTTAGGAATCAGGATAAAAACATAAATTATCTGTTAAAAACTGAAATAATTAAGAAAAAAGATAAAAATATTTCTATAAATTTTTTAGATGAGCAATGGATAGAAAGACAAACCAAAAGTAGTAAGAACTCAGCAGCAGCAAAGGCTAGATGGAATAAGCAAACGCAAAGCAAACGCAATGCGAATGCATCAGAAACGCATTACGAAAGTGATGCCATTAAGATAAGAGAAGAAAAGAAAAGAAAAGATAAGATAAGAGAAGAACTTTTTAGCTCTCAAGTTTGGAAGGAAGGAATAGCTAAACTAAATAAATGTAAATTAATTGAGGTAGAGAAATATTTAGTTATATTTTTGGAAGGTCAAGAATTAGACGATAATTTAGACAGAGATTTACAGGAGGTTAAAAAACACTTTAGAGCATGGTTTAAAAAACAAGACTTTAAATCTGACAAACCAAAAAGAACTATAGCACTATGAACAACTTTATCGAATGGAATACGCTTAACTTTAGAAAGGATAAAGGACAAGAAAAGATACGATGTCCTGAGTGCGATAACTCCAGAACAGACAAAACAGACAAGAGCTTACAGATAAACCACAATGAGGGTTTTGGTAAATGTCATTACTGTAGTGCTTTAACTTTTAGAGATAAGAATGAATACGAGCCAAAGGTAATACTACCTAGTCAAGACTGGCAGAACTTTACTAAACTATCTGAAGGTATGGTTAAATGGGTAGAGAATGAGAGAGCAATAGGACAGCATTCACTTATTCAGTTAGGAATAACAGAGGAGAAGCAATACCAACCACAACTTAAAAAAGAATGTAGCAATATTGTATTTAATTATTTTGAAGGCGATACTGTAGTAAACAAAAAATATAGGTCAGCTCAAAAGAACTTTACACAAACAGCAGGAGGTAAAAGCATATTTTATAATATCAACTCTGTAGTAGGAGAGTCAGAGGTTTGGATAGTAGAGGGAGAGTTTGATGTTTTAGCTCTGCATCACATAGGCATAAAGTCAGCTATAAGCGTTCCTAATGGAGCAAATGACAATGACGAATATTGGAAGAACTCAGAGAAGTATTTAAAAGATGTAAAAAAGTTTATTATAGGAGTAGACAATGACACAAAAGGAAACGAGCTAAAGGATAAAATAGCACATCGTTTAGGTAGGTGGCGCTGCGAGTTTGTAGAATGGCAAAATAAAGATGCTAACGGAGACTTGCAAAAAGGAGTATTAAAACAATCTGTATTAAATAGAAATAAGTTTCCAGTAAGTGGAACGGTTACAATCTCAGATTTGAAAAATGAAATATTTGATTTTTATAACAATGGACTACCCGAAACAATCAAACCAAAAGCAGACTGCTTTAAAGATATAAACAGCTTTTTTAGTTTAATGCGTGGACATCTTTGTACAGTTACAGGAATTCCATCACATGGTAAATCTGAATTTACAGAGTGGTATGTAATGAACTTAGTTAAAGACTTTAAAATGAAAGCTAGTTTCTTTACTCCTGAACACGCTCCATTTGCACTACATCAAACTAGGTTTATACCCAAAGCAATAGGTAAACCATTTTGGAAAAGTCAAGGCGATAGGATAACTCCTGCGGATATTGAAAGATATGTAACTTGGGCAGACCAAAAGATATACTACACTATGCCAAACTCAGGAGAGGTTGCAGACTGGACATGGATACTAGATACTTTTAAACAACAGATGTTTAACTATGGAGTAGATATATTTGTTATAGATGCATTTAACAAGGTAGTAGGAGCATCTGAAAAGAAGGATATAGATGCAGTATTAACTAGACTTACAATGTTTGCACAAACTAACAATGTTATTATAATGTTGATAGCACACCCTACAAAGATGCGAAAGGAGGAGGACAATACTTTTAGCGTTCCTACTCTTTACGATGTTTCGGGTAGTGCAGACTTTAGAAATCAGACCCATGATGGTTATGTAATACACAGAGACTTTAACGATAACTCTGTAATGTTTCAGAATCTTAAGACAAAATACAACTTTCAAGGCGATATAGGCAAGAGTGCTATACTAAATTATGACATACCTACAGGCAGATATTATACAGCAGGAGGTTACGTTCCTACATTTGATTTAACAAAAAATTTTGATAGTCAAGAAAAACAGCTATCTTTAAAACCAAACGCAGACTTTGAGTTTATGCCCGATGAGGACGAGCTAGAAGATTGCCCATTTTAAACTACATAAAAACAAAACTAATGAAAGTACTTAATTTATATGCTTGTCTAGGAGGCAATAGGCTACTATGGGATAACTGCGAAGTAACAGCGGTAGAATTAGACCCTGAGCTTGCTAGACTATACCAAGAGAGATTTCCAAAGGATACGGTAATAGTAGCAGATGCACACCAATATTTACTAGACCACTACAAAGAGTTTGATTTTATTTGGAGTAGTCCACCTTGCCCTACTCACAGCAGAATGAGAAAAACAAACACAGGAGAAGGGGAGCGAAAGTCTAAAGCAACTTATCCCGATATGAAACTATATCAAGAGATTCTATTACTAGACCACTTTTTTAAAGGTAAGTATTGTGTAGAGAATGTAATACCTTTTTATGAGCCTTTAATTCCTGCAAAGAAAAGAGGTAGACACTTATACTGGACTAATTTTAATCTACCTACTGACTTAGGAGAAAGAAAAGCAAAAGGGTTTACACATGAAACAAATGGATTCATAAAAAGACTTTCTGACTTTCACGATTACGATTTTAGAAAGTATAAAGGAAAACAAAGAATACATAAAATAGCTAGAAACTTAGTAGATTACGAAGCAGGGAAAACTATTTTTGACACAGCTAGAGGAATAATAAACAAGAAAGACACAAAACAAACATCTATATTTGATGAACTATAAAAACAAATGTAAATATAATTTATACACCTGTTCTAATTTAAGCGAGTATTTACACTGTAAAGAGTTATGTAAAATATGTATAGATGGAGATGCCTATCAACACATAGACAATTTTAAAACAGTAATAAAAACAATTAAAACTAAAAACAAAACGACATGAAACTATTAAAACAATGTACACTAGATGGAGTAACAAGGCGAAAAGACAAGAGCTTAAAAATTTCATTTATAACAAGCCTAGAGCAAAGCAGCAGCGAACTAATGGAAGTAGATAAGCTACTAGACTCAAACGGAATATTATATTTTAAAGATAGCGAAGGACTTTCTACGGATGAAATAAACCAAATAGACAAGGTTGTACTAGACAAACCAAATGGTAAGACTCAGAGCGAAAGGCTAAGAAATGTATTGTATTTATATTGCAAACAGAAGATAGGTAAAGAGCCGACAAAAGAACAGTTTGCAGAGTTCTACCAAAAATACACAGAGAAATATATCCAATATATTAAAGACCAGTTAAACGATTAAAACTAAAACTAAAAATTATGAACGTAATAGAAGAACTAAACAAATTTGATAATAAAATGCAATCTATTAGAGAAAAGTTATCAGAACTAAAAAAAGAGAGAATAGAATGGTGTAGAGAAAATAAAAAGGAGATTAAAAAACTCTATCCTAAAAAAAATAAAATATATCAAATTGAGGATAAGGATAATGCTTTTAGGCACTCTTATGGCTTTAGAGATTTAATGGATAATGACGAGGTTTTTTATTTTAAAGCTACCGACATAAGGTTTATGCCTCATAGAGATTTTGATTATGGTTATGGAGGTGAAAAGCCTACAGTTTTAGGTGCTGTTTTAGATTGCAACTTAAACGAGGTTCGTAGTGATTGTAGAATTTATGTAACAAATTTAAAAGATGTTATTAATGATAAATCTCCTGCACAGATGCAAACAAAATTTACAAAGGTTTATGTTATGATTGATAAGAATACAGGTTACTATAAAATAGGAAGGTCAAAAAACCCACAGTATAGAGAAAGGACTTTACAATCTGAAAAACCCACTATAGAGATGTTGTTTAATCACGAGGCAAGAGTAAGAGATGAAAAAGACTTACATAAGATGTTTGAAGATAAAAGAGTAAGAGGTGAGTGGTTTGACTTAAATGGCTCTGACTTATATAAGATTAGAGAATATTTTAATTGTGCAGATGCCACGCTGTAAAGTTTGTCGAGATAAATTCGAGCCTAAGTACTTCCTCCAAAAGACATGCTTTGAGCCTAGCTGTATTTTAGAATATAAAAACAAAGTAAAAGCCAAAGAATGGAAAGCAGAAAAGAAAGTATTAAAGGATAAGCTAAAAACATATTCAGACCATGTTAAAGAGCTTCAGGTAATCGTAAACAAATACGTTAGGCTAAGAGATAAAGACAAAGGGTGCATAAGCTGTGGCACTCCATTACTAGGAAAGTACGATGCAGGACATTATTACTCAGCAGGAGGAAACCCTGAATTAAGGTTCAATACAGACAACATACATGGGCAATGCGTTTATTGTAACCAACATCGACATGGAGCATTATTAGATTATACCGAAAGGCTACCTAATAGAATAGGGTTATGTAGATTTGCAGAACTAAAGAAGCTAAGAGGTAAGCCCATGAAGTATTCAATCCCTGAGTTAATCGAAATGAAAGTAATTTATAAGGACAAAATTAAACAACTATGAAAGTAACAGATAAAATAACAATAACGAATGAGGACAATATGGAGTTAATGGCACGTTATCCAGATAACTATTTCGACTTAGCTATTGTAGACCCTCCTTATGGGATAGTAGATAAAACATTTGCTAATAAAGGAGCACAGGAATTAATGGACATGAAAAAATGGGATAAAGTACCTACAAAAGAATATTTTAATGAATTATTTAGAGTTTCAAAGAATCAAATAGTTTGCGGTGGTAATTATTTTAATTTACCACATAGCAGAGGATGGATTGTTTGGGATAAAATGCAGTTTGTTTCAACATATGCACCATTCGAGCTTTTTTGGACAAGTTTTAACAATGTTGGTAAAATTTTAAAATATCAATATTCTGGAAACTACATAGGATTTGAAGGCAAAATAACACTAAGCAGTAGTAATCCAGCAAATAAAAAAATACACCCAACACAAAAACCTATTAAAATTTACGAATGGCTTTTAATGAACTACGCAAAGGAAGGAGATAGAATCTTAGACACCCACTTAGGCTCAGGAAGTATTGCTATCGCTTGCCACAACAGAAAGTTTAAATTATGGGCGTGTGAATTAGACAAAGAATATTTCGATGCGAGTATAAAACGTATTAAACAACAGACAGCTCAAACAACTATATTTGATTTAGGAGCATAAACAAAAGACTATGAAAACACTAGAAGATAAACAAGCTATCGAATGGCTAATATTAATCGGACTATTCAAAGCAACTATAGAGCAGAAAAGTATGTTAATAGGTGTAGAGAAGCAAAGAGCAAAGCAGCTATTTAATAACTGGATGAAACAAGGCACAAGCCTACTGAGTAAATTCGAGGCTAATTTTACAGAAGATGAGCTAGAAGAACTTTCTATATTAGTTGAAACATCTATGAATGATTTACGTAAAAACATAGTTGTAGTTGATTAAATAATTTTACTATATTTGCAAACGTGAACGAGGAGTTTATAAAAGAAAAAAGGCAAGTAATAGAAACTGCTTGTAAGAATATCTGCAAACATTCTGACATTTGGCAAGACTTATCTCAGGAGGTAAACATATATTTTTTGACTCATGAGCTGCCTAGTAACCTAAATAAAATAGATGGGTTTATATTCGTTGTAGCTTATAAGATGTTTCACTTGTCAGGGAGCGAGTTTAACCGCTTGCACTTTGATAATGTTTTGATAGAATCTACAGAACTTGACTATTTAAAGTTAAAAGATATTCCGTATATTAGTAACAATGTTTACAAAGAATATTTAGAGCAAGTGAAACAGTTAGACGAAATGGAGCGTATTTGGGTCGAAGAAATAGTAAAAAGAAACTTATCTATAAAACTATTCTCAGACCACACAGGAATACACAGAGCAACAGCAAAGGAACGAATGGAAAGCATATATAACAAAATAAGAAATAACAACAAATGATTATAATAATAATATCAATACTGACTATCTTAGCATGGACAAGTATATTTAAACAAACCTTTACAATTAAAGAAGGGTTTAAATATAGATTCAAATTAATAGCTCCTTTACTTAAAAGGATTGAAGATGTAAACATAACAGGAATAGAAGGACATAAAGGGAAGCCTTTTAACTGTGCCTATTGTCTTTCTTTTTGGACTGGATTAACTTTGTCTATTTGTTTATTAGACATTTCCTACATGGTTATATTTTTATACTTTGCAAAACAAGACTAATGGATTACAGAAAACTTAAATGGGGAGCTTTAAAGAGCTATGCTACTAAGCTAGGAATAAACACCAAAGGAATGACTAAAGAAGTCCTCTTAGAGTGGTTGGATGCCATGCCCGATGTAGCACATGGAATAGAGGAGTTAAAACCATTTACAGGAATAAAACAAGAGCATCCATTATTTGAGGAGATAAAAGACTACTTACCATATTTGAAAGCGTATAAAAAGCTGAATGCTATAAGTAGAGACCCTAATATAAACAAGGCAATAGCTACCTTATTTCTTAAGTACATAGAGGAGGATAAAAATATAAGATTGAATCTAGGTTGTGGAATATGCAAGCAAAGATACTATCAAAGAATGATAGCAGGATACAATAGACTAGTGGAGGAGCATGGAGGAGAACGTATATAATTACTGCTTAGAAGTACACGAGGACGGTCAGCTTTACATGGTTACTGAATATATGAATGGATATATTACTATTTGGGCAGCGAATGCAACTATAGAAACAGAAGGAGAAGTATATTTTATAAATTTATATGAAGATTAAACGTAAACATTATAAGGCTCTACAGTATGCCTCTTTAATTCAAAGGTGGCGATACTTGCCCAGTAACTTCATATTTGAAGTAGTAAACAATAGCGAGGTAAACGAACAGATGTTAAATAGAAATAGACAAGAGCAGAATGGTAAAAGAATATGAAGAAATGGACTGGAGCAAAAATTACACATACAAGGATAAGAAGATATACATTAGTTATGAGACTAAGAAGTATATTTTATGCTCATTTAATGAGAATGGCAAAGGAACTTTTAAACTAGAAAAGACTGAGTTCTATGGTTAGTATAAACCTTTTTAATGTAGGTTATCAAATCTACTTAATCCCAACAGTTAAATTTACCCACTCAAAGACATTGAATGGATATAGAGCTATAGAGTTTATATGGATAAATTGGGGAATAGAAATAGCATTAAACTAAAGCCAGATATAGTAATAAGAACGTAAACAAACAAACCAATGAATAAGGAGCTTACACCTAAAGAGCAGAAATTTGCAGAGCTATGTGTTACGTTAGGGAATCAAACAGAAGCGTATAGACAGGCTTATAAACCTGCTAAGAAGGATGCTGACTGGATTAAAGTAGAGGCTTCTAAGTTAGCAAACCAACCTAACATAACCCTAACCATCCAAAACCTTAAAGGAGAGCTATCCATATCTCATGGAATCGACAGGGGTTTTATCTTAAAAGGTTACTTAGAAATTATAAGCGATGCAGATTATACCTTTCAACTAGGAGCAGATAACACGCTTTCTAAGGAGGACAAACAAGCATTCTATAGGGTAATGAACCAAACTAAGAATACAGACAAGCTAAGAGCTTTAGAATCCATTGCTAAAATGATGGGCTTAAACGAGCCTGAAGTAGTGGAGCATAACCATACAGTTAAAACTTATAAAACTAATTGGGGATAATGGAAATTAATAAGATATACAATGAAAACTGTTTAGATACAATGAGCAGAATGAACGATAACTTTATTGACTTAACAGTTACATCTCCTCCATACGACAATTTAAGAACATACAACGGATATAGTTTTGATTTTGAAAGCATAGCAAAGGAATTATTTAGAGTAACTAAAGAAGGGGGTGTAGTTGTGTGGGTTGTTGGAGATGCTACTATAAAAGGGAGCGAAACGGGAACAAGTTTTAGACAAGCGTTATATTTTATGGAATGTGGGTTTAGACTACACGATACAATGATTTGGACAAAGGAACAATTAGCTTTTCCCGATAAAAATAGATATTATAATGGTTTTGAATATATGTTTATTTTAAGTAAAGGAAAACCAAAAAGCATAAATTTAATAGCGGATAAAAAAAATAGAGCATTTGGTAGATTTGTTGACAATAGCGGAGAAAGAAAAAAAGATGGAACAATAAGAAAAAAAAGAAGTTGTGCGGGTAATCCAATAAAAGAGTTTGGTGTAAGATGGAATTATTGGCTTATGTATAATCAAAGCAGAGGATTGCATTCTAAGCATCCCGCTACATTTCCAGAACAATTAGCAAATGACCATATAATAAGTTGGAGTAATGAAGGAGATTTAGTTTACGATTGTTTTATGGGAAGTGGTACAACTGCTAAAATGGCAAAGCTAAATAATAGAGATTATATAGGTAGTGAAATGTCGGAGGAGTATTGTAATATTATTAAACAAAGATTAGATTCTTTAGGTAAGTTATTTTAATTGGAGGAGGTAGACTTATATAGACCACACCCAAAGCAAAGGGAAATACACAAAGCCTTAGACACAGACATTAAATACTGTATTGTTTCTATTGGTCGGCAATTTGGGAAGTCAACACTAGGCGAGAATCAGTCTATAAAATGGGCATTAGAAAATAACCATTGGAAGATAGGTTGGGTTAGTCCAATATACAAACAAGCAAAGAAAGTATTTAAGGACATAGAAAAGGCTGTTATAGGCTGTCCATTTATTACCAATGTAAACAAAGGAGACTTAATACTAGAATTTACTACAGGTAGCTCTATACAGTTCTACTCAGCAGATGCTTATGATAGTATAAGAGGCGAGACCTTTGATGCTCTTATTTGCGATGAATTTGCATTCTTTAAACCAGAAGCATGGAATGAAGTCCTGAAAGCTACCGTATTAGTGCGAGGTAAAAAGGTACTTATCTTATCAACTCCGAAAGGGAAAAACCAATTCTATAATTTATTCAACCTAGCCGAACACAATAGCAACTATATTAGTTTTAGAGGTAGCAGTTACGACAATCCATTTATAGACCCCGAAGAAATAAGAGAAGCAGAAAGGAACTTGCCAGACCATGTATTTAAACAGGAGTACCTAGCCGAGTTCTTAGATAATGGTTCTAGTGTATTCAGAAACATACAAGAGTGCGTTAAAACGTCTGTAAATACGTCTAGCCTTTATGCAGGAATTGATTTAGGTCGTTCAGACGATTATACTGTTTTGACTATTGTAGACTCAAATAACATAGAGGTCTATTCTGAAAGGTGGAGGCACATGGAATGGAGCAGTATAATAAATAACATTGTAGAGCAGTTAAACAAGTATAGACCCAATACCTTAGTCGAAAGCAATGGAGCGCAAGATGCTATATTTGAGCAGATAAGAAACAAAGTAGCTTATAATAAGAACTCAATACAGCCATTTGTTACCACAT
>Ga0208303_1000500_pt1 | contig 16067 bp, 24 predicted proteins | sample CB_VirMetaG_2_FD_184537 | JGI IMG/M metagenome (GOLD analysis project Ga0208303, IMG submission 184537) | Freshwater to marine saline gradient viral communities from Chesapeake Bay - CB_1504_2 Viral MetaG (SPAdes) (version 4) | ecosystem: Environmental > Aquatic > Marine > Coastal | place: USA... | reverse complement strand
ACGTTCGGAGCAATCACCATTGTGTTGCTCCTTGCCATCAGCGTCTACTGCTGTTCCTGTACTACTACTCACCACGCACAGCGCACGTACCCTACGTGTCCTGCGTACCAATAAATGAAGAATGAAGAACTACTTCGACAACATCAAGCGATACCGCGCGTTCAGCGTAAAGTATATGCCTGCGACGAACTTCAAGGGTTCGCGCATCCGAATCATAGACCTACGATTCGAAGAGAAAGTGTACATCCCTTACGACCACGAGCACAACTCCCCTTGGGAGATAGCGGTGACGTATCTATTGAACCTACCTCAACCGATACAGATAGAGTCGTTGGGTATGGCGAACACAGATGACCACGTATTATTGACCACTGACTTCAGTACGCGCATCAAGCAAGACGAGAAGCGAGTGGCTAAGAACCGACGCAAATCAGTAGAGCAATGAGCAAGGAAATCGACACCATCATAAGCTTATACGCCAAGGAAGGCTACATCATTACAAGAGAGTATGCCGAAGCCATAGACAAAGGGGTCAAGTTAGCGAAAGAGACGTGGGATAAAAATAAATCAGTAGAGCAATGAAACCACAGAAAATATATCCGTATCAGCGTGGTGATGAGTACTATGCTGTGAAGAGGCGCAAGGACGGACGCGCAGACTTGGTGTGGTCTATATGGGATGACGTGAGCGAAGAAGAGCACGACAAGAACCCACGCACCTTGTATTATAATTTAAAAAGCGCACTTGAGATAGTACGCACGAGACCTTGTATAATAACCGTAAACGCAGGATTGTTATGAATAAGAATGAAGTAATAGCAGAATTTATGGGCAAGTCCCGACACCAAGAGTACAAGTCCCACTTCAGGGTAGAGAACGAGGACGGCTCTGTAGGTATGATACACGCTGAAGAGTTCGAGTACCACACCTCGTGGGATTGGCTGATGCCTGTGGTACAGAGGTGCTACGATTCAGGTGCGGAAGGTCAGTGTATTGGAGACATAACTATGCACCTAACCGAAGGGAATCTTGAAGGTACATACAAATCGGTCGTGGACTATATCGAGGGCTTGAGTGTAAAAAGTGTCGAACCCGACACAAAAGCTGTTGACGAAGCGTTCTTCGCGGGGTTCTGTCACGCGCTAGAGTATGTCAAGCGAGAGATAGAGAACGTGGGTGATATCGAGCACGAGGTCGATGAGTCGGTCGGTGACCTAAGCTTAAGTGGTACGATTTACATCCAACTCGACCAACACTTAGACGCAGACGGGTTGGTAGATGAGGTGATGCGCAAGCACGAGCGAGACACCCCTAAAGACGGAAGCAATGTCTGACAAAAGCATAATCAAGGATATGAACCTGTCCGAGGCTCAGGTATGGTCGATAGTGAACGAGTGGTACACGAGCGGAATGTTCGCTCCCATACTTATGGATAGCGATGGATACGAGGTAGATGAGATGTATACAGAGTGGCTTGATGGAGACACCTCTAGGTGGGACAAGGCTACAATTAAGACAGAACAAGATATGATGAACTTTCTAAATCTAAACCAATGAAACCAGTAAACACAAAGAGTATGTTCGCTCTACTGACCAAGACGATGGAGCAACTAGACAACGATGAGATTGATGTATTCAAGGCTGCGGCACAAGCCAAGCTTATTGATTCAGCGGGCAGAATGCTTAACTACGAACTCAAGCGAGCGGCCTGTATGATGAACAAAGACTTCCGCTTGGAGCACCGCAACCTAGAGGAGAAGAACTTCGATAGTCTCCCTGAGTGATGGAGTGGATTCCTACAACCCAAACGCTGATAGATTCCAAGGATATGATTCTTGCATCTAACCTAGAGGGCAAGATGATATCAATGGGCGTGTCTCAGCAAGAGTTCGATGCATTGAAAAGAGAAGAACTGAGGGATAGCCTTGAGTCATTTATGCTTTCCTCTAGCATCCCTAGTGAAGAGTATAAAAACGTATTGAACTTCTACCAAAAAACATACGCTCATATGAAGGACGAGCACCCTTCCACTAGAAATGATACGCTATGGAATCACAGGCTTGAGTTCCTTGAGCGATGTAAAAAACAAGATATCCATTGGGCGTTTGCGCTCCACAATATGGGTTACAGCTTTGTAAACAACAACGTAGAGGTCATCAAAGATGTCGGTGCTATATGCCTTTTGGTAAGCAATACAGCCGTTTGGTTGTGGCATAGGTCAGCGCACGAAAAAGCACTTGAGGTAATGAACTCTGATATGTATAGTGTATACGCCCCTCAGTCTATGACTAGGAGGCTAAGTAGGAAAGTGAAAGTAATGCGTAAATCAAAACAAGAAATCAATGTATAAGATACGATTCCATCTAGCACCGGGGCAGAACTTTATGAAGTGGCAAGTCACTCAGGTGATGAGCACCCCCGCCTATGGCGCAGACAAAGTAGAGAACAAGGTCGAGTACCTAGACCCTGACGAAGGTACGCTCGCTATGTTCGGTTGTCGGCTACGCAATCAGAAAGGTGCTGCCAACAAGATAAATGGAGGCGCAAACAAATCAGTATGCGCGTGGGTGGAGTGCGAGAGGCTAGAGTTCTCTCCCGACATTATACCGCTCACCTTTATGGACAGGAGCCTACGCTACAACCCAAGGGTAGAGCCTTATTGGACAGACGAGAACGGCAGTGATATGGACAACACTATGCACGACCTTCTCATTACTAACGGGCGTTCTGTCTACGCCATCGACGTAGACCCTATAGATTCGGTATTTAATAAATAGAATTTATTTTCACCATAAACAACAAACAAAAACAAACGTTATGGCACCATCAGACCGAATGAAGCGCATTGCGCAAGAATGGTACAGCAAGCACTTCAGCGAGCTGACCACCGACCAAAAGTTTAATGTCTTCGACGAAGCCGAATGGATTGAGAAAGGCTACGACGATGAGCGCAACCGCTACTCACACGAGTTAGCTTGGGGCTCACAACCAACACGAGGTATCGACCCACGATAACGATTAACAACAAAAACCAAGCATATGAGCAATCCCGAACCCACCTCCGATAATTCACCTCACGTGATTGACGGACAAAGCCCTTCCAACCAATACGTTTGGATTGGTGACCAATACGTACCCATCGAAAGTTTAATTTAATAAATAGTGTCGGACTCGACACATAAATTCAATGAAATGACTAGAAAAGAACAGATAGAAAACCACTTCAAGGGTGGTGAGAAGACCAACAAGAACTTGGTCGCGCTTCAGACATACGTGAAGAACTACATACAAGACAACTACCCTCCTCCGTATACGCAGTATGAGGTGATGTCGGATAATGACGTTGATTCACGCGCCAGCAATGCTATGTATGATTTGTTTGGTGATAACCCTCCCTTCTTGATGGACTTCACTTCGGAGGAAAAGCACAAGCTTAATTGGGAGATAGAGTTCAGGTACAAGTCGGACATACGTGGTGCCTTCCGTCGCGAGCTTTACCTTGTGGCAAGCAACATACACAAGGCTCGCAAAGGTTTTAAGCGGAGTGATTACTTCAAGTATGACAAAGAAACCAAGCGTTACGCTATAAATGCGGGCTCAACTCTCTCTGCTCATAAGCTTATTGAGCCAGACGATTACTACCTAGAGAAGGATGAGTATGGTCAATACGACTTGTTTCTTATGCGTAATGGCGAGAGCGGGTATGTGTCTTGCTTCTTATCATTGATAGAGGCGGCTCACGAGTTGCCCACAAAACTAGAGAAGGCTTACTCTAAACTAGAGAAGTTCTTGGAAACTGCTTGCCACCGAGGGTTTGACGACCTGTTGACCTTGTGCCAAAAAGATTATTTGATGAAAAGGTTAAGCGATAAGGTGCTCAAGGAATTTATAGATTCGTATGAGCGACCTGCCCCGCGCAAGTATGGCGTATACAAATACAAGAAAGAGAGATACCACAGGTTCTTTGTGGACATCAATGAGGAAGAGAGGTTGAAGCTGTCTCCCAACAGAGGTGTTGCAGAGTTAGTGGTCGACAACCTCCCATACAAAGACGCTGAGGCGTTGTGTGAAAAACTCGAAGAGTCGGCTAACTTTTATAACGCATCGCTAAAGCTTAACTCATCCGTCGCTAAATTGGTTCTACGCTTAGAGGAAGAGCAAGGCAAGTTGGATGAAGCGGCCACGCGCTATCTTGCTGTCGCTGAAGAGATAAGAGATACGTATAACATAAAGGTGACCAATGAATTTATCAAAGCAGAAGCCCAGAGTTAAATCTACCGTACACGTAAACCCCACAAAAGACCTCAACGAGTGGGCGCGTCATATATACGAATGGGGTAATATAAAGCGCGGATATAACGAAAAGAAAAAGTAGCCAATACTTGTTTAATCAGTGTTTGATTATTATCTTTAATCAATAATAAAATCCAATCATCCCTATGCTAAATCACAATAAAATGCTCGAGTACCTCGAAGAGGTATGCAAAGAGTTCGGTGTAGATAAATCGGCTCCTTTGAGTATGAGCAAGAAGCGCGTGAGCAGTGAGCCACGCCAAGTATTCTTCCTCGTATGCGATAAGAAGGATATCCCTATCTCATACATACAGAAGTTTTTAGAAGAGCAAACAGGCTCATCCCCTCTACACTCAACCATTATATATGGCAGAAACAAAGCTAAGGTTCTGTGTAAAGAAGACCCTTACATAGCGAACTTTGTTGAAAACATATAGCCTTCACGAGATATATGAGTACGCTGAGAAAGATAGCTACTCAGTAAGGCTGGACGGCTTCGGCACCGAAGGGCTACTCCTTTATGGTGTTAAGATAGTAAAGTCAAACAAAGGCAGGACTATAACAATCTACAATACAATGCGTCACGGAGAATACTACGATGAGATTACGGAATCTGAGTATGCTCACTTCGCCTTGAACGGATGGAGACTCGGTGTGTACTACGTAGCTACAAACAATTACAAGAGTAAGATAGAATACTTGACACAAAGGATAGCTGACGACAACAACGATAGGCCTCAACTAACCGCTTCCTTGCGGTCACAACTGGAATTAACTGAAAATAAACTCGAAAAAATACAGAAGAAATTATGGCAAACGATTCATACAAAACCCTCAGCGCAGTAAGCGTAAAAGAAAAGGTGAAGAAGAAGGGGCACCTTAACTACCTGCCTTGGTCACACGCGTGGCATATCCTCAAAACTCATTACCCTACCGCACAACGGACGGTATATGAGCACGAGCATACAGGGATGAACTACTTCACCGATGGCAACACTGCCTATGTAAAGGTTGGGGTAACGGTCGATGGGATTGAGCATATCGACTACCTACCTGTGATGGACAACAGGAACAACAGCGTCAATATCGAGAAGGTCACCTCGCGTGATATTAACGATACCATTATGCGCTCTACGGTCAAGGCGATTGCTCTTCACGGCCTGGGGTTGAGCTTGTGGACTGGCGAGGAAACTGTGTCGGAGCCGACACAAGAAGAAGCTCCAAAGGAGAAGAAGCTTTTGAAGCTTGACGTAGACGATGAGAACTGGGACAAGGTTCTAAAGTATATCGTAAAAAACAAAGCCAAGGGATTAGAAGCCCTTGTCGAAGAGATTGGTTCTAAGTATAAGGTCACGGCCTCAGTGAAGAAATCTTTTAAGAAGGCCATAGCAGATGCTGAGTAAGCTCACGAAGGAACAGATAGCCAAGGCTATTGAGCGTCTACGTGACGACCACGACTACTATGGCGATTTCGGTAAGCAGTTCATATCGAACTCAGACGTAGGCTCTCTGCTGAGTAACCCTCGTGAGTTCCGCGTCAGCCGACCTGACAACCAAGCGTTCGCTAAGGGTAGGTACTTCCACCAATCGATTCTCGAGCCTGAGAAGGTCAAGGATTGGGAGTTCGTTGATAGTTATTCTCGCAATACTAACGTGTACAAGAGGGCTCTCGAAGACAGCGGTAAAGAGGTCTTGCTTCTTGAGAAAGAGAAGAAAGAGATGGACTATTTGGTGAATGTTATGATGACGAACTTCGAGCTATACCAGCAGATTTACTTGAATGAAAACGTCTTCGAGGTGCCAGGCGTGAAGCAGTTCAATGGCGTATGGTGGAAGGGTAAGGCCGATATCATATCCAAGGATTGCATCATCGACCTGAAGACCACGAGCAACATCAAGGAGTTCCGCTTCTCAGCGAAGAAATACAACTACGACAGCCAGTGCTATATATACCAGAACATATTCGGTAAGCCATTGGTGTTCTATGCCATCGATAAGAAGAGCGCACAGGTGGGCATCTATGAGCCTAGCGAAGCCTTCGTACGTGGTGGTGAGGACAAGGTCGAGCGAGCGTTAGAGGTATACGAGCAGTTCTTCGGAGAGAATGCCACCGACAATTTAGAGTCGTATATCATCAGAGAGACATTATAAAAGCCGAGCTCTATGTCCCCGATGGGGTGAGGTTATTAATTTGGGGAATAAAATCATATCTATGTCAGATACAATTTATGCTGAAGGGTTCAATGTATATGAACCACGCAAAGAAGCACCCGACTGGGTCACAGGTAACGTAGTAGTACGTGTTGAAGAATTCGTGAAGTTCTTGGAAGAACACAAGACCGAACGCGGTGAGGTACGCTTCACGCTTGCTCCACGTAAAGCAGGAGGATACAACCTCTTGCTTGACACTTTCGTCCCCGACCCAAGCAAGGGTAAGAAGAATGAAGAAGTGGAGGAGACTCCGTTCTAAATTGATACCATAACGATAGGGGGTTGGGGTGTCTGTTCCTCAACCCCTTTTCTATCGACTTATGTGTGTAGACTTTTCCCCCCTATATATATATATATATATATACTACTATATATATTTTTTTCTCCCACAGAACAGTAGTAAAGTTAACATTCTTAACACTGCCGTTGATTATCAGTTAGTTAGCTCAAAATTGGCTACACAAACTCAACATTTACCTACATAACTCAACACTTTTATGCATCAAATCACCATATTTCGCAATATCCAAGATACATCTACCCCCTTTTACAGAGATGTGCGTGTGGTATTAGACAGGATTCGAGATGGAGCAAACCCCAACGGTGTAGCCATTCCCACTAAAGACATCGTCAAGAAGGTACGCGCAGAGAAGCGCAAAGCCGAGCGTAACGAACTCAAAAAGCAGCTTCCTGCCATTTGCTTCAGCGGAACTTTCACCAAGCGATTGGACTCTGCCGTACAAGAACACAGCGGACTTATCTGTCTCGACTTCGATGGATACGAAAAGAAGAAAGACTTATTGAGCGACAAGAAGAAACTCAGCGACAGTAAGTACAGCTACGCGGTATTTGTTTCACCCAGCGGCAATGGCCTCAAGGTATTGGTTAAGGTTCCTGCCGACATAGACAACCATAAGAACTTCTTCAACTCGCTTGAGAACTACTACCAGAACCCACACTTCGATAAGACGTCGAAGAATATAAGCAGGGTATGCTACGAGTCTCACGACCCGCTCATCCATATCAACGAGAAATCAATCCTGTGGGATAGGATTGATGAGATAGAGTACACACCTATCCATAAACATCTAGACGCACCCACCATACCTATGACCGATGAGAAAAAGGTGGTGGAGCGTTTGGTCAAATGGTGGGAGAAGAAGTACCCTATGGTCGAGGGTCAGCGCAATCATAACACGTATGTACTGGCAGCAGCGTTCAACGACTTCGGTATTAACCGCTCGCTCGCTGAGTACGTCTTGGCTCGATACCAAGGTGAGGGGTTCAAGGAAGAGGAGATAAAAGCTACGGTGGCCTCAGCTTACAACCAGACAGCTAACTTCAACACGAAGTGCTACGAGGATGAGGACAGGCTCAACCAAGTAAAGAACAAGCTACGACGTGGTGTGTCAAAAAAAGAAATCCGCTCTCAACTAGAAGACTTGCCGATTGAGGGCGAAGTAATTGAATCAGTCATAAACTCTTTAGAACAAGAGCAGGCAAGCCAGACCTTTTGGGAAAAATCAGAGAAAGGTCAAATCAAAATAATTCATATACTATTCAAAGATTTCCTCGAGGAGAACGGATTCTTTAAGTACTGCCCCGAGGGAAGCAAGAACTATGTATTCGTTCGTGTCACCAATAACCTCATCGACCACACTTCTGAGAAAGAGATAAAGGATTTTATTCTTGAGTATCTTCTTGAGCTCGATGACATAGCGGTATACAATTACTTCGCAGAGAACACCAAGTACTTCAGGGAAGAGTTCCTCACTCTTTTGTGCTCTATCGATGTGTTGTTTATAGCCGACACCAAGGATAAAGCTTATTTGTATTACCGTAACTGCGCGGTACGTATCTCAGGAAAAGATGTAAAACCAATTGACTATCTTGACCTAGGTGGTTACGTTTGGAAAGACCACGTCATAGACAGAAACTTCTTAATATGCGAGATAAAGGGATGCGATTACACGGTATTTATATCCAACATATGCAACGGAAATCAGGCTCGAATCACCTCAATGGAGAGCACGATAGGTTATATGATGCACGGCTACAAGAACCTCAGCTACTGCCCCGCAGTAATACTCAATGACGAGGTTATAAGCGATAATCCAGAGGGAGGAACAGGGAAGGGTATCTTTATGAATGCTCTTTCGCAGATGAAGAAGATGGTCGTGATTGACGGCAAGAGCTTCGCTTTCGAGCGTTCTTTTGCTTATCAATTAGTGTCGGCAGATACGCAGATACTTTGCTTCGATGACGTGAAGAAGCACTTCGAGTTCGAGCGTCTGTTCTCAGTTGTGACGGAGGGCTTGACCCTTGAGAAGAAGAACAAGGACGCTATCAAGATACCGTTCGACAAAAGCCCCAAGGTGGCTATCACCACCAACTACGCCATCAAGGGTAGCGGCAACAGTTTCGAACGCAGGAAGTGGGAGCTCGAGCTGCATCAGTTTTATACGAAGACATTTACCCCACAGGACGAGTTCAAGAAGCTTATGTTTAGCGACTGGGACGACGACGAGTGGTGTCAGTTTGATAACTATATGGTCTCGTGCCTACAGATGTATATCAATAAAGGTCTGGTGATAGGTCCTATGGTCAACAACAAAAAGAATCGTCTAGGGACTGAAACCTCTCACGAGTTCCTTGAGTGGTGCGGGCTTGTAGAGAATAGCGAGCGCAACCAATACCTCGAGGTGGGGGTCAAGGTATACAAGAACTTCTTGTACGAGGAGTTTATAAGGGACTACCCTGATTACGGGCCTAAATCTCGAGAGTCGCTCTCAAGGATTAAATTCTACAGGTGGCTGAACAAATACAGCAATTACAAAACGGGTGTGAAACCAGAGGAGGGCAGGGACTCCAGCGGCAACTGGATGCGTATGCGGTTCTCGCACGAGCTGGAGGTCAATACTAAGTTGGACATATGATACAGCTCCGCGACTACCAAATAGAGATACGCGACAAAGCGGTTGCCAAGATGCTTGACTCGGGGTGGTGTTACTTAGCGATGGAGGTAAGGACGGGTAAGACATTGACAAGCCTGTCCGTTGCTGATAAGCTAGGGGCGCAGAACGTATTGTTCCTCACCAAGAAGAAAGCCATCTCGAGCATCGAAGCAGACAACGATATGCTCGGCGCTAACTATAACCTACACGTCATCAACTACGAGAGTATCCACAAGATACCAGAGGCTCAATGGGATGTAGTGGTGTGCGACGAAGCTCATACGATGGGTGCATTTCCGAAGCCGAGCAAGCGGTCAAAGCAGGTAAGGTCGTTGCTGGCGAAGTACAGGCCGTATGTCATACTTATGTCAGGTACGCCAACGCCTGAGTCTTACTCAGCTATGTACCACCAGGTCTATGGGATACCAGGAAATCCATTCTCCTACTACTCGAACTTCTATAAGTTCGCGAACGAGTTCGTCAACGTACGTCAGCAGAGGCGCGGGCTACATATGGTCAATGACTACTCGGGAGGCAAGGAGACCATCATAGACGCGGTCAAGCCATACACCCTGATGTATACGCAGAAGGAGGCGGGTTTCGTGGTGGACACTAAAGAGCACGTGCTGCACGTAAAAATGTCGGACTCGACACAAAATCTGGTGCGGCGGCTCAAGCGCGACAAGGTGGTCGAGGGTAAGGAGGAGGTGATACTGGCGGACACAGCGGTCAAGCTGATGCAGAAGGTACACCAACTATGCTCAGGAACGGTCAAGTTCGAGAGCGGAGCGTCTATGGTATTGGACTACAGCAAGGCGGAGTTTATACGCGAGCGATTCAAGAAGCAGAAGGTGGGTATCTTCTATAAGTTCAAGGAAGAGCTCAACGCTTTGAAGAAGGTGTTCGGGGATGACCTTACTACGGAGCTCGACGAGTTCAACGAGACGGACAAGAACATAGCCCTTCAGATAGTGAGCGGTCGCGAGGGGATATCGCTAAGGAAGGCTGACGCCTTGGTCTACTACAACATCGACTTCAGTGCGACAAGTTACTGGCAGTCAAGGGATAGGATGACCACTAAGGACAGGCTCAAGAACGATGTCTACTGGGTGTTCTCCGAGGGCGGTATCGAGAAGGATATCTACCAAGCTGTGGCGCGTAAGAAAGACTATACGCTAAAACACTTCAAAAGGGATTTATTAAGTTTGTAAAGACACGTACAATGACTGAAAAACAGAAACAATTAAATCGAATCAACGCAGCAAAGAGGTGTAGTTGGCCATTTAAAAAAGGGAGTTATGAATATCATTTTGATAAATTTTTTGACCTTGCACACGATTTTGCTGTGTCTAATGATTTTGAAGCCGATGAGTATGCGTTAATGACGATGGAACTTGAATTAAAACTAATGGAAGATGAAAGAGCAGAAAATTCAATCCAATCGAATCAAGGAGCTGGAGGCTGAGGGGTACTACGTCCTGAAGCTTATGAAGACCAACAAGAACGGCATCCCCGATATACTGGCCTTGAAGCCAGGGGCTGACGTTTTATTCTCGGAAGTTAAACGCCCGAAAGGGAAGGTATCTCGCTTGCAGGAATACCGATTAAATGAACTGGAGGGCTATGGATTTAAAACAGAAGTATACAGAGGATAGTGAAGCGGTATTCGTGGCCGAGGATGGATTCCTTGAAAGCATAAAGAGTCTGTTCACTATATCAGAGGCGATGAGAATATGGGTGAAACTCGAAGACTCAGTTGTATTCTTGCCTATACGAGACCTATTCCCTCAAAAAGCAGGGATGGTGGTTCACGACATAGAAGGAAGCCCTAAATTTTTAGAGCTTGACTACATAAAAGAAGAGCCTGACTGGGTCGTAATGCTTGACATAAGAGAAGTAGATTCAGATAATTACCTAGATAAAATACTATCCAATGAACACATCCCAATTTGAGCAAGAGTCAAATAAACTAAAGGAGATTATAAAATTAGAATTCAATCTAGATATAATGAAGCATACCCGTGAACGTGAGTATGTAGATGCCAGAGCGGTGTATTCATTTATACTGAAAAAACGAGGCTATGGATGCGCCAAAATAGGCAGGTCAATTAAAAAAAGTCACTCTACCGTATTGCACTACCTTAGAAATATAGACGTTGTGCTGAAGCAGTTCCCTGAACTTTATAAAAAATACAAAAGGGTAAGTGAATCGTACAACGTAGAATACGACGCTGTTTACGATATGGATGCTGTGGATTTAAGGAACTACATATACGAATTAAGAGATTCTGTAGATGCTTTATCTTTACAACTGAAAGAAACAAAAACCCAGCTTGCCGTATGTGAGGGCAATGATGGTCGACTTTCCAAAATATTCCATATACTCAAGACGAGAGTCCCGAGCGGTAAGGAAGATAAATTACAATCTAAATTAATCACAATAATCAATGGACTATAACGTAAACGACATTGACAAAATTTTAGGATTCAAAACGTGGACCGACAAACAAAAGATTGACGCGCTTTTGAAGATAGATTGTTTTATGTATACTCGACTGGGCTCTGACTCTTTGAAAAAAGAAATAGATGAAGTCCATAAAAGTTCACGTAAACTCTATCAAGCTATCAAAAGCGTTAACCCTGAAGAGGCCAAAATACTACTTAGATAGATGAGCAAATGGGACGTGGAAACGGTAAAAAGAATCAACCATATAAATTATGTGGTTGGAGAGCTCCACGACCTAGTTGACGACATATATGAAAGCTTTGTAGATGAGGACTATAGTGAGTTGAAGGCAAGCGTGATGAAACTAAATCAGCGTTTAAATGATTTAGCAGATTCAACCGAGGATGAAATACAGAAATGAGAAAGCTCTTTACAATGCCCTTCGCGACCACCTCATACCAGACTTATTGTCCTACAAAACACAGTACAGCACGTACGATTGCTTCAGTGAAGACTTAAATATGCAGATAGAGTTAAAGTGTCGGCGCCGACACTATGACGACTTGATGATAGAGCGAAGTAAATGGGACCGACTGCTACAGGAATCTAAGACCAACGGTACCCGTTCCATATACCTGAACTCAACCCCAAAGGGAGTGTGGGCATTCGACCTAAACCACATAGATAAGGTGGGGAATATGGTATGGTCATTTAAAACTCTGCCAGCTAAGACCCACTGGGATAAAGGTCAAACCAAGAGAAAAGAGGTGTCCTACCTTCATATATCTATGGGTAAGGACATTACAGATATGCTGCTATGAAAAAAGAAATCATCAACTTAATCGTCGTGTTACTCCTGAATGCGGCTATACTGTACGTCCTCTTCTCCCTGGTTTCATCCTTATTTTAGACCCTTCATCATCTCTTCGATGGCTTTCTCCTGCTCCTTCATCATACGCTCGAGCTCAGGGTTCTTCATATCTTCTTCCATCTGCATCTGCATCTTGTATAGCTCAGGGAAGTATTCTTTCATCTGAGCCTTTTCAGCTTTGGTCATACCCGTACTGCTTCCTTTCTTATCCTTGCCCATACCTTTATAGATATCGGCTAGCAAGAGCGCTCTTATGTCGCGGTATAAAGGAATCAACCCTAAGTTTCCTAGGAGCTCTAGCGGCAGGCGTTCATTAAGCTCTCGCTGCTGACGTATACGTGCCGCTGGGTCTTTCTTCTCTTCGGCGCTCAGCGTTTTCACCCCGAACTCCGCCATCTTATAGAACGGCCCGAACGGCCCCATTAGGTTGCGGATGTAATCCGCTAAGGTATTGGACTTGTACTCCTTGTCTGGCGGAACAAAGGTATACGCAATAGCGTCTCGGTATGGGTCGTAGTCCCCATCACGGAGCTCGTCTAGGAACTCTTCGTTGATGTTCTCCACTCCGTAGTTAAGGAGACCCTTCACTACGTTACCGAAGTCTCGGCCTACTATAAGGCTAGTGGCCGTCGAAGCCAGTGACTGGCCGAACTGCTTCATTATATCCTTTTCGTCCTCTTCTTCGTCTAACCCAAATGCTTGCTTTAGCAACTGGTTTAAAATAGTACCAGCCAGAGTATATACTATCATACGGGTGGTAACAGCTCCGAGGAGTGCGGCACCTTGACGCTTGGAAATCATACCGTTACCAAGCATAGCATTCACTGCCGTCCTCGCTGATATATATTCATATATCAAGAATCGAGTCATAAAGCTATTGAAGTTGTTGAAGAACTGGAGCAGCGCGGTTTGCTTAGCCTTGGAAGGATACTTCCCCCTTAGCATACTCTTAAACGGGTTGTCCGCAGCACCAGCAAGCGTAGTGAGTTGGTCCGCTGTATCGGTTGCTTTATTTAGCGCCTCTTGATTAGCAGCCATATAAGCCTCATCGTTTGCAGCTATCTTCTCGAAGTCTGGCTTCTTGCCTGTAATTTCTACAAAAGCATTTTCAAATGAACCAAACCACAGAGGTCGTATAACAGCCTTGTCGGGATAAGATATCAATGTGTCAGCGACAGCCTCGACTCCTTTCTTTGCGGGCGCTAATAGCCCGTTGTATATCTGAGTGGCTTTATTAAGAACATCGCCCTTAGCCCTCCCCCCTTTGTCTCCAGCCTTCTCCCCCAGCACCGAGGTGTCAATCATACGCCCTGACAAGATTTCATTAGGATACATCCTGGAAAGCTGAGTGCTTTTCAGGTTGCTCATTACATCGATACCAACCGCCCCAAGGACTGTCTTATTGGCTCTACCAACAGCAAAATCTTTTGGCGCGTATATAGCGGCGAACGCTAAGTTAGAGGCCCCTTCAGCCATTGCACGAGTACCTGAAGCCAGCACCAATCGGTAGCCCGTCTTCTTTACGTACTGAATAACGTTCTCAAGCATAGTACTTTGACTAAACGTACGTGTCAGTAGGTCGTCTAGCGTAAGCTCGAGCGCGTTTTCAACAGCATTTACTATCTCGTTCTCTTGCTTCGTTACATCTCCACGCTCCTCCAATAGCTTCCTCGTATCTGATATGGCCTTTCGTGATGTACGGATAGGCTCAGTCAAATAGAAGTCTGTCAGCGTAAATCGAGAGCCACGTGATACCGAGCTAAATACATCGAAGTTAAGTGGGGTGGCAGCCCCTGTACGCTCAATCAAATTCTTAGCCTTGGTAGAAGCCCTCATCGATTGGTTGTAAGCCTCTATGATAGACACGTCTGCCGACTTATCCATCTGACCGCTCGTGCTCAACACGTTGTGGTGTGCGTATTGGTTGAGAGCATCAACCCTTCGGCCTCGTATCACAGCACCAGTAAACACAGCCTTGCTACCCATAGACTTATTGATGTCCTCCATAACGGCAAGTGCATTACGCTCTGCTTTATTGAATGAATCGTACAGCTTCTGGGAGTCAATCTGTTCTCCACCGAAATCGTCGAGTATCTGCTGAAGCATCTCTGCGTCTTTGCCCTTGAAGAAAGACTGTCCTTTATTGATGTGGTCAATGGTAGCTCGGATAAAGTCAGCAGCTGGGTTTACTTGCTTGTTGTCGGGGTTAGCCTCGAACTCACGCTGCAACATATAAGCCATCATCTTGTACGAAGACATACGTGCTTTGTTGGGGTCGTTCTTGAACGACTTCATCACTGCATTTTGCGCATCGGTCAGTCGCTCGTCGACCTTCTTCATCTCCAAAGAGAATGTATCATAAGCCTGCGCTAGCGGCTTGAAGACAGCGTCGTAGATACGCGTGGTTTGGAAGTCACCGAATACCTGGTCGATATATGCCAGCGGATTGCGCTTGATACTCTCAAAGAACTTATTGTTCTTGGTGATACCAGACTTAATCTTACCTACGAAAGTAGACACAGGAAGTGGCACAGCCTTAATTATAGACTCGAGCAAAGACTTCGCCCTATTAGAAGCGTTCATTGTCTCGGCGAGTCGCTGAGCTGCGTGGGTTACGAAGCCGTTGTTTATGTTGTCTACGACAGCTAACAGCGTCTCTAGCTGCTGGTTGCTGAGCCTATCGATAGCCTCGGTACGCATCAGCTTGGCGAGCTGACGAGCTAGGGTTCGTTCCTCGTCCATAACGAGACGCGAGACGTTGACCTTAGCTGCCTCAACCGCCGACATAAGCTCAGCCCTTTCCTCGGCTAGCTCCTCCTCGGTCTTAGGTTCTTTCTTTGCGGGTTCTACGATACGGGACTTGTACTTACGCATCACAGCAGCTTCCTCTAGAGAGATGGTCTGGTCGGCAATCATAGCTTCAATGGTAGCTGCGTAGTCGACCTTACCGTCTTTGATGACTTTATTGGCGTAGTTCGCAAATACCTCGGCCAAGTCCTCGGCCATAGATACCTCTTCGTATACCGCGTTTAGGAGCTTATTAGCTACCTCCGTTACATCGTTGATGTCTGCAAGTGGGAGCACCTTCTTTGCGGCACCCATCATCTCAAGGAGATTTTGATAGTCCTCAAGCATCTCCATCGGTATCAACGTAGGGTTGACATTGAAGAGCTTAGTGAGGGTATCACCGAGCACGTCGGCAACGCCAATCTTAGACTTTATATTCTTCTTGGCTCGGGGAAGTAGCTTCTTGATTCTCGCAATCTTCGCTCCGTACTCAGCATCGGCGAATA
>Ga0208303_1000496_pt1 | contig 16118 bp, 20 predicted proteins | sample CB_VirMetaG_2_FD_184537 | JGI IMG/M metagenome (GOLD analysis project Ga0208303, IMG submission 184537) | Freshwater to marine saline gradient viral communities from Chesapeake Bay - CB_1504_2 Viral MetaG (SPAdes) (version 4) | ecosystem: Environmental > Aquatic > Marine > Coastal | place: USA... | reverse complement strand
AAATATTTGAGAAAAGTTCCCCCAAATATATTTTTCATAAACTTGCTTAAATATTTTACTTAAAATCTTCTAATTTACAATTCTATTAATACTAATAGAGTTGTAAATCTTGTAATTTAAAAGTGGTCGTCGTCGTCCGTCCAAAAATTAGGCGACTACTTTTAGTTGTTGAATGCGTCTTGCTCTTGATATTGCTGTGTATGCGATGCGTCTATCGGTTTTCATTTGTTTCCAATCCCATAATTGAATATTTCTGTCTATGGTTGCTCCTTGATTTTTGTGTGTTGTAGAGCAATAATTACACACAAATGCCTTATGAAACTCACTTACCTTGACGACAACCATATCATTATCGTCCTCATCAGGCACATCTAATTTCATCGTGATGGTTTCTTTATTATACTCAACTACACGCATGGTGTCGCTATTACAGAATAGCGTTTGGTGTTCGTCGTCTTTTTTTGCTTTTGTTTTATTGACTACCGCCATAACAGGCAACCCTTGATATATGTATATATCAGTTGCCTTGTCGTCCAAATCTTTTGGTTCGTGCGGAATAAATAATGCGTCGTTTGGTTTATAGAACTCCATATATTTTTTATTGACTGCCTTTCTCGTCTTGTTATAATAACAAATGTTATATGCGTCAAAATCAATCTCTTTTGTAAATAATAGATTTTTACCAACTTGACCCTTTTCCCAAAACATATCTAAAAAGTCCCATAGTTCTTTATCATATCGTTGTCGTTCAGTCAGTTCTATTCGGTTATTATTCGCCAAATACCTCACAATAGAACTATCAAAATAGTCATGTTCCACAAGTTCAACCGCAGGTAGTTGTCTGTAATCTCCAATCAATACAAATACCGCACCACTAACTCGTTTCAATAATACCAAGAACGACCATAGTTGTTTGCTTAACATACTGATTTCATCTACAACAATCACTTTCTTACCTTTGTATGTTTGAACCATTTTTGATGATGCTTTTTCTGTATCGCAATTGATGGAAATCGCACTATGAATGGTAGAACCATTAATATTTCGTCTTGCTTTATTGGTAAATGCTAATCGTGTTCTTTTATCGTCCTCTATGATTTCGTCCTCTACTGATTTTTGAACTACATACGATTTACCAGTTCCAGCACGACTACAAATTAATAGTCCTCCATTTTGTATCGCATACTCCATAATTTCCTTGTATTGAGATGATGATGTAAATCGGTCTTTGTGTATGTTTTCCCCACATTCTATATGTGGTGTTCGCCATTCAATATGTTCCTCAAATGTATTTGCTACATTTCTGTATCTATTTGCGGTTCTTGTATAGTCGTATTTTTTGAGTTCGTCCTTATCCATGATGGTATGTTTCCCCCAGTTCTCACGCTTGGTTTTATCAAATGGATTAATGTTTTTACCTCCATACATCATAACGGCATCGGTTTTTCTAAACACTACCTCGCCTCCTATATGCTTTGCTAATTGATGTAGTTTGATATTAGATTGGTCTAATATTTGAATATACATAGGCAGGTTGTTTGTATAGATATTTTTTTTGTTCTTGAAACCATATACATATAAAGCGTTATTGTCTCGCCCAATATCTTTAAATATGAAATCATCTAATCGCTCGGTGTTGTCCTCTAATCCATTCCATACCTCATTCATGTCCGTCGTGATACTGATATTGTATGATGATTGTTTGGTTTTACCCATCATTCCAGTAATGGAATTAAGAATATTTTTTGTTAGTTTTATTCCACATACCCCACTAATGTAATCAATAAATGACTTGAAATAATCACGATTTTCGTGTTGTTCTGTTGGAATATATTGTTTAATAATCTTTAATTTAATTCCCTCTTTCAAGGCATACTCAATAATCGTATTGGAATACCAGTTGGTTTGATGTAGTATAGTAAGGTCAGTTGTTTCAACGAAATATAAACCAGTTTGTAGTTTTCCGTTATAATTCTCAATCTCATCAGTTAATCCATATACCAACCAATTATCCATAGGATTATCCAATATAGACGAATAGCATTTGATTAAATCAGCACCCACCAACTCCTCATCATCTATTTTCTGTTCTACATCATCTAACTCCATCATCGCACCAAAATGAACTCTGTTCTTAACATTCTCCTCATTCAATAAATCACATACAATAGGGTTCATAGAACTAATCAATTGGTTCTCGTGTAATTTACCCCCATAGTGTTCCTCCCATTTTTCCATGAGTAGATTAATGTAGTGTTGTCCCTTGTAATCCTCACCAATATTTTTAAGATATTCTAAAATATCGTCCTCAACTGGTTTGGTGAATATTTGCTTATCGGCAATTTTCATAGATAATATATTTCCTTTATCGTAGTTGATATTCTTTTTCGTAAATGGAAAAGGCACATCACCGCTTTTAAAGATGTAGTCATAAGCAAACTCGTTTCCATTAAGTTTATCCTTTTCTGCGATAATATTTGTATAGGTTTTTTCGTCGGTTGTTTCTATTCCTAACTTTTCCAAATCGCTCTCAATACTATTATGTCGTATGTTTTCGCCATTTCTGTTTTTTGCTATTAACGATGCTTGAACTGACTTATCACTAATGAGATACATGTGTTCGTTATATATTCTATAAATGAGCGGTGGTTTCTTACTCTGTCTTGTTTTTTCACTTGTGTATTTGGATATAAGTTTGTCGTGAATATCAAAGGCGTATAAACTAAAACTTTCTCTTTTTGCGAGTTCCGTCAAAGTGTCTGTATCTACTCCATCTGTTTCTGGATTTAGATTAGCATCTGTTATAAATATGCTGTTTAAATATTCTACATTTGCTTTTTTCAACATCTTGCTGTTTGGTTGCGACCATAAATGAATAAGGGCATCATAGACACAACGCCCCTCACCCATTTCAAAATGGGGTAGGGGGTCGCCATTTAATTTAAGCGGACTATGTTGTTTCATCTTAATCTTGTTAATCGCTACTCTATTATTTGAATTATATGTTTTACCCATTTTCACCTCAAAATTATCATTCAACTCTGGGGATACATTCAGTAGTTGTGCTTGTAGTTGTTGTGCTTTGTAGGTTGCTTTTTCGTTTAATTTCGTAATACTATCCGCAATAACAACCTCTGCTCTACTCGTTCTAAATGGTGCTTTCCATGTTTGGTTCTCCTCCGTCCAATTGTCTGCTTTCTCACGGCAGTCATAATATACACGAACCTCTTTTAAGAATACACCACTTTGTGTATTGTATCTTTCCAAATCTGCTGTGCGTATTCCTTTCCCAACCTTGTCTATTTTAGAATTATTGGGTAATAGTTTATAATCTTGTCTATAATAATTACCAGAACTCTTTCGCTTTTCCTTTTCGTATGCTTTGCGTCGTCGTTCTAATTCTTTCTTTTCTGCTTTTCGTCGTCGTTCTCTTTCTTTCTTTTCTGCTTTTTCTTGGTCGTTCAACATATCAATCAAATCGTTGTATTCTCCTAAAAGATACTTATAGGCAGATGCGTCGGTTCTAAACTCGGTGTTGTCTTTTCTAAAACCTTTAATGCTGTTATATCCCACATAGTCTGTTAGTTTTCGCTTGTTGTTAGTTAAAGTCGTCAGTCGTCTAATAGGCATTCTACTATTATATACTATGATAAGATTTTATTTCTATACCTATTTTTCCTAAATATATATATATAATTATTCCTAAATATTACAATCATTTTTTTCTATTATTCTGTTTCAATTTTGTTAATAATTCATGTATAAAACAATATTGCTAAATATATGAATAACCTATTTACTTCTTACCCTTTTTCTTTTTATCGGCAACTGCCTTTCTCTGTGCCTTTGTTGGTTTAACTCCCTTAGGCAACACATACTCACCAGCGTGTAAAAGTGCCTTAACATTACGCTTTCCAACAGCACCACCTTTCTTAAAAGGAATTAGTCCTCCAAGTTCGCCTCCTATATTACTTCCTACTGCTTTACCTTTATCTCCTCCAATAAGACCACCAACTAATCCACCACCGACTTCGCCAAGTAAATTACCAAAGAAACCCATTCTTATATATAATGACTAAATATATTAATAATTTTTCGTATAATTAGGGTTGCTTTAAACCCTCCTCTGTATCTCCCTTTTTCTTATAAGGTTTTCGTGCTTTCCCTTTATCACTTCGTTCCTTCCTCTGTTTTGCTAATTCTGCTTCCGCAATAGGATACATCACTCCTTGCGAAACTGGTGTATTTTCTGCTAATGGTTCTCTATACGGCGTATTAGGATAGAGTTCCTCCTCTCTCCCCTCCTTTTTCATCGCACTCTCAAACAACTTTGATGCTAAACGCTCCTCTTGAAAGCGTTCATAATCTTGCTGATATTGTTGTTGTAAGGTATTCAATACACTCTCACTACCAACTGGTTTGACGCTCTCTCTAACCACATTCATGGTTGGTTGCTGTGGAAACGGAACTGGGGGTTCATTCAACCTTAATAGCGTAGGCGGTAATAATGATAGTTTTTGAGATACTGGTTGTTTTCTCGGTCGTCCTCTCGGTTTCTTCTCGCCTACATTCACTATGACTACTTGTTTCTGCGTTTGGGTTTGTTTAACTACCTTTCTCGGTCTCCCTCTTGGTTTCTTCTCCTTCTCCTTCTTCTCCTTCGGTTTCTTGTCCTTGTCCTTTTTAGTCGGCATATATAATAATAAAATATATTAAATTAATTATTATACACTTGTTTCACTATTTGTTGGCGTTTCTATGGTTAAACCGCTACTTGTTCTTTCTAACGAAATGGGGTTTAAACCTTGTGGTAAAGGTAATAGTTGGTCTTTCACTCGTTTATCTAATATGTTTGATTTCTCAATCAGTTTGAGATAATTGCTAAATGTTTCCATTAAATAGTCCTTTCCAGATTGATTTCTATTTTCATCTCGTAATGATAAGGTCTTGAATATGTCTGCTGATATGATATAATATTTATGACTTAATTCTTCTGCTAATTTCATCTTCTCGTCCAATTTTACAAAGAGTTCAATACTTGTGATTGTTCCAGCAACCAATCCTAACATACAATTGGTTAAACTGACTATTTCTTGGTCTAAAAAAGCAGTCCCTGATACAGACCATACTGATGCTACGGAACTCAATAATAAAACTGGAATACGATAATATTTTATGCTGTTGTTTAGTTTCAAAAAATCCTTTCTATGATACTCGGTTAGTATAGCACAATTAATTCTAATATGTTCTAAAACACCTTCAATATCTGCCGTGAATAAAGGTTGATTTTCCATGTATATATATACGCTTTAAAAAAGCATTTTACCATAATATTTTATTCGCATAGAAACCAGCATCGCCCTTATCATATTTGTGCCTTATTTTATACAATCGTCTGCGTTCCATAGCATACCCTTTGGGAACTTCCCCTGCCTCCTCCATCGCCATATAAGTAGGGTAATCTTTGTAGTTCTTTGCTCCAATATCCACGATATGTTTGCCGTCTTTCCATACCCCAATCTTCTTGTGTTTGTTTTCTGCTGGTCTTAATTCCACTTTCAACTCTTTTGCCTTGCGATAGGAATAATCGGTAATAGTATATGTTTTTCCCATTATGATATAGGATTAGATAAAATTGTATCCATATTCGCTATAATATATTGGTTGATGTAGTCGTCATCTGCTCCCCATTTTTCGTAGTCCTCCCCTGTAAGTAGAACTGGTCTCTGTGCTACTGGATAATCTCGTTCGGCATCATAAAAAGATACATCTACCATCGCAGAATGATGGAGTATAACCGATATGATGACTGCCTTAAATCTCGTGATTTCGTATTTGATGGTAAAACTTTTAGGTTCGCTAAATGAAAAAAACTCTGTATCCTCGTTCATTTATATATGTTAAGATATTATTTTATGTATAACCGCTTATTCTCGTTATTTTCAAATAACTTGATTTATAATGTGTATAAATATATCCATAAGATGATGAACCTTCTGCTGAACTTCTAACCCTTATTCCGTGTCCTACATCTAAATATTGTATAGAGGAATAATTACAGACCTGTCCGTATGGACTTGTTCCTGCTGTTGATACTGTTCCATTACTGCGTAAATAACTATCAATTTCCCAACTTGCTCCACCACGCAGATACTCAACCCATAATCTCATCGTCCAAGATGGATAGGGTTGTAATACTAACTCAATTTTATACATTCCAGCAACCGTAGCAACCCAAGTTCCATATTGATTTCTTTGCCCTAAATACTCTGTTCCAGCAACAGCATTCTCGCCAAGCGTAAATGTGCTTTGTCCTGTATTTGCTGGTAATGGAGAAAAATCACTAAACGCAATTGCCCCATTACTCCATGATGTTAATGTTCCTGTGTTTGTAGTGTTATTCGTGTTATATCTCCACTCCGTAAAATATTTGGGGGTTCTTTTTATAGTCGTAGAGGACATTCCAGCAAGGGTAGTGTTTAAATAAGATGTGCTATAACATTCATCGTTTGCTGGGATTGGGTCATAATTAAACTGAATACTTGCTTTTTGGAAAAAGGTGGCGAAACAATTAGCAGTAGGATAGAAATTATCATAGATGTATTTGGTGCTGAAATAAGTTGTATCATTTGATATATAACTGGTCGCCAGATTTGCTATTGTTTGATACGCCAATATACTCAACTCGTCTATAAACTTGTAAGAAATAGAACCTATTTTTCTATAAGCGTCTTGTGTAAAAGACGATATGGTATTCACGACAAGACCTGTGCCTGAACCATTAAAAGTAGCACCTCCATCTACAAGCAAAGAACCTCTCGCACGGATTTCACCATTTCCATCACCTAATGCTATTTGGTCGCTTTTGTCCCCATACGACCTGTATCCTACACATGTCGTTCTGTTATACGAATAAGGCGTAGTTGTTCCGTCCCACCCTGCGTATGCCCCCAAAAATGTATTATCCGTTGAACCTACATAACCTTGTGCGAAATAATACCCTGACCTGTATCCCAAAAATGTATTTCTCAAAGTGAGTATATCGTTAGGCAACATTTTCGCACTTTCAAACCCTATCATCGTGTTGTTAGACCCATAAAAATTAGTTGGACTTGCTGATGGTTTTTGAAACCTTGAATTACCATTACTATCAAATAAAAGTCCTTCTGTTATACCTCCCCCTGATACTAATCCATCAACATAACTTTTGGTTGCTACTTGGCGTGATGAACTGGGGACATACCCTACCGCCATATTTATACTCCCTACATCAGTCATCGTGTTGCCGTTCGCACTATTTCCCTCTAATAAAACATACTCCAAATCTATAATGGGACTGACGGATAAAACTTTACCAATTTCACCAGTAGTGGTGTTGTAATAGAGTTGTTGTGTTCCACCTACCAAACTATTATCACGAATATTAGTAAGAATGGGGTTGTTTGCTATATTTAAAAAATTATCATCTACATATTGCTTTACATAGGGCAGGTGCTGTGGGTGGTCTGCTGGTGTTGGTGGTGAGGTGCGTCCCAAATATAAATCAGGGTTATTAGGTCTCGCCCCTTGAAATCCTAATAATTGTAAGAGAGGGTCTATCCTGTGGGTTAGTTCTGGTATAATGGTATTATTCGGCAATTTTGCGGAGACCTTGTTTGTAGCAGGGTCAAAAGTCCATTCTGTAAGCACGACACTCGGCGGAACATCTGCTATAAATGTCTGTTGTAATGAGGTTGCTATTTGTGTGAGTAGCGATTGTATGGTGTATGTGCCTACTGGTATGGTGGTTGTTCCAGACCTTTGAAAAGGAGCATTAAAAAACTCAACTTGCGTAAAAAATGAATTGTTCGTCGCATCTATTTTACCTGTAAAAGCATCACTATAATTTTTCGTGCTGACTTCCAAATCAAGAGTAGGAGTATATCCTGTATTCATCGTTAAATTACTTAAACCAGTCATGGTTTCCCCATTTGCGTCATTCCCTTGTTGTAATACACTTTCAATAGTAGGATTACCTATCGCATCTACATATTCCTTTGTTGTGATTTGTTTCGCAGAAACTGGGGTATAACTTGCCGACATAAAAGCATTCTCAAAAGTTTTCGTCCCTATAATGTTTTGTGTTCCAAGTAGTCCCACGAAATTATCATCTACATATTGCTTATCTACTACTTGGTTGGATAGTGTTGGAGAATAATAAGCATCCATACGAGCATCAGTCATGAATGTAATATTTTGAAATGTGTTTAGTCCTGTAAATACCTTATTACCTGCGACTGACTGATTGGTTGTTAAATCTACAAAATTATTATCAATATAAGATTTATTAACTGCGTCGTTTGCGTCTGTTGGTGCTTCGGTGATATAAGGGGTTTGGGAGAAAGTCCATTTACCTGTAATGGTTTCATCTACATCTGCCTCCAATAGATTATTCGCTGTAATAAAATCACTTGTTAAATTACCAGTATTAATGTTGTTGGTTTGAATAACACCGCCTGATATTAGCGTTCCTGCCCCATCGTCCAGTTCTATTATGCCGTTCATACTTCGTGCCGAAAATTGCTGTCCTGATTGTGTTTTACTCGCCATTATATGATATATATATATACATAATATAATGTTTTATGGGGTTAGATTACATAGCAAATCAAGAAAGGATTTACATGTCTTTTTCCAAAGATAGTATCGTTGCTTATGCTCTTTGTTGTATCCTTTTTGTTTATAATATTCCAAGTGATATATCCGCTGTCCTTCTCTATACTTGTCTAAATTATTCTCTCTCCATTTCATTATGGATATTTTTTTCGTTTCGTTGTATTCGCTCATGTTATACTATATACAGATTATAATTCTAAATAGGTTTTTCCTAAATCTCTTTTAATTTAAAACGCTTGTCTTTATTCATTTTATAACCCATTTGCGTCATAAGTTTGATAAACTGCTCCTCACTCACATAGGTTTTGAGTTCCTTTTCTAATACATGTTTTCCCCTGTAAGAACCAAGAGTATATACACTAACTGGTTTAAAAAGTTTTGATACGATTGCTTCCATAGAACTCATTTTTTTATATAGTAGTGTGAGATAATATTTTTAAGTATTTAATTCCTAAATATATTATAAGGGTAAATCCCAAAAATCCCATCGTTCCGTTTCTAACATTTTACTATTGTATTCCTCCAAAGTGTATTGTTTAATGTCGCTTACATTACCTAACCTTATCCATAGCATAAACGGCAACTCTACAATATTATCTTTGAAATCATTACTTACCTCTAAAATGTTTCCAGTTTTTTTATTATATACTACTGCGTGGGGGTGGCGTAATCTATCGCTACGGCGTTCAACGATAGAATGTATAATAGTATAATCCTCCTTATTCGCCACCTCGCACACATAGTAATAAGTATCTTCTAAACAGGTCATAATTGTTGTATTGTTGATACAGATTATTGTAGAAATTAAAATCAATTTTTTACAAAAAGGAATAAATAAGTATTTAAAGATGTATGAATGCCTTAATTTTATCATTTGTTGGTTGATATTTTTCATCTTCAAAAGCACCCTTTTCAACAAGGTATTTCAAATAAGCAACATCTTTCTCCTTGATTTCTCCGTAAGTAATGCCCTTGTATTTGCCGAAATTAATCGTCCATTTCCCAATCCCTTGTAAAAACTCGTTTTGAATAGCGTCCATGTTATAATATATTCCAATATTATAAAATGCCTAAATTATACTTTTAACACTTTTTGAAATGGAGAGTTAAAACATAGTCCGCCAAATCAGCACCAACGCTGTCCGTAAAGGGTGTTCCGTCTATGTTATTCACGAAAACTCTGGGTGTTTGGTTCATAGGGCGTGTTCTTATTTTTATAGGTTCATTTTGTTCGTGAGATGCTAAATATTGTGCGTCTCCTGAAACCACTTCACTTGCGAAAAGAGTGCCTAAAAATAAACTTTGGTTTGCGTAGTTGGTTGCTGATGTAGAATACATACATGACGATGTTCCTAAATCAATATTAAGTAAAGGCAATTTTGCCCCTGTCTTTTTGTTGTTTAAACCATGATAGACAAAAGATACTTCATAACTTCCCTCATCTAAAATAGACCAGTCAAACTGATAAGTTAAATCATTATTGTTTGTTCCAGTAGCATTCACTAACGAATTAAAAACGACACTTGCTTCCTTCATTATATATAATATACACATATATAATAAATTAATTCTTTCATACATTTGTTTATCTAAATCCCATAGGTGTATATGTTGCTGGATTACCGCCTATAAGGGTTTGTCTTATGCCTCCTATATCACTACGAATATCCTTTGCTCGTTCAACAACATTACGAACTGCTGGGACTGGATTTTGTCCGTGATATGATGCTGGACTTGTTATATCTGCTACTTTACCAGCAGTAGCACCGACTTGTTGAGAAAGAGATGTTGCTTTATTTACCCCACTTTGAACTTTTGCTAAATTATCCAACTGACTTGGGGCAATATAACCAACCACTTGCCTTGCTAATGGACTATTCACAACATCGCCCACCTTTGAAAGAATATCTCCTGCTTTACCTGCGACCTTACTCACACCTCCTGCGAGTTTCCCAACAGATGAGATTGCTCTACCTCCTAAACTACTGACTTTTTGGAAAAACGAGTTTCCTCCTCCACTTCTTCGTGCGAATAAAGGCATTATATAAATATCCTTATATAATATTAATTTTCCGTATCATCGTGTATAATAATCTCGTCAAACTTTTTAAATAATCGTTGAGTATCGGCGTTTATGAAAAGATACTCGTGCGGTTTATCATACACCAATTTGGATAAAGCACCCACGCAATCTCGTGGAATTGTTTCTAAAATCTCATCACGGATTGTTTCCAGTTCCTTTTTAGACACCTTGAAAATAAACAGATTGGAGAATAATTTGCGTATTTGAGAGGGGACAGAGATATACGATTGAACCAAGAAAAAAATACTACATCTGTAATGACGACGATTAAAAATAAGTTCTTTTAAAAGTTTCTCAACTTCTTTGTCCTTTAATTTGGCGGTCATATCATCAATAATGATACAATTGTTGTATTTCTTATCTTCGTCCCTAACAATATCCATTACTTCCCCAAGAGTTTCTTCGTTCATGTCGTCAAACTTTTGTTCGTCTGGAATAGCATCAAAAATATTGTTCTTAACTGACGAGGCAGAGGCAAAGGGTTGGAAAAGGAACACATTATGAAACACTTTCTTGAAAATGTCTGGCGACTTAAACATGCTAAATAATAAACTGGTCTTTCCTGACCCTGCTCTTCCACAAAGTAGATTAGCAGTATGTCTGTTTAAGAACTTGGTGAGTTCATATTTGTTTAGTTTCTTATGTAATTCCATATCACAAAGCATCTCTGTTTTGGGGAGAGGCGGTTTCTCGTTTTCTAAAAGAGTTAGTTTCATATATACATTATATGAGATTAAATAAATTATCTACCTAAAAATACTTTTTTAAAGTATGGACTTATACTTTGAGAGAGGCGACACCAGCAGTAAAGTCAATCTCCAACAAACCATCGTATGATGTGATGAGATGAATGTTGTGAGCGTTTGTTGTGGCGGTATTACACACGATGTTGGCGGTGATAGAACTGTTTTGAGAACTAATTCCAGACATGATGTAATCATTATCAAGCACCTCTGTATCAATTCCCACGATAAACTTACCTGGTGCGTCCAAAGTAGTAGTCCCACCATCTTCTCTTAACCATTCAATAGAGTTAATGGAAAAGTTGTTGTCCTTTGAGTAGATAGAACCAGTAGCACCCTTCAACGCCATCAACATACCATTTTTATTTAAAGCAGTATTCATGGACGAACTGGGATATTGTGTCCCTGCGATTGTGATGCTATATGACCCATTACCCTTTGTAATATCAACACTATCGTATTGCTGATTACTGGCGGAAACAGTATTAGCACAATAGATGAAAGCGGACTTGATGGAGGCAAGACGCTGATTATACACGAGTGCGACAGAACCTTGAACCCCAGCACCGAGAACAGATGCGGTATTCATCAAGGATTGGGTCTTGATGTGGGTCATACCAGCAGAGCGAACCATCGCCTCCACTTCCGCACCCAAATCAACGGACTTATAAACCAACTCAACATTTGAGAGGGTCATACCAGTAGGTGTAGCAACTACATCACTTCTAAACATATTGGCGAGAGTATCAAGAGTTAGTTCAACTCTCAACTGGGGGAGAGCAAAAAGGGGCAAGAACTTTTCGCAGTTGGAAAGGACACAAGGCAGAGGAGCAGAGAAACTACCACTTTCATCAGTAGAAAGAACACGCCCATCAAAACCTTCCATATTGGGAATAGATGTATCATTTCTATATCCAAAACTTGACTGAACGCCATACTTTTGGGCGACATCGTGCGTAAGATTTACCATCATATTGGCGACTTGTCCGTATTGAGAAATGCTCTCCAATTGGGTAGAACCAGCAAAACAAGCAAGACGCTGAATAGGGGTATAAACTGGCGTTCCTTTAAGTTGGGCGTTTATTGCGTTGGTGAAAGCATACGAATACCTGAGATAAATGGAGGTAGGGTCGCAGAAAGCAGAGTTAGGCAAATCAAAAACGATAGTTTGGTTTTCGCCAAAGGTCAAACCATTAGAACTTCTCACAACGACTTCATGAGAACGAGCATTAGGGGGTAGGGACGGCGAACCGACAGAGTAAGCAACGGCAGAGGGGAGAGAACTCATCTTATATAAAGTATGACTATATAATATTTTTAGTTGGTAAAGTTAGTAAATCTAAATCATTCTTGATAATTGGTTCATCTTTTTTGGGTGGTTCTTTGATTTCTTCTTTGGGAGGGGGTTTAATCCCTAAACCTAAAACATCGCTAAACTTTGAGGTAGAACTGGGTATGATATAACGATAAATATTTAATGAGAGAGTGATATTCCAATCAATATTATTAAAATCTATGAAATTGCCTACATCATCTTTCAATTCTATGCTAAATGAATTAACATCATCATTTCTCAAAATATTAAAAGTGTTGGTCGTGTTTTTGTATAGTATGATGGAATAGGGAGGAGCATCAACTTCTAATGTTGCTAAAATATTGCTAAATCCTTGCTTCCCACTATCATAATTATAAGTCAATAAGTTGTTTGTAGAGATATAAATCTTATTTACGCCTAAAAGATTGAGCGGATAGGTTGCTATTCTGGTGAGATTAATAGGGTCTAATTCTGTGTCTCCTACATAACCTAACAAAGTCATAAAGGGTGAGGTGCTAAATATAATTTGATTGAAAGCGACTGGGGCAACCCACCCTAATGTGAGTTTTCCATTACTGCGGTTAATTGTAAGAGAAACGATAGGGTCGGTGGTATTAGCAGAATAAGATGATGCGAGAGTTGCTAAAAATTGCGTGATGAGAGATGTAGCAGTATAATTTCCTTGTGGTATAATATTTGTTTTGATAATATCACCTACACCACCTTCTATGAGATTTGAAACAAAGGAATTATTCGTCTCATTTATGGTGTAAAAACTGACTGGGATTTCAGCAGAAACCACCCCCACCTCCGCATAAGCAACCGATGGGTCTTTATTGAATAGGTTTGTGAATTGAAAAGACACATTAGATTTTAAAGACGAGTTTAACAGCGTTCCTGATTTAGATGTGAGAGCAATTATACGCTTGTCTAAAATGGTATTCATATTATATACTTATAGGAGATAATATAAATTATTTTTGTTCGTCGCTTTGCTTACAATAGATTTGGAACTCTAAATCAAGTATCTCTGCTCTTTTATGTCGTATTCTCGCCATGATTTTTAGACAACCATTATGAGCGGTTTTAAATACAACCTCTTTCAAACCATCTGGGGTAGTTTGCGTCATGGTCTGTCTTTGGGAGTGTTTAAAATCACCACCGCATATAGAACAGACATCAGTTCTGTCGTCAATAACAATTAGTTCGTCCAAGTCGGCATCAAGGTCATAAACTCTTTGGGGTCGTTTTCGTGTGTGAGGGAGGCACATTTTTTTCTAAACTATATATATAATGGAGATTAAAAAGTCCAGAAGGGAGCAGTTGCTTAAAGAATTACAAGATTTGGAAGATGAAAATCTTGAAGATGTAGAAGATTTAGGCGTTCAGCGGTCAAAAGATGTTGTGGAAGAGGAAGAGGTGGAGGAAAAACCCAAGACCGTTAAGCGTGTGAAAAAGGAAAGGACACCAGCACAATTAAAGGCATTTGAAAAAGCGAGGGAAACTGCGAGGGTGAATGCCGAAATGAGAAAGGCAGAGCGTGAGTTGAGAGCAGAAGAAGAGCGTAAAGTGCTTGAAGAAAAGGTAGTTAAGAAAGCGATTTCTGTGAAGAAGAAACAGATTAAGAAACAAGCAGTTTTAGATGAAATAAGTGATGATGAGACGGATATGGTGGAAATCCAAAAGATTGCGAAGAAATTACCTGCTACAAGGAGTGTAGTTAAATCAAAGGAATTACCAGCAGAAAAACCAGCACCATCGCCTTATATTTTTTATTAGAATTAAAATGTTATGCTAATATATAAATGAGTGATTTTGATATTAGCAAAGTGAAAAAACTTACGAGGGAGGATTTAGAGAACAAGAAAACACCACCCCTTACATTACAAGGATTAAAGAACATGTGTAATTATTTAGACGAGGAGAACCCAGCGACTTATGAAATATTTTTAAAGTATAGACCTGATTTGAGCGAGGACGAGGTTGCCTATTATCGTGATATTATTGATACTTTGAAAGAGAACGAACAAATAAAAAGAGAGTTTATCAACACGAGAATGAGAGGGTTTGATGAGGTGAAGAGTGAGATGGACGAGACGAGTGTAGTTGTAGCAAATAGTCCATAAAATTGAGAAAAAATTAGGAAAACACACCCTTGAAAAAAAAATTGAAGTATATTTCTATAAATCTACTATATCAACACTACAACAGCAAAAGTCGTAAGACAATTAAAATGACTACTACTTACATTACTATTAAAGGATTATCCACACATTACACCTATGATGTGGATAGAACAGAAGAAAAATGTTTAGGGGTTTTATGGGACAGCAAGAATGATAAGGTAGATAAGTTGATGGAGAAAGAACATCACCCACAATTTAAGGATAAACTAAACATGATGTGGGTTGAAAAACTAAAAGAGGTAAGCGGTTGGGTTGCTGGGGAAACTTTGTATGCGTTCTTGAAATCAAATGCCGACGGATATTTTAACATCTGGTATTCCAAAAAAAAAGAAGAAGTTGGATTTATTACGCTAATCGTTGAACCGAGCGGTTATGTATGTCGTTCCTATTATAACCTTTATCACGATTATACAAATAAAGAGGACGATATTCGTATGAGGGTGATGATACGAACCGAAAGCGTATATAACGATTTTGTATGCGATAGAAAAAATAGAAAGTAGAAATCCTATAAAATTGAATGTCTTTTTAGGAAATAATATATAGCAACATTCTATAAAAAATTGATTGTAGTTTATTACAATTATATATATCAACAATACAACAGCATAATGAGTAATAATACTTTAACTATGGAACAAGAACAGAGAAGAAAGTGGATAGATGAATACAACAATTCATTACCGCAAAAGGTAATTAACGGCGAGTTTGGTGTAATGTCCGTTGCTATTGGGGGTATATACGATGGTGAAGCGGAGTTGTATGAGTTTGATAATTCCCCATCGCCACGCATTTTGAAATTATTACAGATACAGAAATGCCCTTTATGTATAACACAATATCCTAACCAAATTGGGACGATATGTTGTTCGTGTGGGTGGTGCGGTAGAAACATGTGTTCTGCGTGTGAATGCGATTGTATGTTGGTTTCAGGGATTAAGTGCCGTAAGTGTAATGTATATCTTGAACCCCATACCCAAGACGAACATTTGGATATTAACCACAAGGTTCATAAATGCGAGGGGGGACACAAAAGATAGATAAAAAAATAGATAGAAGATTTTAAGTAAAATATTTAAGCAAGTTTATGAAAAATATATTTGGGGGAACTTTTCTCAAATATTTTTTATTTTTGG
>Ga0208303_1000493_pt1 | contig 16230 bp, 27 predicted proteins | sample CB_VirMetaG_2_FD_184537 | JGI IMG/M metagenome (GOLD analysis project Ga0208303, IMG submission 184537) | Freshwater to marine saline gradient viral communities from Chesapeake Bay - CB_1504_2 Viral MetaG (SPAdes) (version 4) | ecosystem: Environmental > Aquatic > Marine > Coastal | place: USA... | reverse complement strand
AAACTAGAAAAGCTGCTGAAAGAAAAGCTAGACTTACTGTAAAGAATTTAAATGAAGCTATAGAGGAAGGTAAAGATTTAGGACCATATTTAGAAGAATATTGGAAAACCGAGCCTTACTTTGCTGACTAGTAAGTATATCTAAAGCTAAGGTAGGGTAAGGTATTAAAAAGTATTAAAACCTTACCATAGCTCTTAAAAGACCTTTAATAAGGTTTTTGCTTTTTTTTCTTTTTTGTTTCTTTCTTTTGAGGCATTTTATTATATTCCATCTCTATTTCTCCTTTATTAAAGATTCTATCATAACCAGCAGAGTAAGAATCAAAGTTTGTAGGTCGTCTGCTACTTCCTTTTCCAGCTTCTCTTGATTTCATTTTTGAAACCAAGCTAATTGAATTCTAAGTATAAAAATATCTATTAAACAATAACCAATACGTTCATCATTTACTATACTTTCTGTTAATTCAAATCCAACTTGCATCCCCATAATAGGAGAAAATGTTATTGTCATATTTCACAACTCCCACCTGTACAGGCTAATGTCTGTGAACCTTCTGTATTATCATCTTTCTCAATAAACTCAGACCAATCTATAGATTTAGGAGTTTTCTTTAATAAGGCTTCATATTCTTTTTTAGTACAATCTTGATAAGGAGCTTGTACGTAAGTATGGTCTGTATGTGGTAAGAAAGATACACCAGATATTTCACTAAAATGTTTCCAAGTCCAAGCACCTACTTCTACCCATTCACAATCTTTAACTGAAATAGTAACTGAAGGTTTATGCTCACACCAATGTCTTTGATATATTAACCAAAGCTCTAACTGTTCTAAAGCTGTTTTATCATTTCGTAATATTGCTCCTTTAGGAGCTTTCATAGGAAAACTAAAAACTGCTGTAGATTCAGGTCTAAATTGCTCATCTTCTACTTGAACACCTTTATCTTTTAAGAATGTATAGATAGGGTCTTTTTTATCCATACGGATTGTTCTTATGTAATAGTCGTTATGACGAGCATGTATGCCGCTAGCACTGTCAACGAGCTGAGAAACAGTCCCAGAAGGCTTAACACACGTAATACTTGCTGATGGCGAAATTCCAAGTATTCTTGCATATTCTGTATTTGTTTTTCTTGCTTCATCTCTTAACCTCTCTAGTAATTTAGGGTCAGGATTAGATGTTATTTTAGCATCCATAATTCCTGTTAAAGATACACCTAACAATCTTTCTTCTTCTGTATTATGTTCCCATTCAGAAGATAAAAACTTAAAGTTTGTTAATGTAGATTGAATTGTACCGAGTATTGTTGCAAGTTTAACTTTATTAGTAAGAGTAGCCTCAGTATCATGCTCTCTAACAACTACTTCTGTAAGATTACAGAATTGTTTATCACGAAGAATAATTTCTGAACATGGGTTTGTTCCATAGCTAAGAGTTTCATCTCTTCTTCCCCACTTGTTTGCTTGTTTTTGAGCAGCTATTCTATTAAAGATTCCTCGTTCACCTGATTTAGACTTAACTAGGGATAACCATTCTTCCATAAAAGTTTCACTATCGGGATGTTCAGTATAAGCAACACTATTGTTAGCTAGTCCTCTATGAGGGTTTTCATTATACCAAGCTCCTGTTTTAGCTTCTCTCATGCGTTTATCTGTTAGATTAGATAGTGAGATAAGGGCAGAACGTCTTACACCACCTACTACAACTATTTCTCCTACCATACACATAATATCATGTACTTCTATAGAGTTTAATTTACGACCTTTAGCTTCTTTAAAGATAACTGTAGTAAAATCAAATAATCTTTTTAAAGGTTCTGGACCACTAGCCCTACCACCAAATGTTTTGAGTCTAGCACCTGCTGGTCTAACTCTAGTATAGTCAAATGTAGGTATATCACCTTCCCATAGACTAGATAATAATTTCTTAAAAGCTTTAGCCCAGCCCAGTTTACTGTCTTCTACTACAATAACGTCATCTACATTTTCTAATGTTTCTGGTATTGCAGGAAGTTTAGCTATTTCTTGACGTTCACAACTAAAACCAACTCCTGTTCCATTCATTAAAATATACAGAGCTTCACTAAAAGAACGCTTATTGTTAACTGCTAAATAACTACAGTTAAACGCTGCAATATTATCACGTTCACAAGCGTCACCTGCAGACATTAATAATCTCATAGATGGCATAATCTCTAAATTAAGGATAGCCTTTTTCATTTCTACTAAATCTATTTCGGGAGCTTTAGGTGTTATATATTTTATTAATCTATCTACTGTTTCTGTCCATGTTTCTCTTCTGTTTTCATCTGGTAAAAACCTAGCATATCTGGATAATCCTATAACGTCTTGGTATACCGATGGCAGTCCTTCTTTACTCATAATTAATTATATCCTCTTTATTATCTATTACATATTGTTGAAATTTATCAATGTTATCTTCTATTTTGTCTCTAAAATGATTGACAATCTCTTCTGATGTAACATCTAACATTTCTAGTAGAGTTATTTCATCTACTCGTTTAAGTTCTTCTAACACTTCTTCAAAAACTAGCATAATATGACCGACCTTTCGTTAATTCTTTGTAAATTTAGGTTTCTGTACGCCAACAAAACCACATGATTGTTTGTCAGTAGGTTCAAAGTCAAATGATGAATCACTATTGTGACCAATAGGCATATAGAGGTACTTCTCTAATTGACACATCATAATCATTGCACCTTGTGTAGCACAGTTTTCATTGTAATAGGTCTGTGCCATATCACAATTAACAAAGTTAGCAACGTATTGTAAATCATTGTATGATTCTGTATAACTGACTGCCATAACAAAGTTACCAACACCTACTTTGTCACCTGCTTCAGCTTTTGTAAACAAACTTCCTAGTAATGCATACAAACCAATAAGAATAACTACTATAATTAAGTGACCTATGGTTGTTGTAAATAAGTTTCTCATTTCTCTAAGTCCTTTAATAATTCTAAATAGTGAATACATTTATCTATATCTTGTATACCACCTTTATCTCTCCACCTAAGTAAATACTTAATTACATTACCTTCTATAAAAGGTATATTGTTTTTTGTAATGAATTCAATAGGTTGTATTGAATACTTAGAGTAGTGAGTACCACCTACTTGTTTTTCTTTAGCTTGTACCATAATTATACCATAAATTTACTTGAAAGTCAAGCAAATCTCTCCTTTAAATATTTCATTGAAACCGCCATTTCATCAAAGCTACCATCTTTAACATCATGTAACATATAGATACCTCTCCAATGTTGATTGGTTTGGTGTGATAAGTATTCTTCATCATGCATGTAAGCACTACCTGCAATAATTGCTGTCATTTCTGTACCATCTGCTCTCCTTCCGTAAGCAATCTGTCTGCCTTGTTGATGTCCTGCAAAACATGACATATGTTTTTTGGTAAGCAAGGCATTTGCTGAAGTAACTGGTCTTCCCATAACTCCACTAGCAAAATAGTGAGAGTAAGCAATACCATTAATACTAATGACATCCAAAAAGGGATATACTTTCCATCCAGATTTTTCATAATTTAAATCTCCTAAGTCTACTAGACCATCTAATTTTCTATCATACTCTACAGCTCTTGAAATTCTATCTTCATGATTACCTAATGTTAATATCATTTTAGGTTTGTATTGTTTTTTCTTTTGTTTAGCTAATCTTTTATTAAGGGCTTTCATAGGAGCTAGTAATGCCTCCATTCCTTTATTGGCAGCTCGTATATCTGCTTTGTATGTTCTACCTTCAAAAGATTTTTTACCTGTATCATAAGAAGAAAGACTAGGCATGTCTGCAAAGTCTCCTATTTGTATAATAACTTCTGGTTGTTTTTCTACTATATATTTCCCTATCCAAGTTAAGTAAGCCAGACTAATGCCTGGCTTTACTTGGGTATCGGGGATTACTAAATGTTTCAATTTAATGTCTCCTTATCTATTTTAACATCCATACCCTCTTGCATTTCTTCTGTAGATGTTTTAATTACACCTTCTCTAATTAATGCTTTGATAGCAAAGTTTACTAAGAATTCATTTTCATTCTTATCAACTTTAAAGTCAAAGTCTACACTACCATCATCGTTCTCTACTAAGTTTTTTATAACCATCTATCCAGTTTCTCCTAAAGTCTAGCCACATGAACCCTTCTTTCTCAGCCCACTGCCAGTAAGTTGTTTTACTTCTCTTTGTTATCTTATTATCAGGATTCATAAATAAAAAGATTATTGTAATGCCTGGATGCATATCTTTAAACCAAACCATTTTCTGTCTAGTAGCTAAATCTAATTTACCTTTAGCTTCGATATATACACCACGTGCAAGCTTAAAGTCTGGCGTGTACTTACGCTCCTTTTCTGGTTGCTTATATGGTATAGCATCTGGTTCATACTTAACTGACGGAAAATTCTTCTTCAGTTCTTTCCATGCTTTCTCCTCCAGTTTGCTTTTGAAATTGTTCAAACCTATCTCTCCAATTGTCTTCTAAAAATCTTTTCATCCATAGACAAGAACCATTCTGAATTAATCTTTCATTGTCTGCATATAAATCCTGGACAATTATAAACATTTCTTCAGGGTTCTCACAACTTCCTAATAGATTCTTAGCTTTTTTATCTCCTAATCCTTTTATGCCTTTGATGTTATCTGCTGTATCTCCTTTGATACATTGTTCAAAGAATAGACGAAGACCTTCAAGTTCTGTTTGTGTTACAAACGTATCAGGTCTTGTCCAATTCTTACCACTAATTTCCCATGAGAAGTGCTTACCTGCAACTTGCAATAAATCTTTATCCAGAGATACTATTATAGTGTCGTCTGTTTGGTTAATAGCAAGTTCGTCATCAGCTTCCAACCCATCACGTGCTAATTCTGCATTCATATGTTCTAATGCATAGTCTTGTAATGCTTTAAGATGCTTAGGTTTAGGAGCAGTTCTGTTAGCTTTGTAGCTAGGTAATATGTCTTTACGGAAGTTACTCTTTGAAGAAATAAAAGCACGGTATTCTGTAGCTTTTGTTTTCTCCATTAGAGTATCTAACAACTGCTCTGCTCTATATTTTGCAATACCAAAGCCATCTTTCTCTGCTGAGGCAGCACTTCTAAATACAACTAAATCATGGTCAATTAATGCTAACATACTAATCCTTTAAAAAGGTATATCAGAAGCCATGTCGTCTATGGTTTCTGCTTGATTAACTCCAAGAACGTATCCTTCATACATCTTAGACAAACTAATTACATCATTAGCTGTAACTGGCTTACCACTAATAGCTAAAGTAGATACTGCATTACTTAATGATGATTGTTTAATAATGTATGCTTGTGTTTGAGCTCTTTCATCTTGAGTAGGATAGTTACTTCCAGATACTCTGGTTGCTTGTGGTTTAACACCACTACCAGAAGTTTCTTGTGTATCTACTTCTCCTTCTGCAAGAATCTTTGTCCATTGCCAATAACCATTATCATCTTTCTTGGTAGCGACATTAACACTATCACCTTTTTGCCACTCTTGTGCTTCTTTAAATACGTTAGGCGCAGCGAATGACATTAGCTTTTTAGATTGAGCTTGTCCTTGTTCATTCTTATAAGTTACTTCTAAAGATTGGTATTGTCTACCGTTCTTTGCCGAGTGTGTATTAACACCCCCTACATCTATAACATTAATTTGCATTTACTGTCTCCATATTACCCCATGTTTCACCAATTTGACACTCGACTCGCATGGGTAGGTTAAACTTCTTACCAAATAACTTTTCAAAATTATCAGGTACGTCATTAAAACAAGTATCAACTAATGATACTATACTATTATTATCCCATACTTTAGTATCAAAGTCAAGCATAATAGAATCGTGTACAGTATTAATTAACTGTATACCTGTTTTATTTTTGAGTCTATTGCGTAATGATACTCTAGCAATTGACATCAAATCTGCTCCCAATCCTTGAACAGGATAGTTAAGTATTCTTGTTCGTGGATACTTAACTTTACCTAAGCTACTTAACTCAGGTGGGTAGTCGTATCTTCTGCCTGTTGGCATTATAAGATACTGGTCTCTTTTAGCACGGAAAAGTATTTCTTCGTGCCATTTCTTTAAACCATCATATTTTTTATAGAACTCATCTATCACATCTTGCCAGAAAGATTCGTTACCTATATCTTTAAAGTTGTGGTCCATACTATATGAGTATGCACTACCACCATAGATTAATCTGAAGACAAACGTCTTAGCTATTAACCTAGATGGTAGTCCAAACCTTGTTTGATTGTCTGTATGTTGGTCTACTTCATCTAATATCTCTTTAATAGCAGTGCTATCTTGAGATAGATAAGCAGCACCTACCCATTCTAATTGTTTAGCATCTGCGTTTAATAACATTAGTCTTCCTCATGATGAAATAGTATTCTTGTATTATCAGATTCACCTGTTATTATTTCCCATTTATGTGATGGGCATGTTTCTAACCATTTAAGAAGTTCTTCTCTAGTTATCATATTATAGTCCTGTTGTTTCCACTAGTCTGTGATTATATTGTAAGATAATACTTTTTCTTAACTCAGACCTAGCTTCATCACTAAGTAATCCTAATACTGCATTAGGTCCAAGAGATAGTATCATATCACTAAACTCATGTGCTGTATGATGATGGTGTGCTTCTTCCATTTGTTGTTGTTCATGTTGCTGTCTATCTACACTCATGTTATTTCTCCGTATCTAGTTGTAAAGAGTGTTTTAATCTCTCCATCAAAGTTCTGTAAGTTAGGTTTACTACTACTTAACCTACCTGTTTTTGCTACACATTGATTGAGTTGTCCATGTATTATATTGTGTTTCCATTTCATTGTATCAATGAGTTTGGTTAATCCAATGTAATATGTAGACCTTCTCTTTTCTAATGTTGCTCTAGTTAATAAGATGTTTAGTAGTTCCATTGCGTTCTTATTTCCTTTGAGACTTCTCAATGTCTTGTCATCTGTTGAATACAATCCTTCTTTAGCTAACTCTGTTCCTGGGATTGGATTAAACATTCTATTAAAAGGTATTAAAAATTCTTCCCATTTATATTTAACTTCACCTTTTCTATCGCCTGTTTTATAATGTCCAATAGGTACTTGACGCTTTGCTTTAATATTACCACCATAAAGTAAAGCACTAAGATGGTCAACGCTGTTGGGATTAAAATCATCATAATTAATATACTCATGAAGTCGTCTATCCAGCTTTCCAATTTGTTCTTCAAGTTCATCTCCTAGTGTGTTAGACTTTTCATACTCAAAGTTAAGACCATTGTATTCCATTTCTTGTAGTACCATTAGGTCTTGGTTATGTAATGATATAAGTCTTTGTAACTCTGGTCTTTCTTTTAATACTGCTTGTTGCCTATACATAACTTGTTCTGTTAGTTTTACATCTTGTTGTAAATAATCTCTTAGTATCGGTAATGGTATTTGGTCTGTGTCAATACCATTCTTCCAGTAGTTTTCTTTAACTTCATCTAACTTACTTCCTAACTCATAGTATTCTGCTACACCATTAAGAGATGGGTAAGGGTTAGCTTGGTTACGCAGTATAAATTCTACTAGTTGACAATCCCATATTCTTTTGTCTTTAAATATTATACCATATCTTTGTAACCAATGCAAATCAAATTTAATGTTAAACCCTACAAGCACATCTGCCTTATCCACAGCGATTTGGATGTCATCCAGCAATTCCTTGTAGGGGTCAACGGAGTATTCTATATCATATGTTTTTCCATTACTTAATCCTACAAGCATTAGCTTGTTTGATTGGTCAAATGGATTACCTTTGTTACTTATAGTTGTTTCTACATCTAGTGTTAGATAGTTCATTGGTCTATATACCTCGCTGTTTCTGGTTTAATTATTACGCTAGCATTACCATGTCTTAGGTCTGGCAAGCTATCGCTATCACCTAATAATTTATTCTTACTTATGTTTAAGAATCTCATATGACTTGTATTATCTTGTTCTTTACCTATGCCTAGTATCCAGTCAGCTTCACCTTGTTTCGCTGTCTTACTACTATCAACGTCATCCATTGTTAACCATAGCTTACCTTCAGCAGTTCCTCCTGCTTGGCTAACTGCAATGACTGGAGCATATCCTTTAGCAAGTTCTCTAGCCCATTGATATAGTTGTTTAAGTTGTAAGTCATGTCTATCTGATTTGAATCCTTTTATTTTATCCATCTGGTCAAAGATAATAAGACTTGGGTTTGACTCTTTTAGTATCTGTTCTATACGTCCAGTATTAGATGAGTCTTCATAATCATATATCTTAATTCTACCTCCTGTTAATTCTTTATACTTCTCACTATTAACTTCTATGTTATCAAAGAGTTCTTTACTTGTCAAGTTAAGTAAAGCTTGATAACATCTGATTGCCACTTTCTTACCTTGCTCTTCATTATTAAACCATATGATATCTCCTGATGTGTTCTGAACCATATGGGTAATTTCTGAGGCAAGGAAAGTGGTCTTACCTGTCTCTGGTCTTGCAAATATAAAACCAAAATCACCTTTGCGTAATGAACCTAATGATTTGTTTAGCCAGTTTAATCTCCATCTTAACCCTGGTGTACCTGTTTGAGATTTATATAAATCATTTAGCTCCATGTTAACTGCTTCTGCTGAATCTTCTTGTATATCTTGGTGTTCAAAGTCAGAAAACTTATCTATTAGTTCAGAAGTTTTAGCAGTACCTTCTTCTACATCAAGAGCTAGCTTGGCTATGTCGCCAGCTAACGCTCTTCTTTTATGTTCGTTAAGTAACTCTATTAAAGAATCTTCATTATCTATTGTTTTGTTAATAACTCTGTCTATTAAAGATTCTATTTCATCTCTTTCAGAATCTTCTAAATAATAATTAACATTATATTCTGTTAATAGTTCTTCTTTAGTTATATTATCTTTATTGTATTTAGTATAGTATTTATTAACTATAAGAAATAATTTATATAAGTTAGTATAATTATTCTTTATATAATTTAGTTTAACATACTTATAGAATTTTGTAAAGTCTTTATTATTTTCTATAAATAATTTAAGTACTAGCTCTTCAACCATGTATTAATCTCCGTTTCGTTATACTCTTTAGGGTCAAGTGGTGTTATAATCGCTTTACTTGTTATCCCTAATTCTCTTAATCTATTCTTAATCTTTACTGCATTTTTAGCTTTGTCTCTATCAAGCCATACATATATTGTATCATAGTTTTTAATTAAACGCAACTCATGTTCTTTACTTAGGCTGCTGCCCAGTAAAGGAACACCAGAGTAGTCTTCTGTTCTTGCTATTTTAATAGCAGATAAAACGTCTTCTACTAATACTAATGTATTACCTGAACCATACTTCTTCAATGGTTTAATACCATTGGACTTATACTTTTGATTACCAAAGCCAAAGTTTCTACCTTGCCAGTAACTTTTTGATATAATCAATACAAGAATCTTTAAAGGACTCCATGAGATTTTGTATTTTTTTATTTCTTTCTCTGTAATATTATACTTTAATAGCCATTGCATAGCTTCTTGAGGTATGTCATTGGTAATAGGTATAGTATAAGTATTTGAATCAGTTTTATTCTTATTTATTCTTGCTCGTAAGCTAGCAGTATCATTCTTTCTTACATAATACTGGCAACCAAAACAAAATTGGTGGTCATCATAATCTCCTAGATTATCTTTACTACCACATTTAGGACAAGGTAGATGTCCTTTAAATAAACTCATTCATCTATATCTTCGTTATGTCTTAGGTCTTCTCGTTCATTAGTAATAACAGAATCCTGGACATAACGAAAACATTCATTGCACATATCAACAAATTCGCCTGTAGTAATATCTTTACGAGTACTTTCAAAATCAGAAAGAGCTTTATTACATGCTATACATCTCATTTACAATCACCTCTACAACAGTCATGTTCTTTAACTTCTTCCCAATACCTAGAGTCTAGTTCTTCTTCATACTCATCAGCAGTATCCTCATCTTTCTCTTGTTGTTCTTTTTCTTCTTCTTCTTTCTTACGTAACCATATCTCATCACCAATAGCGTCTACGTCAGGTTCATACTGCTCTCTTGGTTCAGGTGGATTCATATCTCTTTCTTTATCATACATATTAATTACCCTCCATGTCATGTACATATTCATCAACAACTACCTCGACATCCTTCGGAACATCTCGTAGTTCTACTTTATCACCCGACTCATTTTCTACTACTATATACCATGTTAACATAATTTACTCCTATATAAATATTATACTATATTATTAATTAAAAGTCAAACGACTTGTTGTAACTATATGTATCAGCATCTTCCCATGATTCTACTACAGATGTAGGTACTTTAGTAAAGATAGTAGGGTTCATGTACTCACCAGTAATTAGTGTACAAGTTTTACTTTTACTATCTACATTTTCTACTTCAACCCACTCACCTTTCTTAATAGTTACTGTGTCATCACCTATACCATAATCATAGTCTTCATTACATATTACCCATTCACCAGAGGCGAGGGAGCAGGAGTCTTTCGCTGCCGGAGGCAGCGAAGTACGTTGCGTACCTTGCTTAGTCCAATCATATCCTGTGTATGTAACTGGTTCAGGTTTCTTGTAACTGTTGTTACTATACCATATACCATTGTTCCAATGACCTTTATCTTCATTCATGATACGATAGTTACCATGTCTATCAAGGAAGACTAATTTACTATAGCCGATTACATTTTCAATAAGCTCAACCATTGGGTCATCAAACAATCCCATGTTGCCATGTTTAGCTACAATCTTTTGTAATATAGACTTGTTGAAATCTATAGTATCTGATTGTTTATCATCACCGTAACCAGAGATAATACCATTGTGAATAAAGCCAAGCCCACTATTAACAAGGAACGGATGGCAATTGTTTTTATCAATCTTACCATGCGTTTTAATACGAAAGTGTAATAGTACTTGTTTGTTCTCATGTGGTTTATACTCCTTGTAGAATTCTTTGAATGTAAAGTAACCTTTCTTTACAGTCAGTTCTTTGTTGTCTGCAAACATAAAGCCTGCACCATCTGGATTAGCATCGTAACATCTTTGTAATGTAGTCTTACTAATCTTTTTGTTTTCTGATTTCATTATTGCTATGCACATATTGTTGACTCCTTAATGTAAGTATTTAATTCTTTAAAGTCTTTCTTAGTATTGTCTAACCATGTTACGAAAGATTTAAAGTAGGTTTGTTGTTCCAATGATACACTATGTATTGCTGGTTTGCAATACTCAATCATTGCTTTTACAAATTGCATGCGTATGTTGAACTCCAACTTGTTAGCTGGTGTTGCAAAGATACGCAATTCAATTGTCTTTTTGTTGTTAAGGTTAACAAAGTTATACCTTCCAACATATTTATCTTTAACTGCTTGTCGATAAGGTGTGTACTTATCATAGTTATCATCACGATTTTGATATGATGTAGTACCTCGACCTGCTATTAGTTTAACAAAGTCTTTGTTGTCTTTACGATTCATAAATTCAACAAGCTTACCAGCACCTAAATATGTAAATGCTGTTCGACTAATATGAACATGCATACCACATGATTTATGTGGATGTATATATTCTGGTAAGTTAGTAAGGAATGAATCGTATTTAAGTATGTGTGTCCAATAACCTGCTGGTCTAGACACTAACTCAAAGCCATTAGTTATACTACCATCATCTTTCATAAGAGCATGCCCAAACATTGTATTACCTACATACAATCGACCAGCTTTTTCCTTGTCTACTTGGAATTCCATTTCAATGCCAAGATAAGGTTCTGATTTAGGTTTCTGTCTATCAAAGCCTAATGTTTCCTCTACTCTGTGAGTATAGTTATGAACACGATAATCACGACCACAACAATCAACACATATACCATCAACTGTTTCTGTATCAACACACTTAACATTACATTCAGTGCATCTAACAACTTTGACTTCACGAGTATCATAACAAATACCTTCAATCATTATCTCATTTTCTAATAAGAATGTATGATTGTCTTGGTCATATTCATATCCTTTTTCTATAATATCTTGTGCAGTTAATGTACTTTTACAGTATATTCTATTACCTGATATTCTAAATCTAGTCATGTTATCTCTTATATTTATTTCTTTAGTAAATGGACATTGTTCTAAGCTGACATCATTATCAAGAAACAAACGCATACTGTCTAGTAAACTATGATAAAACATATCATCTTGAATAATAGATTGTTGCATTTCTTTTTGTAATTCTAAAAGCATATCTTGAGATATTTTACTACCTCTAGCAAAACCATTTAGTCTACGTTTAAGATGATTCTTAAAGCCTGACTTTAATCTACCATCATTGTAACGCATTTGTAATGGATTAAGTCTGTAATACAATGCATCAAATATAGCACGACTATCAGAATGTCTGCGAGTTAGTAAATATTTACAGTATATATCTACTTCTGTATAACGAAAGTTCCAAATCTGGTCATCATTCCATGATATTAAACACCTATCATACTCACCATCTCCAGTTAGAGTTTTTGAATATTGTTTAGACATAAGTTTGAAACAATCGATATATTTATAATCATATCCGCTTGGATGTTCATCACTAGCACCTACATAATGTTTACGCTTGTAAGTAGAACGAATGATATATAAATCATCTGTAATATTTAAAACCTCACCTAGTTTGACCAATGAATTAGGGTCATTAACAGTGTAAGTATTTTTAAATGTTGTATGAGTAATTGGTTTCATTTGATTGCTCCTTTAATAAATTGAAAGACATCTCTAGGTGGTTTCTTATAAGCCTTAATAATTCTATACTCCTTACTACCGTTGCTTTTGATTCGTATACAATTATCCCAACCATCTTTCCAAAATACATCAAAGATACTATTTGTTACTTTTTTAATAATCATAACATATACTCCGTAAAATTAAGGTAGCTATTAAAGTCATCAACCTTTATTTAGACTATGCTCTATAATATCGTTTAAAAATATTGCTATTTTCTTTTTCAATCTTAATCTTTATTAATCTTTTAATATTTAATATTAATAAATCTTTAGGTAAATTATTTGGCATAGGAAAGTCATTATATATTTGTATATAATAACTACAAAACATCTCATTAAGATATGATTTGTTATATTTTTCTAATTTTAGAACCATAAATTTTTGCTCCTTATGACCGTCCTCTAGGTTTCTGGGTGTCTTTATATTATACACAACATGGGTTATCGTTGTGAATATATAAGTTTTTATTAGTCAGGATATTACTCGTATGAGCCAAGACGCTTTTGTATTATGTCTTGGTTTTGATAGGTCAGACGCAGTTTGGGTTTGTCTGCCATCAAAATATAGCCTGTGTTTTACTACTATAATAATTTATATTCATTAGTATGAACTGCAGAATTATAGAGATGAGATATATAGTTATAGTCTACACCATGCGTACTAATCAATGTCTGCACTTGAGCAATAAAACTAATGTCAGTTGGAACATTATGTTTAAATAACAACTTATCTAATTCAATCCTAGGGTATAACATATTCATATCTGTATCACTCCTTCTATAGTTAAGAAAAGAAAAATGAAACTTATTACACATGCTATTGCTAATATCTTGTCAATCATTTTGCATATACTCCTCAATGTTGTTGTAATAAAGCTAGTAAATATTATGACCGTCCACTATATCTAGCAGTCGCATTTGGTTTTGTTTGTCTTATACCATAGCAACTTGTTGCTAATATAATGCTTTTGATTTTTGTTTGTCTTATATAATCGCCGAGGTACGAGGCGAATTTAATGTTTTTGATTTTACGAGCGAGCGCCAGCGAGCGAGTGCGTCAGCAAATATAAGAGTTATCCACAAGTTATCCACAAGCAAAAAAAAGTTATCCACAAAGATATCCACAAGCAAGATAGCCTGTGGATAAGTCTGTGGATTAACCTGTGGATTATTTTGCAAGAACTTCTTCAAGAGCAGGGTTAGAAACTTTAATATTTCTTTTTTCTAATAAAGCCTTCGCCTCAAGTCTTGATTCAGTCGCCATCTCTTTCCCCAGTTGTTTTTTATCAGCTGGAGTATAAGGTCTGTAAACCTCACCAACATTCTCAAGATAAACGGCTTGCAAATCTTTTGATAATTCAGTCATGGATTCAATACAACTTTCTGCATTTTTTATTTGCTGAAGAAGTGAATTTAAATAATCCTCATGAGTATCTGTGCAATTGCTCGATTCATAAGCTTTTGCAAGATTTGGTGTTAAAGTATTCCCAATATAATTCGTTTGGGATTTGATTTGAAAATCTATAGCACCAACAAAAGCATGAATAACTTTAGCCTGTGTTGATTGAGAATAACCAGAATTTTCTATTTGAAAAGTTGTTAGGTTTTCAAGGTCAAACTGTGAAACTAAAGCTTGGATTTCTTTTTGCATTTTATATCTCCATTTAAAATAAGGTGTTGTTTTTTTACCACATTTGAAAAGTCACCTTTTTCCTTTTCATGTCCATATTATAACATTTAATATGTTTCTGAAATGTTACAAAATACAACTAAATTGTTAATGAAATGTAAAACTTTGAATTGATTTTCACATTCATTCCCTATAGACTGCCTTTAGACAAGTGTGTTTTTTACTTGTCGTCAGGTTTATATTACTTACACATACTACATATTACACTTAACAATATAAATAATATACTTATACTTAAAGATACTGTAATTAATAATACTTCTACACTTATAAACATATTTAATTATCCTTTACAAAATGAACAGATTAAGTGTCTACTAGATTTAAATACCATCTGTATTATATTTAAATCTTTATAATTGCATTTACATTTCTTACAAGTTTTATTCATTTTATTCTTCCTCATTTTCATTATCAAAACATTCATTCCATTCATCTCTTTCTTCACCATATACATTATCTTTATCCATTATTATTCCTTATATTATTATTAATTAAACCTACACTTTTGGTTTGACTTTTGTTATATATAATTCTCTGAAAAAAATAATTATAATCAAGAAGTTATCTGTATATAATTAGTTGGGATATAGTATCTTCTATTGGGATATAATTAGTTACATGTAGTACCACAATAGAGTTATTCTTTTCTCTCATTATAGAGTATAATACTATATAAAAGGATAGGGGGGGATACTAATTAATAAAACTCTGTATTATAATAGAACCACAGTAAATTTATTAGAGGGAAAATAGGGTATTCTAAAGAAAGGTCTTGACTTTTAATTAAAAATATGATATAATATTAACATAGTCAAAAGAAATTAATAAGTTTTATATAATTATTAGTCGTTTTCTTGGGGAAAACGCCTTATTAGTAAGATAGTTAATAGTTTTAATCACTAATTATTAATTATATGATTAATCATCCGAAAGGGGAATGGTGTGGGTAGAAGAAGTATAGATGAAATAAATGAAATAAGACAAGCTGCTGGATTACCTCTAAAAAAGAGGAAACTACCAAAACACTACAAGACAAAAAGTAATGCTATATTGCCGCAATCGAAGAAAGCTAGACATCAGGAAGTTCTTGCTGGTATGCTTAATTCAAAGGGTAAAAAAGTTGTTGACAAAGTACTCAACAAAGCCTTAAATGATGATGATGATGACCAATTGGCGTGTTTGAAGATAGTAATGGATAGAATACTCCCTTCAGACTACATAAATAAAGTAAAAACTAATGGTAATCAGATACAAATACACATTTCAGGCGTAGATACACCAAAAATTAATGAAGTAGAACCTATAGATATGGAGAAAATAGATGGCGAGTAACTGGTATGATGACTTATTTAAGAGTAGAGACAATAACTGGGCTCGTGGCGCTGAGAAATCTGCACGAGGTCTCCTAAAACGACCAAACTCTACATTTAAAGGCTATTCTGTTCTTTCTAAAAATGATGCACAGAATTTAAGTGATGATATGTATGGAAGAAGGGGAACTTTTTCTATGAATCCATATGATATTAAAGAAAGTCTTGGAGAATCTTCATATGGAGGTACTTATGACAACCCATATGTTGATAAAATGGATACTAGAATGGAAGAGGCTCAAACAAGTCCTTATGTAGACCCACAAAGTAACTATCCTATTTATGAGACTAAAAAATAT
>Ga0208303_1000487_pt1 | contig 16307 bp, 33 predicted proteins | sample CB_VirMetaG_2_FD_184537 | JGI IMG/M metagenome (GOLD analysis project Ga0208303, IMG submission 184537) | Freshwater to marine saline gradient viral communities from Chesapeake Bay - CB_1504_2 Viral MetaG (SPAdes) (version 4) | ecosystem: Environmental > Aquatic > Marine > Coastal | place: USA... | reverse complement strand
AGATTATTTGAGACGGTCTATTCACGATGATCAGATTGACCTGAGTGAGTATGATGATGCACCTCATGAACGACAACGTGAGTTACTTACGTGGGGAACATACGGTATCAAGGGCGACCAACCATTGCAGTATAAGACTATCGAAGAAATGGAAACAGGACACCTCGAAGCTGTAGTAAAAATGGTTGGTATATGTCCAATCCGAAGAAAATGTATGCAAAAAGAATTGGAGTTACGCACTAATGAAAGTTGAAATATCAGACGAATCTATAGAAAGAATCATGGTACAGGAATTGACACAGTCTCTGGAATGGGCTCTTACAGACTTGTCTAGGTATGATGTTGGTTTAAATGCAAACATCCATGTGGTAGGTGACCCTGAAAAAGACAAAGAGGAACTGCGCAAAGACATCGAAGCATACGAAAGAATCTTATCTTACTGGAAGGTGCCGGAGTAATGACAATGCCAAATGAAAGACGTAATGCTGTTAACCATACCCGTATATTCTTACTCGACTTAATGGATCCAAAGAAGACACCACGCGTACCAAAGTCCATAAGAAAAGAAGCGCACCGTTGTCTGAAACATTATCCACACGAATACGATATGTTACGAGCTTCAGAACAGGCACCTAAAATATTTGGGGATTGGGATAGTGGATTATAATCCCGACAACTGGGTAATATTAAAGATTAAAGAAGGCAAAGGTACATTCCCCTTCTACAAAGTTCTAGCAGGATGGAGTGGCGGTTACTTGGATGGTGACAGTTGGAGAATGAACAGCGGTATCGTTAACTGTACCTCTGAAGGAGACTACTGGCACTTCCACGGTCATAGCGGAAGCGTCTACAAGTGTGGTCTCGACTCATATGGAATTTCTATGAGCACTTCGGTAATCTACGACGAGTTGATTAGGTACTTTGGAAATAAAGTAGAACTGATGCCTGAAGACACCAATTGGACGGATATTGAGTGGTAACCCCCATACTCTATGTGGTATGGAAAAGAAAGTAAATGGCCTGATGCCTTGGAGAAGAAGTAAATGATAAAAAAGAATAGATTTGATTTAGAGCAAGAAATTATGGACTGTTGGAAAGTTACCGAGGATATCAGTATGGTGACTAAACACTTCATCGATAGTCCACAATGGAAAGGTATGAGTGCTGAACTCGCTGATGCTATTATGAACAAATACTTTGCGATTGAAGAACTTTATGAACTCAAGTTCCAAAACCTATTCGACACTTTTGTTGATTGTATACCTGACCTGAAATCTTCTATAGAAGATGATTCAGGACTGACAGAGTATGTTTTTTCTGATGACGATGACGATGATTTTGACCCACCTTGGGATGTAGAAGATTCCAGTCCACAAATAGAACTTCGATTGAATGATGTCACCCCTGCGGAATGGGATGAAGTGACCTCTAAATACCACAAATAAATAAATTTCCGAATTAAAACCCCCCTTGTTATAAATAAAAATAGACAAGGGGAGAGTCTAATGAAGACGTTTAACACAGTGGCAATAACTGCCTTGCTGTGCTCTTTACTTTGGATTGGCTGCACAGCACTTATAATTGATGAATATATAAAGGTAGTACAAACAAAAGAGTTCCAGATACAAATGAAAGACTGGGACATAGTCAACATTAAAAACTTAAATAAAATATATGACCAGGCACTAAGAGACCTTGTTTGGAGATGTCAGAATCGTGAAGAGATTCTAATTTCAAACAAACCCTATATGTGTCATAAAATTGATAAGGTGTAACTAATGATAGCATTTCGTAAAGAAGTCTTCGAAGTCTTCGATGAGTACAAGAAAGCAGGAACTCGCGAAGAACGATTAGATGTTTTGAAAAAATATGAAGATAACTGGGCGTTCAAGGATATCCTTCGCGGTTCCTTCGATGAGTCTCTGGAATTCAACCTTCCGGCCGGACGCCCACCTTTCACTCCGAACAAACCGGAGTCTATTCCATCTACCTTACTGAAACAGCATAAACAGTTCGGTAAGTTTATAAGGGGCGGTCAAGGTGACCAAACCCCATCCTTTAAAAGAGAGAATCAATTCGTCCAGCTTCTAGAATCCGTTCATCCGGAGGATGCTGAGTACGTTCTGAAAATGGTGGCAAAGAAGCCACCCTGTCGTTATATCACAAAAAAACTAGTTCAGGAGGCATTTCCAAATTTGATCCGCGAGTAATCTTTTCGACACTAACTAACTTCTAAGGAGAATCCTATGTCGAGTCAAGAACAGCAGTTGAACCAAAACATTAACGAACTACAAAGGTTCGTGCATGACACCAGGCGCCAAGCAATATATTCCCAAGGTAATCGATATTATCGAAAGGAAACTTTGAATCAGTATTATACGATACTAAACGCGTCTTCTCAACAACTTTCTCGATAGGAGGTGATTATCTCTTCAGGTGCAGATTTAGTGAGACTCCTGTCGTAGTGATTGACAAAATTTTGGAATGGATTTATAATGCCACAGTATGAGTTTAAAAACAGCGAAACCGGAGAGGTCAAGGAATTGTCTCTCCGGATTTCCGAATATGACCAATGGATATCTGACAACCCCGAATGGGTTCGTTATTTCACCCCAGATTCCGCCCCCAAACTAGTTTCCGGAGTTAGGACTACTATGAGTATGGCGGGTTCGGAATGGGAAAACAAACTCTCCGCTATTAAAAAGAATGCGGGAAGACAAAGTACAATAAAGGTTTAGTAGTATGAAGTTTTTTAAATGGTTAAGTTCGGGCCCAGTTGGTGGAAAGAATATCGTTGACACTGGCCCAGACCCAGATGATATAACTGTAGAGAACGCATACAAAACAAGGTGGGTGTGGTACCATACTATACTTGCTTTAGAAATTTTAACTACTAACATACTCTTGGCATCTATTCTGGTGGTGCTTGCAATTAAGTTGTAATGTTAGACATAATACGTAAATTATGGTGCAAACCTAAAGTGAAAGAAACTATGAATCGTGAAGCAGTATTCCAACAACTAAAGATTGACGAAGGCGTCGTTTATGAGATTTACCTCGACCACCTCAACTATCCAACGTTCGGCGTTGGTCACCTCATCAAAGAAAGTGACGGAGAGTTCGGCGCTAAGGTCGGAACTAAAATATCCCCCGAAAGAGTTGCAGAGGCATTCGACCAAGACCTCGACATCGCAATCTCAGAATGTACTGTACTATACGGAGAAGGGTTCTGTTATCTACCAGACGAAGTCCAACAAATCTTGGTTAACATGATGTTTAACATGGGTCGACCAAGGCTAAGTAAGTTTAAGAAGATGAACGCCGCGATTGAGAAGGGTGACTGGAAAGAGGCTGCGGTCGAAGGGAGGGACTCAAGATGGTATCATCAAGTAGGCTTCCGTTCCGCACGTTTGATGAAGAGGCTTGAAAATGTCTAATGTGATTTTCCAGTACATGATTGTTAGTGATGCAGTAGATGCTCGCGGTGGTATCAAAGGATGGGACGGTTCACGTTCTTCCCTATACAAAGAAGTAGCAGATATATCCCGTACCTCATTCGAAGAGTACGCAAAGAAGATTGGAGCAGAACACGTCTATTCCGACGAACGCGTTGCGACCAAGGGCCACGGTTGTTCTACTTCCCTATTGCACGAATGCGCTCGTGTCTGGTTAGACCCTATGTTCGACCAGTACGATAACCTACTATTCGTCGATACTGACATCGTGGTCAATACCGAAGAGAATATCTTTGACGTTATGGATTCGGGTGCGGATGTATACGGTGTCCTAGAGTCTGACTTCGTAACCGCTGATGGTGGTGGGTATAATTCTTGGGATAGTAACGAAGAGAACTATAGAAACTTCTGTCGTAAATTTGAGATGCATGACTGTCCTATCGTCCCTGTAATGCCCCCTAATCGCCCGTCTAAGTTGATGATAATGAATACTGGTGTGGTTCTGTGGACTAAGGAAGCACGTCTCAGAGCTCGAGAAATGTTTGACAAATGGGAAGATTGGTGTTATACTGGGGACTTCCATATGTCGATAATGAACGACCAACCGTATATCTCGGCACAGTTCATGAAACATGACTTCGATGTAGAGACTATAGAGACTACTTGGAACGACAGTCCACATTACGCAACTCAACAGGAATTCTTCGATAACGCGAAATTCTGTCACTATACTGGTGGTGAGTGGAAGGTGGATATGGTTAACCACTGGAAGGAAAGAAAATTTAAAACAACTCCTTGGCAGAGAACACTAGTACCATGATAGATAAGGAAGACGTGTTGGCTATCATAAACGAAGAATATCTTAAATGTATGGAAGAGATGGGTTCTACCGAAAATAGTAGTCCCAACTTCTACTGCATTGTCCAGAATATCTCACTATTACAGTCCCTTCGCAAGCGCATAGAAACTGAAATTAATTAATATATTTTCAAAATAAGTCTTGACAAACCCTCCATAATGTCGTATAATACCTAGGTATTGTGATGATTAGAGAGGGTTTTTTTGTGTTATTTGAAATATCAAATGAGGGTGATGGGATATCGGCAACCATTAGTGAGTCTCAGAATCCCCGACACAGATATCGTCTAGTGTATATGGATGATGATTCAAGTGAGGTAATCTCTGCCGTGTTCGGAGATGACTACAATAGGTTTGTAACACGCGCACTTGAATTTGTTAGAGGAATAAAATTAAAATGAATGACATAACTATTCCAAATAGAGCTTTGGTAACCGATCTAGTCAATGAACATATTTATCGACCAGAAAATCCCAACTGGGGTCAACTGATGGTTGTTTTGTACGACTATGGGTTTACATCTGGCCAAGTTTATAGTATAATGACTAGCGTAAGAGAAGAGGGTGTTGTGTGAAAGATAAGGTAATATTAGTAGATTGTGACGGAGTTATTCTTGACTGGGGATATGCATTCCAACGTTGGATGACGCGTCATGGTTATGAGATAGTCGACCCAGACGTATATGACATCGGTAAGATGTATGGGTTGGAATCGAAAGAGAAGAAACAATTAGTTCGTATGTTCAATGAGTCTGCTGCGATTCGCAAGATTCCACCTCTGCGTGACGCAATCAAGTATATCAAGAAGTTGCACGAAGAACATGGTTATGTGTTTCACGCAATCACTTCTTTGAGTAACGATGAGTACTCTCAACATCTACGTACCAAGAACCTGTGTGAACTGTTCGGTAAGACTGTTTTCGAAACATATGTCTACCTAGATACTGGTGCCGATAAAGATGAAGAGTTGGCTGCCTACAAGGACACTGGGTGTCTGTGGGTAGAAGATAAGGTAGAGAACGCGGTTGCGGGTGCGAAAGTTGGACTAGAATCCGTCGTGATGTCTCATGTCTACAACCAAGATACCGATTTCCCACTGATGCGTAACTGGAAAGATATATACGAGTACGTAACAGGAAAATAATTACTCCTTACTTGGTTTCCTGACCAACCTTTGGGACTCTTCGGAGTCCTTTTTTTTTAATATAAATACATATTTAATCTGATACAACAGGTGAATAATGAGATACGTAGGATACAGTGAATTTTATCATGACTCCGGATTCGCTATCATCAATGAAGATGGTACGGTAGAGTTCGCAACTCACGGAGAACGGTACTCCAAGAAAAAGAACGATGCGAATATTCCGGACGTACTCTGGGACATGATTAACGATGATGACCATGTTTCTTTCTATGAAGACCACGGCATCAAGTTTGATATGCGAGGGGGTGTTGAGGCAACTGGTAGAACCTCCGAACAGATTCAAAGTTCAGAAAGTTTCGAAATGTTTCCCTATCCAGAAGCTTCCGTCTACGATGCGCACCACCTACACCACGAATCACACTGTGCCTCTGCGTTCTACACACGTCCTTGGGACGATAAAGAAGACACCGTCCTAGTCTCTATCGATGGCGTTGGTGAGTTACAGACTGCCTGCATCATGGACTCCGATTTCAATCTAATCAAAGAATGGCACTACCCTAAGTCGGTAGGCCTAGTATACACCCTCACAACTAAGTTCCTTGGTCTACGTCCACTCGAAGATGAATACGTGGTCATGGGTCTCTCTGCGTATCATGAAACGTGTCCTAAGTCGAAGGCAATCACTGACTGGTTGATACGTTGGTATAATAACCTAGAAGACATTGCACCAGAAGTTGAAATGGGTGTCGCGGTTGGTGGTGCTGAGTCTAAAAGAGAACAAGACCGTCTACGATTCCGAAGAGAATTTAAACGTAGAATACTATCTGTAGAGGACAAAGTAGCCGCACGTGCAACTCAAGACTTCGCGGATTATGCTATCATGCAAATCATGGGTACTGCAGCACAGTACGGTAAGAAACTGTGTTACTCCGGTGGTTGCGCACAGAACGTTGTAATTAACTCACGATTGTTCGAGTTATTCGACGAAGTACATATCGCATGTTCACCGACAGACGCTGGTTCAGGTCTAGGTACCGCCGCACGGTCATGGTCAAAGGCAACAGGTAAAGATAAACTAATCTGGACTCCATACTCTGGTTATGACATCCAACGACCAATCGACCCTAGTGAAGTCGTAGACCATCTAATCAATCAAAAGGTGTGTGGTATTGCAAACGGTAAGGCAGAGTTCGGGCCGCGTGCTCTAGGCAACCGTTCCCTTATTGCAGACGTACGTTATGACGTACAGGATACAGTGAATGGTATTAAACGTCGACAGAAGTATCGTCCATTTGCCCCTGCAATATTAGAAGAGTATGCAGAAGAGTACTTCGACGGCCCTATGAACGACCACATGCAGTTCACTTCTAAGGCATTGCACGACTACGCTCCTGTTACCCACGTAGACGGAACCGCACGTGTACAAATTGTAAAGAAAGACTGTGAGTCTATCTTCCGTAAGGTTATCGAAGAATACCATGATAGAACCGGAGTACCAATGCTACTAAATACTTCCCTCAACATTCGCGGGCGGCCTATGGTCAACGATGAACATGACGCTGAGATGTGGGAACAGAAGTATGATGTTAAGGTGTTCTAATGACACCAGAAAATGAGTCATCAGGCTTAGACATGTTTGGTAACCCTGTTGGGACAGAGTATAGAGAAGATATCTGTCCACCAGACCTTATGTGTATTCCTAGAGAAACATGGGATACCATATTAGAAGAGAACCAACTAGCATGGGATTCTGTGAATAATGTAGTTGCACCGAAAGGTGATGCACAAGCAGTCGCAGAGTTTACATGGCACATATTATTCCTCACTCCGTGGGAACTTGCTTACATCGCATTACCAATGAGCGTATTAGCATTTTATGGTTTATCCATATATGCAATATTTAAATGGTTACAAAAGAGGTTTAAATAAAATAACATGTTTTCAGAACAACCAGCAGTAACACCAACTCCAGAAGCAAAACCATTCAAACAGAAGATTGAGCTTGAAGTAGAGTTTGACACATCGAGCAAAGAGGTCAAGACAAGTAAGTTTGAAGGGTTGTTGCAGTTCGCGGATGTAATCGATGCGTATCGACTTTTCCCGCGAGCATTCATCGCTACTTATCTGTACCTGCTCATCGAAGTAACTCAATGGTTCATGACGATACCTGAACCCAATGCATCACAGGCGGGACTTATCTCGGTCGTGGTTGGTGCGGGCGCAGCATGGTTTGGTCTATACACATCTACAGGTTCCGCACGTAAAGTCAAAAGTATTAAGACTAACTAATGAAACCATCTGAACTAGTGACTTGGCGAGGGACGCCAGGTGTCGGAGACTTTATGTGGGCATTGAACGCGTGTCACAAATATGCGGCAGATGTAAATATAAGAAAAATCAATCTGGAGATTCACTGGGAACACGGTGAAGACTATCTTCATCACTTCGAAGACCCCGAAACAATCATAGAACGATGTGACTACATCCATAATTTCTATCACCAGAAGGAACGCGTTGAGGTACACCATATCTTTAATGCTAAGGGTAGATACCAAGACTGGAAGTTTGACGATGATGTTATTTTGGAAACAAACGGAGAACGTAGGATAGCGGCAATACATAGTCACAAGGCTCGGTTCTGGTTCGAATCCGACTTTTACGATGATAGGCCAGGCAGTACTGCTCCCGATAATGATTGGATATTTCGCAAGGACGCATTCCAAGACTATGACCCTAAACGAATTGTCTTCTGGAGACCTACATGGAATGCAGAGAAACCCCGTACATGGAAACGTATATTTGAAAATGACGACTGGAATAAGTTAATTAAACATTTCGAAGGTCTGGGGTTCAATATGCACGAACTGTCATACCGCACCCCCGCATCTGAAGCGATGCACCTCATCTCTACATCAAGAATGGTTATCTGTTACGATGGTATCTGGCACTATGTTGCAAAGAATTTTGCACGACCACTCGTGGTAATCAGTGGTGAAGGAGTGACTAAATACCATACACCGAATGCGTTAAGAATAAGTCCAGACAAATCTAAAGTAACTGACGGTAAGGATGCATGGTGGTGGATAGAACGTGTCGAAGAATTGTTGAACCAAACTAAACGAAAAGCAGTAGAATATGAAGAGAGGATGAAAACTTATTATGGAAATGACTAGAGAAACATTTCAGATTGACCGTGCCGTAATCGAAGTCGCGGGGGGATGTAACTACTCTTGTTCTATGTGTCCACAGGACTTGCGTGAAGGTGGACGACACAAAGGGTTCCGTCGTATCATGAAACTTGATGAGTTCGAGAAGTACGTTGCTGATTGCGCACAGTATGGACTGAACGTTGTCAACTTAGACGGTTCAGGTGAAGCCACGATGGCAAAGAACCTACCTGAGTATATCAAGGTAACGAAGAAGTATGGGGCGAAGTGCTTCATCTTCTCTAACGGATTCAAGATGGAGGGTCAGTACATGCGTGACTGCGTGGACGCGGGACTGGACTTCTATAGATTCTCATTCATTGGTGCAGACGAACAAGACTATTCCAAGTGGATGTACAATGCTGTGGGTGGTCACTACGCACAGATTAGACGTAACATCGAAGAGATGGTTGCGTATGTAAAGGAGTCGGGTTCAGACTGCGTGGTATCAACTTACCACTTGATTACCGATAATGATAACATCGACCAAGAACTAGAGAAGTACAAGACTCTAGTAGATGAGTTGGGTGTCAAGACAGAAATCTGGAAGATGCACAACTGGTCTGGTGTTCAGGATATATCAGCATCTGGTGTCCGTGAAGGGCAAAAGAAGACATGTGGTCGACCATTCTCTCCAGATGTAGTAATCCGTGCCGGTGGACTTGAAAAGAAAACTGGTGCGGTACACCCATGTTGTCAAGTGTTAGGACGGGACGAAGAGGCCGTGTTGGGTCACTGTTCCGACGACAACATCTTAGATATATTCTTTGGTGAAGAGTATGAAACTCTACGAGAGCAACACCGCACCGGAGACTACCCAGACTTTTGTAAGAGCTGTGACTTCTTGGTAGATGACCCAGAAGTTCTGGTATACACCAACCACGAACGTGATCTGATGAAGATGCACGGAACTAATTTCACACTTAACGATTATAGGGATTAATATGTTTAATTTAGAAAAACTTTCTTTTTACGGTATGATGGCAAAGACTTGGATTCAAGCACGCCTTGGCGAACGCACAACATATGATGGTGTAGTCATCATCGCAATCTGTGGTAGTTACCTCATCTTTGATGGTATCATCACATTAGGCGCATACGCTGGTATTCTATATGGTCTATGGACTATGTGGGAACAACAAAAATAAATTATATAATAAAAAGTTCTCAGAAGTATTTTATTATAAATAATAAGACTTATTCCGTATTTGACTGGCCAGTCCAGCGAGTTCCATTTCGCACGTGCGGTGTAAGAAACTCTTTAAAGAATTTACCGAGGAACAAACAATGAAACACAGCATTGTAACACTTAACGATCACTACTTGGTCGGCAGTGCCGCATCGGGTCATGATTTCGTTCAAAACATGTATGGTATGTATATCCGTTACGAGCAAAACCTAGACACATCAAAAACCAATCTAGAAATTTCTTCTATAGCGCAAGACAAGTTGTATAAACCATTGTTTTGGACATCGCTGGGTTGGATTTCAGCACACGACCCTATCTCATCCGAAACAATCATAAATGGAATAAACAATAATGCTATTGTAACTTCTCAACTATTGAGAATAAAGAGAGACTATAAAGATGTATTGGTCTCTGCTTGGCAGACATGGTCTTCAGAATCATCTTGGGAGGAATTCTGCGCGAGTCCTATTGGATTCTCTATGATAAAATCTTTCGAAGAAGCTGCTAACCAGTTTACATATGAAACAGTAATATCTTACGAAACCCTAGTAGAGAACCCACATCGGGTATTAACTTCTATAGTAGAGCACCTTCTACCGCGTCAAGATAACCCAGAACTAGAAACTTTTGGACAAGCTAAACGCACCATTAATTTGGATGTTATCGACGCTGTTGTTCAGGACTCTAAAGTACGCGATTGTCGTCCAGGCGTATCACAAGGTCTACTAGAAAGTGTTGGTGTTTGGAAGCAATTCATATCAAAGACTCAAGCAGAAGAAGTAGATGAGTTCGTAGAATCACTATAATCTTTAGTTAGGTTTAAGATAGATAAAGACGGGATTGGAAACTTTCCCGTCTTTTTTTTGTTCTGAGAATAATATGGTTAGAAAAAGTTTTTTGACAGGATGTGACTTTAACACCGAATGGCAGCTGCCTTGGTTTATAGAGAACTTCATCGAACATTCTGTGGGGATTTTGCAGATAGCGGACTTTGGTATGACAGATGATATGTTAGATTTCATCGAACATCATCCTAGATTCGGTAAACAACTTTATGTTCTTAGTTTTGAAAACAAAGTTGACGGGTGGTTTAAGAAGCCACGGGCAATATATGAGGCGACTCGCGATAAGTTCACGATATGTTGGTTAGATACCGACTGTCAAATAGACGGTGACGTAGATTCTATTTGGGGATTCTATGAAGAAGGTAGAATGGGTATGGTAGTAGACCGCCCTTGGACTAAGAGACGCCCTGGCAATGGGGACTGGTACAACTCTGGAGTAGTCCTGAGTGACCGCAACGAAACTCTGATTAACTGGATGAATTCTTGTGAAGAAAACCAAACTGAATCTGACCAGTACATCCTACACCATATACACACCCCCATAGAAAGGTTAAGCAAAATATACCCATTACCACATAAATACAATACGTTACGGTTAGACTACATAGATAAGTTAGCTGTAGATAATCCTATCATTATACACCATACTGGAAAGAAAGGTAATGATGTGATTAAACAACAGATGAATTTTTAGTTACTGGAGAATATAATATGTTAAGTGGATTAATAGGTTCACTACTAGGATTCGGGGGTTCCCTTGTCCCAGCAGTGACAGACCATTTCGCTGCAAAGCGAAACAACGAATTTGAATTAAAGAAGATGGAGAAGATGGCTGAACTACGGGCAGCTGGATTCGACCATGATATGAAGATGTTCGAGACCAAGGCGGCAGACGATGAACACGCTCGATTGATCGAACACGACATCTCAATCAACCGAGGTACAGGGTTCATTGCCGGACTACAGAAGTCGGTACGCCCTATAATCACATACTGTTTCTTTGTCCTGTTTGCGGTGATAGAGGTTAACATGTTACAACAAGCACTAGCGAATGGAACAGACCTTTCGAGTGCATTGAACACCTTATGGGATGAAGATACCAAGGCGATATTCGCTGCGATTATTTCTTTCTGGTTCGGTTCACGTGCGGTAGAGAAGGCACGAGAACGTCAAATAAAATGAAGGTGAAAGATGTATAATTATGAAGCGACAATACGCAGATGGGTGGATGGTGATACTGTCGACGTTGATATTGACCTTGGTTTTGGTCTTGTTTACTCTAATCAGCGCTTGCGTCTTTATGGTATTGATGCTTACGAGTCGCGCACTAGAAACCTTGACGAAAAGAAAAAGGGTCTTGCAGCAAAAGATTACGTCAATGAGATGGCTCCGGTAGGTACCAAGGTAAGTATCATTACCCATAAAACAGGTAAGTACGGACGTATCCTCGCAGAAGTGTTCGTCGAAACCAAATATAATGAATGGAAGTGTATCAACACCCTACTAACAGAGGAAGGTCATGCGACGCGGTATCCTGTATAAAATAGCCCTTGCCATAGTGGTATTGTTTGTGGTATCATGTGACCCGTCTCCAGAGAAAAGAATAACGGGGACACAGGACTTTACTGGGGTTGAATTTCCTATTACCGTCTATACATATGATAGTCGGACAGAACTAAACAAAGCAATAAAGGATAGGAACCCTAGTAAACGCACGGTCGAAGGACTCGCACTATGGTTTCTGGTAAAATCAACTAGAGATATAAAACGATGTGAGATTCATGTCGTAACTCCAAGAAGTATTGATGATGAACACGTACTTACTTGGGGACATGAACTAGCCCACTGTATATACGGTGCATATCACAAGGAACCAAAATGAAACGAGTCAATATATTAGGTAACGGTGATCACGCTGCCTTATATGAGAAAGGTACTAACGGAGATTTGCTCGTGTGCAATATGCCTCCTATAGAACTGAGTAAGGAAGAAGTATATGCGTCTTGCATGGTTGACTTCAAAATGATGGAGGCTCTGGAAAAGGGTGAAGTCAAGTTGGATGAGTATGACTGGGTTCTGGGTACACGCCCGCGTAGATGGATGGAAGTGAAGGCCGCGTTCTACTTGAAGTACTCCCAGAACATACGGGGATTCCATACTTACGTCCCACCCTATGCTCAGTTGCCCGGGCATAAACTGTCAGAAGCTGCATCTAACTATAGTTGCGGTCACATGGCAGTAGACTATGCGTGTCGCACCATGAAAGCGAAAGAGGTACATCTGTATGGGTTCGACGCAATGTTTGATATGAACCTAAACAGTTATACAGACAACTTCTTGAAGTCTAACAGGACTGCGTTAAACGTACACCGTATGGCCAGTAACTGGCGTCCTATATGGTCTGGATTCTTTAGAGAGTTCAGTGATGTTCAATTTGTCATTCATCATGGTCATGCAGATATTAAATTATCGTTACCTGAGAATGCGAGAGTGGAGGTTAGAGCACTATAATGGAAATGGAAAAACTTATTAAGTCAGCAAAAGAGTTTGTATCTGATACCGCACATGATTTTGTAACAGTTTGGGAGTTCAGACCAAACGTGCTTATTTGGTGTGCAGTAGCAGGAATTATACTACTGCTGATATAAAAAAAGGGGACTTTCGTCCCCTTCTTCATTCTTACTGTCGGGTAAGTTCCTTAGAATACTTTAATCATGGATTTCATAATATCGTATTCTTCCGGGCGGCCTGTTGACATATTTTCGTCCCAATTTGAACGTAGGGCAAATGTTGTGTCGACCATTGTCTTGCTGTCTTTCTCTTCACCATTGAACCATTTAACTGAAGACGGTGCTCCGTAATAAATGTCGACCATATCAAATTCTGGTGCGCAGTATGGTGCGAAGATTTCTCGTACTTGAGATTCTTCAAAACCAACTTCTTGGTCTTCCATAGGCACGCCTAGGAAAACTACTGCATCAAACTTTTCATGTTCACCCTCAAGTGTCCACGATGAATGTCCATGTTTGTACTGTTGTGAACAAGACATGAAATTTTCTTTCATTTCGTTGATGTCATAAATTTCGTGCATTACACCTTTGTACTTATCTTCAGGTGGACGCGGAATGACAAAAGAACAGTCATACTGGTACATCTTCATAAGTGTTGGTATGAACTGAGCAATGATGTTCATATCTGGAAAAGATTGCATCCCCTCTCTTTCTGGTGGAAGTATGTCAATCATACGACCAGCAAACTTATCAAGCATCCAGTGAGTCTGGCCATCATTGAAGTGACCAACAAACAGGATATTCTTATATCCACAAGACATCAACGCGTTAACGAACATTGGGGCACGTGAAAGAGCTTCTTCCGCCATGTCGATTTCTAGATTCTTGTAACGTAGATACTTACCACGAACAGTAGTAAGTTCCTTTAACTGATTGTTTAAGAAACGTGCTAGACGCACCTTTTCTGTTTCTGGGAAGAAGGTCTGTGATTGACCGTCTTTTAAAATGACTTCGTCTTTTGGGTTGTAAAACATTGGTTAGGATCCCTTATAGATGTTTTGTATGTATTCTTCGAATTCCTCGATTTTGTCCAAACGGTTCGGCCACAGGATATATTCCTTCTCAGGGTTCGCCTTGAGGTTAGTCAAGAGTGGTTGAATCGCATTGTACAAGTCGTCGAGACGTGTTGTGGTTTCGTCTATTGCATCTGAGACTGACTCTAACTGCTGGGCAGATTCGAGCTCTGACTCATCTACTACGGTGAAACCGAAATCAAATAGTTCTTTATTCATATGTTTATTTATACAAAAAGCTTTGACAACCTATGGATTGCCTGATATAATGTCTATTCTGACCTAGAGGGGATACTATATGAATATTTTTAGATTACACGATGATCCAGTCAAAGCAGCACAGATGATGTGTGACAAGCACGTAGTCAAGATGGTTACCGAGTATGGCCAATTATTATCTACCGCACACCGAGTTCTTGACGGTTTACCTGAGAAACGTCCTTCCAAATCCGGAAAACGCATGGTAGACCATTATATAGTCGATGGCGAGGCTCGTGAAAATTTACTATATAAGGTTGCACATAAAAACCACCCATCTGCTATCTGGTGTCGCGAGAGCAACGAAAATTACCGATGGTTGTACAAACACTTCCAGGCAACTGCCAAAGAATACACACACCGTTATGGTCGTATACATGCTACTTATAAAAAGCTATCCGGACTTCTTTGGTTCTCTCCACGCAACATTAATCAGTTTAGCCAAGAGACTGTCATGCCTCAGTGTATGCCTGACTACTGCAAAGATGAATTGGTTACCGAAGGGTACCGCAAGTACTACCGTGAAGAAAAGAAAACCTTTGCCAAGTGGACTAACCGTGAGGTTCCACAATGGTTCCTAGAGAGGTAGGTCTTTGGACACTACGGTTCATGTTAATAGTCTGGTTGAGCTTCTCTCAGAAGGCAGATGACGACCTGTTCGGAGTACTTACCAGTATCCGACGATTTAACGAATGTAAGAAGATTGTACACTTGACAACCCCCTAGAATGTATCGTATAATGTACAATGTAAACTTTATGAAACAAACTGAGGATTTATTATGATGCACGGTTCTATGCGCCACACATCTAGCGGCCGCAAGAAGAGTTACAACGCTTGGTCTACCAAGAAGAGACCCGCCCCCAAGTTCGTTCCTATGGAAGTAAAGAGCGAACCCTATAGAAGAGTGGACACTACGGTTTACAAATCTTGCGATAGAGGTAGTCACAGTATACAAATTAAGGAAAGATTAAACTACACCGGAACTCTAATCAAGGGTATCGGTACCATGCACAAGTCCAATGCAATCCCAGTCATTGACGAACAACAGATGAAAGACCTAGCGAATATGAGAAGATGATGTATGACTAAGAGTTCTATTGAAGAAGACCAACGGGTCGCAAAGTTAGAGAGTCGACTTAGTTCGGAAGTCAAAGCCGAGTTCGCTGGAAGCACAATGTCCAAAGCAGGAAGGCTTGCTATGGAACTTAATGCTGAACGTAAACGTCTCAAACAAGAGATGGAGGAACTACAATTAGAAGTTGAAGACCTGAAACCAGCGACACCAACGGGCACTGTTGATAGTTATGTTAAGTGGGTCGCGACTATACTTGGCGTGGTTGGGGTGTTCACGATGAGTGCCGGTTTTGGCACCGTTGGACAGATATGTTACGCATCGGCTGCAGCAGCATGGATATATGTCGGTCACTGTTGGAACGACAAAGCAATTATGATAGGAAGCGCAATATCGGGTACCGCAGTACTAATGAACCTAGTAGACAGTCTAGTAATATCGTGACCAACTATCGCTGATTGGTCGAGCTTTTGCCTTGAATTCTCCCTAAACCTATGAGATAATAGCTACCTAATTGACTGATAGAGAGATAGATTATGACTGCATTTGTTAAAGAAAACTTCGAGTGGGACGGTATGTATCTGATGTACAATGGCCCTTACGAGGGTTCCAAGACTATGGATGAAGTTCATCCTAACTGTCACCCATCTTGGGTAGGTAAGATGAAACCTGCCTTCATTGCACGATTCAAGT
>Ga0208303_1000485_pt1 | contig 16340 bp, 15 predicted proteins | sample CB_VirMetaG_2_FD_184537 | JGI IMG/M metagenome (GOLD analysis project Ga0208303, IMG submission 184537) | Freshwater to marine saline gradient viral communities from Chesapeake Bay - CB_1504_2 Viral MetaG (SPAdes) (version 4) | ecosystem: Environmental > Aquatic > Marine > Coastal | place: USA... | reverse complement strand
AAGCTAAAGGTTATAAGGCAGAGGACATGGCTCAAGATGTAAATGTCGTAATGCCTAGCCTTGATTTATTTGGAAAAACAAAATAGAATAGTATAATGGCAATAACTAGAGCACAACAAGCAAAACAATTATTAGCAAACGGCGGACGTATAGGACTCAAAGGTGGAGCTGATGCTTCTATGGCAGATTTTGGTAAAGTTACTACTCCTGGTGTTAGTGCTGGTAGAAAAGGTCCAGGTCCAGCTGTTGGTGCAGGTGGTGCAAGTTTTAATAAAGATGATAATTTTCAAACTTTATCATCAATAGACGAAGGTGTTAGAAGAAGAAATCAAATAGCTTTAGAAAATGCAGCTATTGAAAGAGGCGAAAAAGCTTTATTAAAATATCGAGACACAGCTCCAGAAAAATCTAAATTTCCAGGTTTATTTGGTGTTGGTATAAATGCACTTAACAAAATTTTTCCTGATCTTAGAAAAAGAAACATAGATTATTTTCTTGATAATAAATCAATAAACCGTAGCGAATATCCTTCAACGATAGAGGGTTTTAAAAAATATATGGCAGATAGATCAGGTGGAAATATAGATGCTAGTGGACGAGACATTATTGATAGAGAAGGACGTGATGATCCAATGCAAATTATTTATAACCAAGGTCAAGGTGGTACTGAAGATAACGAAGAAACTGAAGATTCAAATAATAACGATTCATTCGTACCTAACTTTAGATTGTTAGCTGATGGTGGTATGCCAGAAGATGCACCGGTTTACGAAGGTGGTATCATGGACCTTGAATCAGCAAGACAAATGTATGGTCTTGGTAAACTTGTTAAAAAAGCAGCAAGAGCTGTTAAGAAAGTTGCTAAGTCACCAATAGGTAAAGCTGCATTATTATATTTTGGTGGTCAAGCTTTAACTGGTGGAAAAGGTTTAAGTTCTTTTTTTGGTAAAGGTAAATTTTTAGGACTACCTGGAGTAGATGAATTTGGTGGAACACCAGGAATTTTAAAAAATTTAGGTTTAATTAAAGGGGGTTATGGAACTTATGGAGGACTAACAGGTTTAAGTAAAATAGCTATACCAACAATAGCATCATATTTCATGACACCAAAAGAAGAAGATAGTGACGAAGAATTATATCTTGGACCAAAATTAGATATGGAAGCAATAAAAAATAAACCAATGGATTTTATAAATTATAGAAACAGAGCCGATGGTGGTATTATGAGAGCTGGTTATGAAGAAGGTGGAGATGCAGAACCAGTAGCTAAAAAGACTATGCCTCTATTAGACATGGACGGCATGGAAAAAGATTACAGAGAAGATGGTGGATTCGTACCAATAGGTAGAATGGAAAAAGCAGACGATGTACCTGCAAGACTATCAAAGAATGAATTTGTATTTACAGCCGACGCTGTAAGAAATGCAGGTGAAGGAGATATAGACAAAGGCGCAGAAGTCATGTATAACATGATGAAAAACCTCGAATCCGGAGGTGAAGTATCAGAAGAATCGCAAGGATTGGAAGGCGCTAGAGAAATGTTTCAAACATCACAAAGATTAGAGGAAGTTATATAATGACAACACAAACAACTGTATCTAGACCAGCACCTTTTGTAGAACAACTAGGTCAAAACTTAGCAGAAAATGTATTAGCACAACAACAGGTTCCTGTCATTGCACCTGGTCAAGGTGGTCTTTCACAATTAACAGGTGAGTCAGCTGAAGATTTTGCAAAAAGACAAGCTGCCGGACAAAGATTTGATATTAGAAAACAAAGTATAGCAGGACTTGCACCACAAGTAGCAGGTCAAGATGCGTTACAAACACGAGCACAAAATTTAGCAACACAAGGTGTTGGATCATATCAACCATTTTTAAATCAAGCACAGTCACAAGCACAATTAGCTTCAGGTTTAGGAGCCATGTCTCTTGGACAATTAGGAACAGCTGCATCAACTTTTGGTGGAGTTGGAACAGGCGCACAAGCATTTCAACAAGACGTATCTCAATTTATGTCACCATATCAATCACAAGTGATTGATGCCTCATTAGCAGAATTTGATCGTAACTCGCAAATACAACAACAGCAGATACGAGATCAACAAGCAAAATTGGGTGCGCTCGGCAGTGGTCGAGCGGGAGTGCAACTCGCTGAGTTTGGCACAGGGGCAGCGAGAGAAAGAGCTTTATTACAAGCTGGTCTCTTGCAACAAGGTTTTAATCAAGCGTCTGCACAGAGACAACAAGATATACAAAATAGGTTTGGTCTTGGTCAAGCACAACAAGGTATTGCAGGAGCAACCCAAGGTTTAGGATCATTCCAATCTGGATTAGCTGGTCAACAAGCGCAATTTGGACAAGGCTTACAAGGAATGCAAGGAACAGATATTTCACGTTTAGGTCAGTTGGGCGCACTGAACCAAGCGCAACAACAAGCTAACCTTGATGCACAAAGAGAAGCTACAAGACAAGCAGCATTCCAACCACAAGAACAATTAGATAGATATGCTGCACAAGTAACAGGGATCATGGGTGGTTATCCAGGTCAAGTACAATCAACTAACGTACCTAACCCTACACCATTACAAACTGCATTAGGTGTTGGTACAACACTTGCAGGTATTTATGGTGGGTTAAGTGGTAAAACTATTAATTTTAACGTACCATCAAGAACAGTATAATTATGAATAGAACTTTAAAAAGACCAATGTTTAGAATGGGTGGATCAACAGGAACGGGTATTATATCAGGACTAGATCAACCAAGAAAACAATACAGTCAAGGAACTAATCCTTACGCTATGGGGAACTTTGCTCCTGGAACAGGTTCGGGTTTCTTAACTAGTTTTGGTTTAGATTTATTATCAAGAACACCACAAGGAAACATTTTTCAAACAGCAGCAACTTCTGCTAGAGAACCTTTTAAAGATTATCAAGCAGCTCAATTTAGAATGGGTGAAAAGATGGGTGAAAGAGATTTTTTAAGAGGTGAAAGAGAAGCAGGTCAAGAATTTAAAGCAGGTGAAAATGAATTAAACAGAGCAACTCAATTAGAAATTGCTGGTATGAGAGATAATAAAAATGATGCTTTGTATAATTCAATGTTAGAAAAATATGTAACAGATGGTTTACCACCACAAGCAGCTGAAAGAGCAGCAACGTTTGATACTCAAATGGCAGATGTTTTAAGGGGAGCTGTAGGCGGAACTAAATTTGGTGGAGTATTAGATATTGATGTTAGAGATCCTGAACAAGAAAAATTTATACTAAAACAAAAAAACAGATTTAATAATAAAGTATTCTACGATCCATATGAAGACAACTACAAATATTTAGTTATTCAAAATGGACAAGTTGTGTTTGATGAATTTAAAACAATACCTGAAATTAAATTTCCTGACCTTGCAGCTTCAGAACCTGAAAAAAAAATGGAGCCTTCACCAGATTTTGGTATGTCAATGGACGACCCAATACCATAGGCTTATAAATGGCATTACAACCATTATACCCAGCAGAAGAAAATAATGAAGTATCATGGTATACTTCTGGACTTGCAGGTATAGCATCCGGTGGTATCAAGGTTGTTGAAGGAGCATTTTCATTAGGTGCTGAGTTAATTGATTTAGGTTTTGATACTAATTCTGCTGCACAAGTAGAAATGTTTTTTGATAAACTAAACCCTTTAGAAGAGTACGCAGAACAAACTGGTGTAGGTAAACTAACTCAAGCTTTAGTTCAAATAGGTGTACCTGGTACAGCAGGTTTTAAACTAGGAAGTAAGTTAGCTAAAAAATATTTTGATTCAAAAAAAGCAGGACTGTTAGTTAGTGCAGGTTCTAAAAACATAACTAAACAAAAACAAATAGCAGACAGACTAAATAAACAAACAGGCTACGCTAGATTTGGCGTAGGTGCTGTAGGTGGAGCTGCAGGTGAAGCATTTGTAGCTGATGTTGAAGAAATAGGATCGTTTGGTGATATGTTTGATAGAGGACCTACTCAACTAGATTCTTATGCTTTAGATGGTGGAAGAGAAGATGCTACTAGAAAATTAATGAATAGATTAAAGTTTGGTAGTGAGTCTTTATTAATTACACCTTTTGCAGCGGGTATAGGTAAAGGAGCCAAGGCTCTTGCAACACGGGGCAAGGACCTTGCATATAGTAACTATAAACTAGAAAGATTTTTAGGTAAGTTTGCACAAGCGTTCACGCCTGAAGGACCACTGACCAAGGCTGTTTTTGGTTCTCAAAAAGTAATGGAAGGTTTTAGATCTGCAGACGTAAACAGAGCAACAGAACTTATAAGAAAACTAGATACAAATTTAAGTAAAGCATTTCCACAAATGCAATCGGTATTAGATAGATCATTAACTAATAAGGAGAAAGACGTATTTCTTAAAGAAATAAATGAGTTAATGTTTGATGGAGATTTAACTAAATTAATAGATGGTAAAAAATCAGATGCATTTGTTAAAGCGTTAAAAGACAAAGGTGTAGATCAAAAAGTTATTGATTCAATTGTAGGCACCGTAGATGAAGCTAGAAGCACAATAGGTAATTTAATTAAAACTACAAACAATTATAATTCAAAAGAATTAAAAGATATTTTACAAGATAGAATAAAAGGTTTAACACAAAACACTTACAAAATTTTTGAAACTTCTCCTGTACTAGGTATATTTGGTAGATACAGACCTACTGATGATTCTATGGCGGAAGCTATAGATTTTTTTAGACAACAAATTGCAGGCACCAACAAAGACAAAACATTTAAATTAGATAGTGATACTTACTACGAAGAAGCTAAAAATATTGTAGAGCGAATAATAGAAGACGGTATCAAAGCTAAGAAGACTGGTAGAGGTTTAGCAGATCCAAACTATGTATCTAAAACTTTAACAGACTTACCTGGAGGAAAATTTGTAGATGAAGTTATAGAAAGAACAGGTGCACCACCACAAGTTATTAAAAAATTATTGGGTGAAATGAAAGACCCAAGATACTCTATGTTCAATGCAATCACAGAACTATCAGGTATAGCTAGATCAAGTGCAATGTTTAAAGAAATGTTTGATACCAACGCTGCAGCACAAGCACAAGGAGCTAGAGGTAGTTTTTGGGATTCAGTAGAAGCAGCAAAAGCTGCCACAAACAATCAAGCAAAAATTGTAAAAGTAGATAATGCACTAGCAGGTATGTCAGAATTTAAAGCAGGTAAAGCAAGCAATCCTTTAGGTGGTATGTTTACTACAGCAGATACAGCAGAAGCGTTAAAACGTATGAATGGAATAACAGAAGGTTTTTTAACAGCCGCTGTTAGAGGAAGAGAAGGAGCAAGTGCAGCAGAAAAAGGCACAAGTTTTTTATATAGAAATTTATTATTGTTTCCAAAAGCTACAGCACAGTTAGCAAAAACAGTTTTATCTATACCAACTCACTTACGTAACATAATTAGTGCAGGTGCATTCGCTGGCGCTAATGGTATTTTGTTTGAAGGTTTTATGAATCCAAAACTATTAGGTGATTCGTTTAGAAAAGGTTGGCAAATATCAGGTGTTGGTAATTTAAAAAACACAAGATTTGCAGATGAAAATTTTGAAAAAGCTTACAGAGAATTATTAGAATTAGGTGTTGTAAACTCACAAGTTCAAATAGGAGATTTAAAAAATCTAATGAGAGATGTAAACTTTGGCGACAGCATAATGGATCTTGATAAAATTGTAAACCCAATGCTTAACAAACTTAAAAAAATCCCTGCATACTTACAAGGTAAGTATGTTGCAGAGGATGATTTTTGGAAAATTACAAACTACTTTGTAGAATTAAATAGAAGACAAGATGCATTAGTAAAAGATGGTATAAGAAGAGGTGTTAAAGTTGATCCAACAAAAGCAGACTTTTTAGCTAAACTTAAAACAGAAACAGCTGACATTGTTAAGAACACAGTTCCAAACTACAATTATGTTGGAGACTTTGTAAGAACAGCAAGACTATTACCGGTTGGTAACTTCATGTCTTTCCCATCTGAGATGTTAAGAACAACTACAAATATTGGTGGCCAAGCATTAAAAGAAATGAGGCACTCTAAACCAACTGTTGGAACTAACATAGCACCATGGGTTATTGATGCTGCTACAGGAACAGTAGTTAAAAATGATAATCCATTCTATAGAATAGGAGCAACTAGAATATCTGGAATGGCTTTTACACTAGGTGCAGTACCAGCAGCATTGGTAGAAGGATCTAAAGCATTATACAATGTATCAAAAGACGAACTAGAAGCACTACGTCAGTTCGTTCCTGATTGGTCTAGAAACTCAACACTAATACCAATGAGAGATGAAAAAACAGGTGAATTAAAATACATAGATTTTAGTCACAGTAATGCATATGATGTGGTTGCAAAACCTTTTAGAACTTTATTAAATGAAATAACAACAGCATCAAACGATGGTGATACAATTTTAAAAGGATTTATGTCAGGTGTAGAAGAAGCAAGTGCAGAACTAGCAGCACCATTTGTAGATGAATCTATTTGGACAGAAGCTGCAACAGACTTAACTCTTAGAGCTGGTAGAACAAGAGAAGGTAAAGTTTTATACACAGATCAAACTCCTGCAGGAGATGTAGCACAAATTAGATTTAGACATTTACTAGAAGCGTTACTACCTCAATACAAACCTTATATAAGAATAGCACAAGCTGCTACAGGTAAACCAAATAAACTTGGAGAAGTTTTAGCATTGGATGATCAGATAGCAGGTATAGCAGGATTCAGACCTACTAAAGTTGATCCACTAAAAGCTATGGGATTTAAAATATCTCAATACCAAACAGGTATAAGAAATGCTAGAAGAGAATTTACAGGTGGTTTCTTTGGACTACTAAGAGGAGGACCAATCAAACCTAATGATATTATTACAAGATTCTATGAATCTAACAAAGCAAGATTTAATGTACAAAAAGAAATGTTTAAGAACATCGATGCTGCACAAATTTTAGGTGTTAATACTAATTCTTTACGACAAACATTTCAAGATAGACAACTTACAACACAAACTTTTAATAATTTAAGAAGAGGAAAGTATGAACCTTATTTTCCATCTGATGATATTAGAGAAAGGTTTAGAGAGATTGCAAAAAATTTAGGAACGTTTGATGTATATAAAGAAGCGGTTCCTTACCTAAGAGCAATGAGATCACAGATGAGATTTTTAAATCTTGCAGATACTTTTGATATAGACTTAGATGACTTTTCTATAGATACAGTGCAAACACCTAACTTACCAGACACACCTACGCCTGCAAATATTCAACCAAATGTAAGTAATCAGGCACAAGCAGTAGATCCAAATAGCAACTTGACATCAACAGAGATGGCGTTACTATCTCCAGAAGAACAACTAATTCGATCAAGGTTAAGGAAAACAACATAATGGCTAAAAAATCTGCAATACAAAAAATTGAAGATCATGAAAAACTGTGTCGTATTATGCAGAAACAAACTTTTGAACAAATCAAAGAAGTTAAAGAACGTTTAGCACGTATGGAGAAGATGATAATAGGAGGAGCATTTGGAATATGTATTGCGCTCTTATTAAACATGCTTAAATAAAAGTATAAGAAAGATGATTGTTGATAGAAATATATTTTTCGCACATATACCTAGAACGGCAGGTCGATTCATAAGAGGTACATTAATTGAAAATGGATACGATGTTAGACAATATGGAAGTTATGAAAGTCATTACAAAGGGAAAGAAATTTTACATTTAACTTATCCTGAGTATCATGAGTTTTTAAATAATTATACAATGAAAAAATTTTCTGTTGTGAGAGAACCTGTTAGTAGATTTATTTCAATGGTTAGTAAAAATTGGATGTTTAATGAAGAGAAGATAGATAAAATGTTTAGAAGTCAAGAAGATTTTGATCAAACAATAAACAATGAAATATTAAATAACCCTTCTAATTGGTTTGTTCCTCAAGTAAATTTTGTAGATCACAATACTAAAATATGGAAATTTGAAGATAATTTTAAAGATGAATTTGTTGAATGGATGATGTATAATTTTAACATTAAAATTAATAAATTTAAAAATTCTGATGAAGGTGTTGAGATAAATCAAATATCTTTAAATGAAGAAAAAATAAAATATATTAAAAATTATTATTACAAGGACTACAAATTATTTAACTATGAATTTAAGTCGTAATTTCACACTTCAAGAATTAATTAAATCAGACACTGCTGTTAGGTTAGATATAAATAACAATCCAAACTCAGGTCAGATAGAAAAACTAAAAGCATTGTGTGAAAATATTTTACAGCCGGTACGTGACCACTTCGGCAGAGTAAAAGTAACTAGCGGATTTCGTAGCGAGCAGCTGTGCCTAAAAATAGGTAGCTCGATTAACAGTCAGCATGCAAAAGCTGAGGCCGCAGACTTCGAATGTATGGGCACCGACAATGCAGAATTAGCTGACTGGATTTATATGAACTTAGAATTTGATCAATTGATCCTCGAGTTCTACACGCCCGGCGAACCAAACTCAGGATGGATACACTGTAGTTACACCACTGATCAACCTAGAAAACAGTTCTTACACGCATATAAATCAGAGGGAAAAACTAAATACAAACCTGTTATCGGTAAAGCGGTAGATCTAGTTTAAAATCAAAAGATATAATTCTTTTTTTAAATTTAAGATTATTAGGTTTTGTAAAGTGTGTTATAAATTGTGGCACAATTACTATATCTCCTTCTTCAACTTTAGGTTCATATATTATACTATCATCATTATGATTATTCCAAGGTTGCATGTACGAAGTAACCGGTGAATTTTTTTGCATATTTAAATACAAAATTCCACAATAGCCTTTAGAACCGTGGTTGTGTGGAACATGATAATCTCCTTTTTTATAACTTACAGACCAAACATCTCCAGACTGCATTACCCCCTCCATATTTTTACATATATTATTTAATTCTTCTGCAAATATATTAAAAAATTTTAAACTAAAGTTAGCGTTGTTTCTATTACTAGAAAAATTTTTAAAACGTTTTTCAGGATAGTCCTCTAGTATTTTATTAATTAATTTTTTCTTTTTTTTAAAATCAATAGATTTAATTTGTAGAAAATCTACTTTAAAAGCTGTATTTATATCCATTCTCTTAACTCCTCTCCCATTACTTCTGAGGCTATATTTATTTTTTTACGTAAAGCTTCTACTATTTTTTCATCAATTGTATCCTCGGCAATTAAATCAATATAAGTTACGGTTTTCTTTTGTCCTATTCTATGTGCTCTGTCTTCTGATTGCAGCCTTTTTTCTAGATCATAACCATTAGAATAATAAATAACAGTATTAGCTTCGGTAAGTGTAATACCGTAACCACCTGTTTGAGGTGTACCTATAATAAATCTACATTTAGGATCATTTTGAAACTTACGAATAAAGTCTTGTCTATCTTCTTGTGGTGTTAAACCATAGTAATGAACATAAGAATCTGGACCATAAACTTTAATTATCTTCTGTATAATTTCACCAACACTTAATTGATAGTTAGCCCATATAATAACTTTACCGTCTGTATCTTCTAAAATAGACATCAATTCATTTAGTCTATTACTCTCAACTTGTTGTGTAGTACCATCATCAGCTGCTACGTACCCACAAGTAATTTGATGTAGTCTCATTAATTGTGTTAACACAGTCATAGTAGTAGTAACTTTACCATTTAAATGTGCGATAGCTTGTTCTTTCATTTGTTCGTAAACTTTTTTTTGATCAGGAGTTAAAGTTACATGACGTTTAATAAATACTTTAGGAGGTAAGTCTAAACAATCTTCTTTTAATACTCTGTAAGAAAATTCTTTTACTATGTCTGATAACTCTCCTAAGTTTTGAAACTTATCTACTACCTGGATAGATCGTCCACGTATATGCATTGTTTTCATTTCTGCATATCTATTTCTGAATGCGTAATAAGAAGCAAAGTCTAACAACCATGGATCAAGGAACTCACACTGCGTATATAAATCTAATGGGTTCTTTGTAATAGGAGAACCCGTCATGATTCTTTTATACTTAGCATTTAAACCAATTTTAATAATATTTTTAGTTCTTTTAGCCGTAGGTGTTTTAATTGTAGTAGACTCATCAATAGCCATTAAAGCTTTGTGTGAATTAATAAATTTGTTTGCAAATTTTACACCTTTATCTGTAGACAAAGATTCTACATTCATAATTAAAATATGAAAAGCAGATTCTATTTCAAATAAAGATTCTAATTTTTCTCTTTGTGTTTTTGTAATATTAGGTTGCCATAACACAGACACATTTTCTATGTGGTTTGGTAAGTGTGTAGGTAGTTCTTGTTCGTACCAAGTTTTAACAACACCTTTTGGTGCAACAATTAACACACCATCAATCTTACCTTTGTCATATAACATTGCAACATTGTCTATTAATACTTTTGTTTTGCCTGTACCCATTTCCATAAAATAAGCATAGTTTTCTTTGTTCCAAGATTTTTCTAATGCAGTTAATTGATGTGCATATGGTTTGGTTTTAAATTTATAATTCATAATTTTTTTTCTTCTTTCTAGTTGACATCCATATAAACATGTTTATATTGTTTGTCAATGTTAGAAAGAAAAGTTTATGTAATACAAGAAATACCGGGTAGCCAAGCAGGTACTCCTAAAATAAATATTATGGGTGCAGCTGCTTATTCTACAACCAATGACTTTAATTTTTTATTACCGGAATTTTCTCAAATGATTTTTTCTCCTGGTCCATTAATTTTTAAATTAAGAAAAGGTTTAAGAAATTATAAACCAGAAGATTATTTATTATTGACAGGTGATCCTGCAATCATTGGTGTTGCATGTTCTATTGTATCTGATATTACAAACGGTAAATACAATGTATTGAAGTGGGATAAACAAGAAAGAAAATATTATCCTATCGAGATTAATCTATACGAGAAAGGAGAAATAGATGTCGATTAAACAAACAATAAAGTTTAAAAATGAAATAAACTTTGAAGCAGATCAACAAGATGCAATGAGTAAAACTGAAAACATTCAGTCTCTTGCAGATCAAGTACAAATGTTAGAGGGGTTGCACAAAAGAATAGAGGCAAGTGAAAATAACATTAAAGATTTAAAAAAAGAATACCTACGTATATCAGGTGAAGTTATACCAACCATGATGTCCGAGATGGGTTTAGCAGAATTAAAACTACAAGATGGATCACATCTTAAAGTTTCAACGTCGTATCGTGCTACTATTACAGAAGCAAATAAAGAAGCGGCGTTTAACTGGCTTCGTAACAATGGATTAGGTGATATTATTAAGAACGAGATCTTGGTATCATTTGGTCGTGACGAGGATAACAAGGCAGCAGATTATGCTGAACTTGCGAAAGGTCAAGGGTTTCAACCGACACAAAAGATGAAGGTTGAACCCATGACTTTGAAAGCGTTAGTCCGTGAGCGTATTGAGGCAGGTAAAGAAATGCCAACGGAAATCTTTGGGGTATTCTCAGAGAATAAGACAACAATAAAAAGGAACAAGTAACATGAACGATGTAACAACTAAAAAAGAAGGAGCATTGGCTACAGTAAATTTTGAAGCTGATGCACAACAAGGAGCCCAGAATATTTCGCAAGAAGATCTTGCGTTACCATTCTTAAAAATTTTGGGTCAACTATCTCCAGAGGTAAACGAAAGAGATGGTAAATATGTCGAGGGCGCAAAACCTGGCAAGATAATGAACACAGTAACAAATCAATTGTACGATTCAATAGAAGTTGTACCGTGTCATTACAAAAGACAATATGTTGAATGGCAAGACAGAGGTACCAGTACAGGTGCACCTGTTGCAATTCATGATGCAGATAGTGATATCGTTAGTCAAACGACTAGAGATAAATCATACAAAGATAGATTATCTAATGGTAACTATTTAGAAAATACTGCTAATCATTTTGTACTTGTAGTGGGTGATAGCCCTGAATCTGCATTAATTTCTATGAAGTCTACTCAACTTAAAGTTAGTAGAAAATGGAATTCAATGATGATGGGTTTAAAACTACAAGGTGCTAACGGTTTATTTACACCGCCAACTTATAGCCACATTTACAAACTATCTACGGTTCAAATGTCTAACGACAAAGGAACTTGGTTTGGTTGGGATGTTTCTAAAGTTGGTCCTGTCAAAGATAAATCTATTTATGACATGGCTAAAAGCTTTGCAGTCAGCGTTGGCAAAGGCGAAGTAGAAGCTAAACCTGAAACTAAAGAAGCTAAAAAAGAATTTAGTTTATAATTTCCTGCAGGATGGGCGGAGAAGCGAGAGTGGATACCGCCCACTCTTAATTTAATAAAGAATATAAAATGAATAAAGAACCTATAAGTTATATAGATTGGTTAGAGTTGGGAAGGGTTATTATACCCTGTCTCAAGGGTACTCCTAAAGTAAAAAAGTACACCGACCCAGATTTTAAAATAGAGAAAGATATATGGAACAGGGATCACGAAACAGCAGAGATAGCATTAAGATTAGATCACGACGTTGATTTAGATATAGATAACGAATTTGTAAAAAGATTTCTTCCTTATTATATTAAAGATTGTGGTGCAATTTTTGGAAGAGAAGGTAATCCAACAAGTCATTATCTTTGGACAAACAGAAATCAGATTCCATTTAAACAATTTAATTTACCAGATGAATTTGAAAAAGATTTTAAAGATTTTCCACATGGTTCAATGATATGTGAATTAAGAACTGAGAAAAAAAGATACACTATAGTTCCAGGTTCTTTACACAGTAAATCAAAAACAAATGTAAGATGGGAAAAGTTTGAAGAGATAAGAGAGTATCAAGGAAACTTATCTATAGATGTAGGTAAAGTTGCTTTGTCTGCAGCACTTGCAATTATATATCCTAGTACAGGGGCCAGAGATGATTATTGTACTGCGATTGCAGGAATTTTAGTTAAGAATTCTGATTGGACGGACGATGAAATAGATAATTTTGTATCTCGGATCGCGGAACATGCAGATGATGAGGACTTAGCAAAAAGATTAAAAAAAGGAACTTCAAGCAGAAAAACTGCTAGAAAATTTGGAATAAATAAAATTCATGAAATTACAGGTTACAGTCATAAAAATATAACAAGTTTATTTAATTGGATAGGTCTATTTAAAGATGCATCTTTACAGGTATCAAAAGACACTATTGAAAAAATAGAAGAGTATGGAGCTAACAGATATTATGTACATTTAAATGTACCACAAAAAAATGTGGATGGAGTTGGTTTAAAAACAATTAAAAAAAAGATTTGGATTGATGGTGAATCACTTATGAATTTAAAATTGTTTTGTGACATTGCTATGAGTCAAGCAAAAGTATGGATACCTAGAATGACACCAAAAGAATTTGAAGAAATAATGATGGCTAAGTTTTACAACAGAGAACAATCAAAAGAATATGTAAAAGAAGCAGAAGAAGATTCTAGATTTAAAATGTTTTTCTTAGATTATTTAGATGCGAAAGGTGTTTATATGGATAAGGAACAGTTGGCTGTTTATAAATTACCTTATTATAATCAAGAAAAGAGAACAATAGAATTTGATTTAAACAACTTTGAAAAAGAATTAATAAAAAATAGAGTAAATTTAAAAAGACCTGATCTTGTTCAAAAAGTTCAAACTATCTTAAAAGGTGAAAAGGACAAAGGTAAGTACAAAAATAAATCTTGTGTTGCCTGGGTAATAAAAGGAGAAGAAGTAGAAGACAATAAATTAATATGGGAAGGAGAGTCTGTCTATATAGGAGACAGTACAGGTGAAGATGAATAGTTTAAAGATTCCAAGTTTTATTCCAGGCCCTCCAGGCACAGGTAAAACTCACAAATGGTTAAAAAACAAATACATTGAGTTTTTAAAAAAATATCCTTGGGATAGAATTGTAATTTTATCTCACACAAATACAGCAGCTGATGAAATTGTAAAAGCTGTAAACAAATTACCAGAGCTAGAAAATATTCCGGACACAAATTTACAAGATCAAATATGTACTATCCACTCTTACTTTAAAGCAGAATATTTAAATATAAAAAAATATGAACATGAAGATCATAAAGTTTTTTGTAAAGAAAATTCAGGTATGAATATTATAAAAAAAAATATTTCTTGGGATAAACATCCTCTCTATGAATTTATTTCTCATGCGCACGGTAAAGGTTACGACTTAACTTCTGAAATAGAACTTGAAAAGTATTGGGCTCTTTGTGAAAGATCTCGTTACGAAGGTTATCGTCTTCAAGGACCAGGTGGTTTATTAGAATTAAAGAAAAAATATGATGAATACAGAGATAATGAAGAACATAAAAGAATATCTTTTGTAGACATGATAGATAATTTTAGATTTAAGGCAGCTATACCTACTGATATAGATGTTTTGATAGTGGATGAAGCTCAAGATTGTAGTAAACCTCAGATAGCTGCTCTACAAAAAGCAGCTACAAATGCAAAAGAATTTATTTTTATAGGAGATGCTGATCAAACTATTCACGAATATGCAGGGTCAGATCCGGAATACTTTTATCAATTAGCTAACACAGAAGAAGCAAAAGCTAATGAACTTACTGAAGGTTTAAGATGTGGTCAAACCATTAACAAGATATGTAGAAATATTATTGCACCTGTGTGGAAAGAATACGGTAGGTACTCAGAAAGAACTTGGACTCCAACGGATGTTATTGGAAAATCACATTACATACCTAGATTAGATCAAGGATGTAAAGCAAAAGATATTTTAATTAATAAAATTTTAAAAACAGATGAAACATTTTTATTTACCTATAGAGGCAACCCTACTCATAAATCTGTAAACACATTTCTTCAAGATAGTGGCATAGATTATAAAATGGTATCAGGTAGTGCTCATGTATCTAGAGAACATTTTAGTTGTTTTAAAAATTGGAAAACTTTTATGAATGGTAAAGTTTCTAAACAACAAATAAAAGATTATTGGAAGTTAATGGGATCGAAAGTAAAAGTCAATGGTTTAGGTGATGTTGATAAACTTAAACCTCTAATTGATAGAGATTATAATATACAAGAACTTATAGATGCAGGTTATTTAAAACCAGAAGTAAAACAATTTGAAAGACTTTCTCAACTTTTAAACCACGAAGGATTATCAAAAAACGAAAAATTAATTGATAAAATACCTTATATTAATAAGGTTCTAAATAATGGTATGGACACAACTAAAAAACCAAGAGTTCAACACGATACAATACATAAAGTAAAAGGGTTAACTTTCGATAATATAATAGTTGATTTATCTGTTTGGAGACCTGAACCTCGTAACTTTGAACCTGTAAGATTAGCTTATGTTGCTTACAGTAGAGGTAAAATAGATTGTTGGACTATAGGATCTTCTGGTCCTTATTCTTTAGCAAAAATACAAAACAATTGGAGAGAAATCTTAGAACTTTAAAGGAGGAAACATGACACATAAAAATGACTTGGAAAACGCATTTCCACAAGACAAACAAATCGGAGGATCACATTATAAATTTTTTCCGATTCAACCATACGAATTTATTTCAAAAAACGGACTCACGTTCTTTCAAGGGTGCGTTGTGAAATATGTTTGTAGATATATTGAGAAAAACGGTATACAAGACTTGGAGAAGATAATTCATTACTGTGAATTAGAAATTCAAAAAATGAAAGAAGATAAAAATGTGTAATCACCCAATTGACTTAGACTTAGAAGGTATAGATACAGTAGCTATTGATATAGAAACTTACGATCCAAACCTTAAAACAAAAGGTTTAGGTGCAGTTAGAAAAGATGGTTTTATTACAGGGGTAGCTGTAGCTACAGGTAAAGACACAGTTTACTTTTCATTAAAACATAGTGACGATGATAAATCTGAAGAAGAATTAAAAGAGTTTTGGGATCAAATGAATACAAAACTTTTACAAAACGATAAGATTGCAAAGGTATTTCATAATGCAATCTATGATGTTTGTTGGTTAAGAGCAACGACAGGCAAGATGTTAAAAGGAAGATTGTTAGATACAATGGTAGCTGCTTCTGTAATTGATGAGAACAGATTTAAATATGGATTAGATGCTTTGGCTAAAGATTTTCTTGGTGAAAATAAATACAAGTATGACTTACAAGAAAAAACTTTTGAATGGTCTGGTGGCATGCAAAGAGATCCAATGTCTAACATGCACAAACTACCTTCTAGTGTAGTAAAAGATTATGCAAAACAAGACGTAGACTTAACTTTAAAAT
>Ga0208303_1000483_pt1 | contig 16347 bp, 18 predicted proteins | sample CB_VirMetaG_2_FD_184537 | JGI IMG/M metagenome (GOLD analysis project Ga0208303, IMG submission 184537) | Freshwater to marine saline gradient viral communities from Chesapeake Bay - CB_1504_2 Viral MetaG (SPAdes) (version 4) | ecosystem: Environmental > Aquatic > Marine > Coastal | place: USA... | reverse complement strand
ATCCTTTGTCGGGGTTGCTCTTCTTGGAACATCTCTACAGGAAGGGCATAAAGGGTATCTCACACAGTTCTCAACAGCTGTTATAGCGTTAGACCCCGATGCGCTAACAAAGAATTTGCAGATTGCAAAAGAATTACGTGGGCATGTTAATGATGTTTGTGTCTTACGTTTAACAGATGATCTTAAATATCGTAACCCCGGAGATATGGAGAAGCTAAATGGAATTATCACTAGTTAGAAGTTTAATGGACAAATCGTTTTACGATGACCACAGGGGGTCACGTTGTCCAGATAGGCTGTTCAGTAAAGATGTACGAAAGATTAAGCAGTCTATTGACACTGCTATGGACAAGTACAACAGAACAGTCAGCCCTGATGAGATTGAAGCGGTCTTTATGTCAAGCAATACTACGCTGACTACGGCGCAGAAAGCTGCGTTTTCAGACTTGTTTCAGAAGATTAAAAGGGAGCAGCCTCTTGGAAAAGACATCGCGGGTGATGTGTTATCTAAGCTATTTCAACAAGTGGTTGGGGAAGATATTGCTAATCTTGGTTTTGACTACGTTAACGGTACTATTTCCTCTCTACAACCCCTTCGAGACATTCTGGATAATTATACTGATGATTTTATCCCAAACCTTAATGTGGATTGGGACGATCTTTCTATAGAATCACTTATCCAGCGTAACGATCTTGAATCACAATGGACATTCAATATACCTACACTAGTACGCAAGGTTGAAGGTGTTAATGGTGGTCACTTAATTGAGGTAGGTGCAAGGCCAAACACAGGTAAGACATCTTTTCACGCCAGTCTTCTTGCTGGCCCTAGCGGATTTGCAAGGCAAGGTGCTAAGTGCATTGTCCTGTGTAATGAAGAGAGCAGCCATCGTGTAGGTGCTAGATATCTTAGTACTGCTACAGGCATGACATTAAAAGAAGTAAAAGAGAATCCACACAAGGCTCATACATTGTATGACTCTGTAAAGCAAAACATTATGTTATATGACAGCACAGGTAGAGATATGGCTTGGGTAGAATCTGTATGTAAATCCTATAAGCCTGATATTCTTGTGTTGGATATGGGAGATAAGTTTGCACATTTTGGTGGATTCTCCCGCCCTGATGAAGCACTTAAAGCTAACGCTATTTATGCTCGTCAGATTGCAAAGGAGTATGGTTGTGCTATCTTCTATATGTCACAGCTAAACGCTGAAGCAGAAGGACGTGTCAACTTGAATCAGTCTATGATGGAAGGGTCACGTACAGGTAAAGCAGCAGAAGCTGACCTGATGATCTTGATTGCTAAAAGCCCACAGACAAATAACAACAGTGGGGATTCAGAAGTTGCAGAAGATGACGGGTTTAGACACTTAGTCTTAGCAAAAAATAAGTTGACAGGATGGCATGGTCGTATAGTATGTGAGTTTAACTACGAAACAGGAAGGTATGAAGCATGAAATTAACACTTGATGTAGAAAATACTGTCACTGATCGTGACGGAAAATTGCACTTTGATCCGTTTGAACCGGGAAATTCCCTTACTATGATTGGTATGCTAAACGATCAAGGTGTTGAACGTATTGTTACCTTTGACCATAGTGAAGTAGATGCAGATAACTTTGGACACACAGCTGTTCAAGAATGGCTGGACGCTACCACTGTGCTTATCATGCACAACGCTGCACATGACTTGCTGTGGCTATGGGAATCAGGATTTAAATATGATGGCCCTGTTTTTGACACAATGCTTGGGGAATATGTACTACAGCGCGGTATCAAAAAACCTCTATCTCTTGAAGCGTGTGCAGAGCGTTACGAGTTGGACACAAAGAAGCAAGACACATTGAAAGAATATCTAAAAAAGGGCTACAGTGTGCGAGACATACCGCACAAGGAGTTGAGTGAGTACCTATCCGCTGACCTTCATGCTACACAACAGCTTGCGGATAAATTAATCTATCGTCTTAATACACTAGAAGATGCAGGTTTGATGAACACAGTCACACTAACCAATCAGGTTGCTGTGTGCTTGTCTCGCATTTATCAGCGCGGATTTAAAGTTAATCTGTCTGTATTAAACAGTGTACGTAAAGAGTTTGAGGAAGAAAAGGCACAGATTGAAAAACGTCTGAAACAACAGGTAACAGAACTGATGGGAGATACACCTATCAACCTTAATAGCCCTGAACAAATGTCGTGGGTTATCTACAGCAGAAAGCCAGATGATAAGGCTTTGTGGGCTAATTTGTTTACGCCATATATGTCTAAGGATGACTTTATGAATACTGTAAATGCTCATTCAGCTATTGTCTACAAGACTAAAGCTGGACAGTGCTTTGCTTGTTATGGAACAGGCAAACAAAAGAAGATAAAAAAAGATGGTACGCCTTATGCGAAGCTTCCTACCTGCAAAGAGTGTGGTGGTATAGGCTATCGTTTTACGCCTACACAATCTATTGCTGGCTTAAAATTTAAAGCACCTAGTGCGAAGTGGGTTAGTGCGCATGGGTTTAGCACTAGCAAAAAGATGTTAGACATACTAGCTAACTCTGCTAAGAAGAGTGGCTTTCATGAAGCTGAACAGTTCCTTACTGACTTACAGCGTCTGTCTGCATTAGATACATACTTGTCGTCTTTTGTAGACGGTATTCAAACGCACACCAAACAGGACGGTAAGCTGCACGTAAGGTTGCTACAACACCGCACTGCTACAGGCCGCTTCTCTGGTGCTGATCCTAATATGCAGAACATGCCTCGTGGCGGCACGTTCCCTGTAAAGAAAGTATTTGTGTCACGATGGAAAGGTGGCAAGATTCTTGAGGCTGACTTTGCGCAGCTAGAGTTTCGTGCTGCCGCTTATTTATCACAAGATGAGGTAGCAATTGAAGAAGTATCTACTGGGTTTGATGTACACTCATATACCGCTAAAGTTATTAGTGATGCTGGTCAGTCTACGAGTAGACAGGATGCGAAAGCACATACGTTTGCGCCACTCTACGGGGCAACAGGATTCGGTCGTACAAAAGCAGAAGCAGAGTATTACACTCACTTCACAGAAAAGTACAAAGGAATCGCATCTTGGCACTCCCGATTGGCTAAGGAAGCTATGAGTACAGGCAAGATAAAAACACCGTCAGGCCGTGAGTTTCTGTTCCCTGATATGGAGCGTTACTCTAGCGGTAAAGTTTCACACTTTACACAAATAAAAAACTATCCTGTACAGTCTTTTGCTACGGCAGATATTGTTCCACTCATACTGCTTGAAATAGATAAAAGATTATCTATATACAAGTCTTGTATAGTGAATACTGTACATGATTCAATCGTCATAGATGTACATCCGAATGAACAAGTTGAAGTATTGGATGTAATAAAAGACGTAAATAATTGTATGCAGGACTTGATTCAGTTACGCTTTGGTGTTACATTCAATGTTCCCTTATTATTAGAATCAAAAATAGGGGATAATTGGCTTGACACTAAAGATGTTGCGTGATATAACTATGGCTCTCAAATAGAAAGGAGTATATAAATATGGGTACTAATATTGTTCAAATTGATGTTGATAACTATTCTGCTATGGCTGATGTTATGGGGATGAATATTGATTCCTCTCCCGATAAAAAGGCAAGCATGTTAGCACGATTGAAGATTCAACACAGCCCTATCATGGGTGAAAAAATTGTAGATGGAGCCTCTATGAAAGTAGAGGTTGTTAATGGTGGTACATATCGGTTAGATATGCCATCTAACGGTGTAATTTATGGAAGGGGGGCTATTATCCGTCCATTTGCGCAGCGTTTTATGTATAAGCGGTTTCATTCTAATCATGGAGCAAAACCGGGAGAGCCGCTGGGCATGTACCAAAAAACTATTATGTCTAACGATATGTCTGTTGATATGAAAGACAATATGGGTACGTTTAACTGTGGTAAGCCTGCTGGTTACATTCAAGACTTCAATGCCTTATCCCAAGACAAAAAAGACTTGATTAAACAGATTAAACGTGTGCGTGTTATCTTTGGTACGATTACTATTGAAGATGCGAAGTACGAATCTGGAGAGAAAGCAGAGTGTAAGGATGTCCCGTTTATTTGGGAGATTGATAATCGTGACGCTTTCAAGATTATGGGTGAGCCATTTTCTAAATTGGGTAAGATGCAGCGTCTTCCTGTGCAGCATAATATTCACTTGGCTACAGAAGAACGTAAGATACCCACAGGTGCTGTATTTTATCTACCCATACCAACGCTTGATGCTAAGAACGACATTAAGCTACAGGAAGAAGATCAAGATTTGTTTGCAGACTTTATGGCTTGGGTTCAGAACTATAACGACTATATCTGTTCTGAATGGGATAAGACCACACGTTCAAAGATGTCCGATGATGATGTTGAAATTGTAGAAGACTTCATTGATATCGAAACGCCGGAAGATTAAGATGAATCATCCAGCTGAACTTGCTATACACCAATACTTAGAGAAAGCTTTGTCGGAAGGCGTAGCTTTTTCTGAGGAAACGGCTGATAAGATAGCAAAAGATATCAAAGAGGCTGTCAAGAGGCAGTTTAATAACGGACGTAAAGATAGAGAATTTACTCTACGTATGTCTAACATTGGACGGCCTACCTGCCAGCTTTGGTATGACAAGAACAAACCTAATGTTGCATTGCCTATGCCTAATACTTTTATAATGAACATGCTTATGGGAGATATTGTAGAGGCAGTTTTTAAAGGTTTATTAACGGAAGCGGGGGTTAAGTATGAAGATACAGACAAAGTTAATCTTGACTGTGGTGACACTAGTATTTCTGGTTCTTATGACCTTATCCTTAATGACGCAGTTGATGATATTAAATCAGCTTCAGACTGGTCATACAGAAATAAATTTGAGTCCTACAATACCCTTGCTGGTGGAGACAGTTTTGGATACGTAGCCCAGCTTGCTGGTTATGCAAAGGCTTCTAATAAGAAGGCAGGCGGCTGGTGGGTAGTAAACAAATCTAATGGTCAGTTTAAATATGTGCCAGCTACGGGATTAAATGTTGACACAGAAGTATCTAAAATAAAAGATACTATTTCTAAGGTAGAGACAAATAAGTTTGAAAGATGTTTTGAGCCAGAGATAGAAACTTTTAGGGGGAAAGTTACGGGCAACAAAGTGTTGAATAAAAACTGCTCTTTTTGTTCATATCGGTTTGACTGCTGGCCTTCTCTTGTAGAAAGACCTGCCGTTAAATCACAGGCAAAGCAGCCACCTGTAGTGGCATACGTAGACTTAAGAAAGGAGTATATGGATGAATGAAGGATTGGAACTGGAGACTTTACTTGACGAAATTAGAGAATGTGAGAATCGTCTTACAGACTTGCGTAAGGAATATCGTGAGCGAAAAACTGCTGGGCTTAGAGATGCTATTACAGCCCGTAATGAAGCAGATAAAGCTATCCAAGAAGAACTTAAATCTCTTGGCTATCGGAATTATAATTATCGTTATACTTTTCCTTGGCGTGATATAGCGTAGTCGTGTCTTTATATAAACAATTTAGGGCAGCACGAAAGTATGGGTATCGTAGTGGTCTGGAATTAAAAATATCCAATTATCTCAAAGAGTTAAAGGTAAACTTTGGCTACGAGTGTGTGAAGATAGAGTGGGAAGATTTAGCATACAGAACATATACACCAGATTTTGTGCTGCCAAATGGCATCATAATAGAAACTAAAGGACAGTTTACTGCGGCAGACAGACGTAAACATTTAGCAGTAAAAAAGCAGCATCCTAAACTGGATATTAGGTTTGTTTTTGAAAACAGTAAACGCAAGTTACGAAAGGGTGCTAAGTCAAGTTATGGCGAGTGGTGTATTAAGTATGGATTTCGTTACTATGATAGAATCATCCCGGAAGACTGGCTAAGAGAAAGAGGAAAAAATGGACATCCGAAGTTCATTAAATTTAGCGGGACTAAAGTTAAAAGGAGATAAATATGGACATAGAGGATGTGTTAAAAGATATAAACAAAGAAGACTTTCTTATACGTATACGGCCTCTTCTTACTGAAGAAGATGAATGGACAGGGCAAATTGATTTATCGGTAATGACCTTTCCACAAAACCCATTAGATGATGATGACTACACACAGTTGATGCATTTCAGCAAAATGATTTGTTCTTCTGTTCCTGTTATGGAAGCGGTAGAAGAGTTCAGAGAAATGCTGCATAATTTTGTAATGTCACAAGAAGAAGAGATTGACATATCTTTAGAAGATGATGTAGAAAAGACTTATGATGGTAACGTAGTACATCTTAACTTTAACACAAAGACAGGGGGTTCAGCGTGAGTAGGCATGAGAAGTTTATGAAGTTAATGAAGGAGCAAGAGGAGTTACGTATGACACAAGCAAGTAAACAATCAGATGTAAAACAAATGTGGCCTTCAGCAGAATCTGTTGACATGGTTAATAGTCCACCACATTATAACCAGACAGGTATTGAGTGTATTCAAGCAATCTCTGCTGCAACCGATATGGGCTTTAAATATTACTTACAGGGCAACATTATGAAGTATCTCTGGCGTTTTGATTATAAAGATAAGCCGTTAGAGGATTTGCAGAAAGCCAAGTGGTACTTGGATAAGTTAATTGAAGAGGTAATGGCAAGTGATAAGAGTTAAGATGTTTATTACTATTGACATTGACGAGGACGACTATCCCGTACCAGCTGATGGAATGGTTGGCGAGGAATTGGAAGAGTGCATCCAAGAGTATTTCTATGATATAGAAGGTGCTACTATCAGAAACATAAAAACAATTACGGAGTAAACAACATGATAAGTAATCAATTACCAACAGACTACCAAAACTTTATAGCACTTTCACGTTATGCACGGTGGAAAGAAGATGAACAGCGAAGGGAAACATGGAGTGAAACTGTACAAAGATATTTTGACTACATGTCTAAGCATTTGTCTTCTACTACTGGCTATAATCTACCAGATACACTGAGAGGTGAACTAGAACAAGCTGTACTTAACCAATCTATCATGCCTAGTATGAGGGCATTGATGACTGCTGGGCCAGCACTAGATCGTTGTCACGTAGGTGGATACAACTGTTCCTACGTGCCTGTAGATAGCCCCCGTGCGTTTGATGAAACAATGTATATTCTTATGTGTGGCACAGGTGTAGGCTTTAGTGTTGAACGTCATCACGTAGAGAAGCTGCCTATTGTAAATGAAGATTTTCATACTACAGACACAGTAATCAAAGTAGGTGACAGTCGCCCCGGATGGGCAAAGTCACTGAAGGAACTGATTGCTATGTTATATACTGGACAAGTTCCTAAGTTCGATGTCAGCGAAGTTCGTCCTGCAGGCGCAAGGCTAAAGACTTTTGGTGGTCGTGCATCTGGCCCACAGCCCCTTGTTGAACTCTTTGAGTTTTGCATTGAGAAGTTCAAGGGTGCTGCTGGACGTAGGCTGTATCCAATAGAATGTCACGACATCATGTGTAAGATTGGTGAGGTTGTAGTTGTAGGTGGTGTACGCCGTAGCGCATTGATTTCGTTGTCTAATCTCAATGATGACCAGATGCGCCATGCTAAAGCAGGACAGTGGTGGGAGCAAGAAGGACAACGTGCATTGGCAAACAACTCTGTCGCTTATAAAGAGAAGCCACAGATGGGTACATTCATGCGTGAGTGGTTGTCTTTGTATGAATCTAAATCAGGTGAGCGTGGTATATTCAATCGTCAGTCAGCTAAGAAGCAGGCAGCTAAGAATGGTCGGCGTGACGCAGAACAAGATTTCGGTTGCAACCCTTGCAGTGAAATTATCTTGCGTCCTTATCAGTTCTGTAACTTGTCTGAGGTAGTAGTACGTGAATCAGATACAGTTGAAACACTGAAAGAGAAGGTACGCCTTGCCACTATTCTCGGCACATTCCAAGCTACACTGACTAACTTCCGTTATCTGCGTAAGATTTGGCAGAAGAACACAGAGGAAGAAAGACTACTTGGTGTATCGCTTACAGGCATCATGGACAACGAACTGACAGCAACTGCTGGTGGTAAGTTAGAAACTGTACTTGAGTTGCTACGTGCCGTTTCCGTTGAAGCTAACAAGGCTATGGCTAAACAGCTTAAGATACCACAGTCAACTGCTGTCACTTGTGTGAAGCCTAGTGGCACTGTGTCACAGCTTACTGATGCAGCTAGTGGTATTCATGCTCGTCACAATCCATACTACATACGTACAGTGCGTGGCGACAACAAAGACCCATTAACACAGTTCCTTATTTCACAGGGAATCCCTGCTGAACCTGATGTAATGAAACCCGACTCAACAACAGTGTTTAGCTTCCCTATGAAGTCACCTAAGAACGCAGTAACTCGCACTGACATGACAGCTATTGAGCAGCTTGAACTGTGGCTCACATATCAGCGTCACTGGTGTGAACACAAACCTTCAGTCACTATCTCAGTCAAAGAGAATGAGTGGATGGATGTAGGTTCTTGGGTGTACAAACATTTTGATGAGGTGTCAGGTATTAGCTTCCTACCATTCAGTGAGCATACATATCAGCAAGCACCTTATCAGGATATCAATGAAGATGAGTATAAAAAGTTCTTCACAAAAATGCCAAAGAATGTAGACTGGTCATTGTTGCGAGAGTTTGAGAAAGAGGATACAACTTCAGGTGGGCGTGAGTTAGCCTGTACTGCTGGTGTATGTGAAATAGTTGACATCGAAGCAGCTTAGTGGTAAGTTAGTGTGGAAGCGTGGGGATGATTGGATACAGTTCAACCCCCCACGTAGCCATCCTAGTTATGAAGAGTGGCAGAAATTAAAACAGAAAGAAAAGGAGAATGAAAATGAATGACGAAAAACAAATGATTACTATTGACGGTAAAGAGTATGACTATGACGAACTAGAAAACAATGAACAGTATCTAGTGAATCAGATTCGTGACTTAAATACGAAGGTTGCCCAAGCACAGTTTGGTATTGACCAGTTACGAGCAGCACAAGACGCCTTCACAAAGATGCTAGTGGCTTCTGTAAACGAACCAAAAACTGAAACTGAATCAGGAGAGTAAGCATGGATACGTGTAACTCGTGCAGCGTAGAATTAACAGAAGATAACTGGGCTGCTTCGTGGAAAAACGTAGGACGCACACAGTGTAAGTCCTGTTCACAACAGTATAACAACTTTTCTAATAAACGGCGTATGTATATCAATGGTAAATACATACCGCAAAATCATCCTTTATGGAAACCCGGAAGATACAAATCACTGGATGATGCTTGGTCACACGAGCAAATTGAACGCACAAAAGAAGGGGAAGTATACGCCATTGTCAATGATGCGTGGTTAGACTGGGTAAAGGTAGGCAAAGCGGTCAACGCAGATGATCGTTGTAATGGTTATCAGACCTCATCACCATTCCGCGACTATCGAATTATAGCAAGATTAAGTACAGATGATAGACACAAAAAGGAAGCAGAAATGCACAAAGTGTTTGCACATTTTGCTGATGACCGTAATGGTGAGTGGTTCAAGATCAGTACAGTAAATGCAATTAAGATTTTTAACTTTCATCAGATGCAAGAGGTAGAATATGAAGCGGCGTAATGGTTTATCTAAGTATGATGCCCCGCTGCGTTTGCAGTATGAGTGGGGTTACTCTGCCTTTTTAAAAGGTGGCAAATTTGTTAAGTTGGGTAGAAAATGGATGTTTACAGAGTATAGACCTAATATGGACTTACATACTATGCAAGCACGAGAATGGCAACGTGGGTGGAACGATGCCTATTTTGGAAAGCCTATGGCTTACGAACTAGAGGAAGAAACACAAAATGTCATTGGAAGAAGAGGCTAAACAGTGGATGAAGGATAAACAAATGAGTGGCATTACAGCAGCATTGTATCAACAAAAGGCTTGTGAGACAGCCATTTTTCCAAAAGAAACAGCCCTAGCGTACTTGACGTTAGGACTGGCAGGTGAGGCAGGTGAGATTGCTAACAAGGCTAAGAAGCTGATACGTGATGGAGATAACCCAGCTAAACGTGCAGAGATTACGAAAGAGTTAGGTGACGTATGTTGGTATATCGCTGTACTGGCACAGGAACTAGGAGTTAATCTTGGTAAAGTTATGGAAGACAACATTGAAAAACTTGCAGACAGGAAAGCTAGGGGTATGCTTCAAGGTTCTGGGGATAATCGTTAAGTATGCGCCATATGCGACTGCATATAAAAGAGGGGGCTTAACGGCCCCCTTTTAGTTAAGTGTTTTATGTTTAATCTTCAATAGGGTTGGGGTCAACTGTTCTGGCCTCACCCGTTACTTTAGCTTCTTCTTCTTTAGCTAATGCAGCTAATATATTAAAGTCGTAACCCTTTTCATTTTCAGGTTCTTCGTACATTTCAAGATATCTTTCCATAGCAAGATTTTTATAAACACTGTCTCGCCTATTATATTCCAGCATAGCTTTTGGATTAAACCCATAGCGTTTTTGCATAACAGGATCAGAATTTTTCAAAGAAGAAGTTACTATGTTTTTGAAGTAACGTAATTTTTCTTTTAGGACTTTTGCTTGCAAAGCTGGGTCTTTATCATACTTTTTGTATTCCTTACTTTTTACATAAGGCTCTACTTTTCGTGCAATAAAATCGTCTATCAATACAGCATACACTTCATCATATTCAGGTATTTCTGTACGCCCTCCATAAACATCACTTCTCCTAATACGCAATTTGTCTAGTTCTTTTTCTAGTTCTGTCTTCTTTTCTGATTTCAAGAAACCCATCATTTGTCTTGTGATAGGTGTTACACGCCTCTGTCTACCCTCTTTTGTGGCTGGCTTACGTGCTTTAGGAGCCTCATACTTTGCCCCAGTAAACACATTCGTTAAACCAGCTTCTTCTAATTTCTTTTCAAAAGCGTAGTTACCCGGTATACGAGCCATAGATTTATTAATAAACAGGGACATCATATCTCTGCTTTCAAGGTTACGTGCTATCCGTTCATCATCTGGTGCAAGGAATGTGTTGTACATATCCTGACCAAACGTAATAGGTATAGTAAAGGTACTAACTGTGTTTGCTGCCCATTCGGTTATTAACTTTGCTCCTATCTGCGCACCCGTGTCTCCCGTATCTCCTATACCAAAAAGCTCATCAGCTAGTTTATCGAGAGTGTATAACCCCATACCTGCTCTAAATTGAGTACCCGTGAGAGCCTGAATAGCGTCTGTTACTATGCTGCGATCACCTTGAAATACTTGCTGTTCTCCAAGCACCTTTTGCTTATACGTTTTAAGCAGCAAATCACCAAAGAATAAAAAAGGTGCCGCAGGAAAAAAAGGCCGCAAGTCTACGGTTTTACCGTCTGGTGTTCTACCTTCATACCAATTTTCTCCAGCATATTCACTGTTTCGGAAAGCGGTAGCACCTAATAAAAATCCACCACCTACCAATCCTTTAGCGGCATTTTGGTAAGAAGTAATAGTTTCATCCCTAGTCATTCCTACCAAGGGTTTAGCTACGTTTAGTATTTCATCTTTGCCTTTACCATATAATAAGTATGTAGGAGAATATTCAAGTGTGTGTTTCATAGCATTTAGGATGAAACGAGGAAAAGGCACAAGAGCCGTACCCACAAAAGGTACTTTGTGTACAGCTTTTACAAACAATTCTCCTATACCACCGGGATTTGGTGCTTGTTGATAGGTAAAGTATAAGGCTTCATCCACGGCTTTTGTTAAAGCTTCTTGTCCCTTCTTTGACCCAAATACATCATTGAATCTGCCGTTTTTCATAATCTCTACAAGATTAAAGTCTTCAGCAGTAGGCATTTTACCAAACTTTTTTTGGTACTCTAGTAGAGCGTCTCTATTTTTTAGCGTGTACGTGTACTGTTCATTTAAGGCTCTCTTTAGATTACCTACTAGTGCGGCTCGCTTAAACACATTATCTGTTATTGTGTTAAGGGCATTTAGTTGTCTAGAAGCATTGGCAAGTCTAGTCATTTTGTTTGGGGCATAAGAAGCATCACCTATGTCTTGCAGCATACGAAACAAACGGTTAGCTTCTTTTTCAAAACCCATAGCAAAAATATTTTCTATTGCTATTGCTTCTTTTTCGTTTGTCAACGCAGCAAATACAGCAAACACATCTTCTTGACCTGCCGTTGTTATATCTTGACCTGTTACCTTGCGTAAACCACGATCAACGGCACGTGTTAAGGTATCAAATCCTACTCTTGCAGTGCCAGAAACTACGTTACGCACTGTAGTAGCTGTTTGTGATGTCATAAAAGCAAGACGTGCCGCATCAAGTTCTCTGGCTGTTGATGTTTGTGTAAGATATTCTCTCACATCATTTTTCTTAACCGCTTCACTGGCTTTTTTGGCTGCTTCTCGTACTTCAATATCAAACCCAAACAGATCATAATCTGCTACATCATTTAATGCCCTACTAAAATTGCCAAGCTTTGCTTTTAGATTCTTTTTTGCTTGCCCCATTTGTTGCAGGACTCTAGCTGAATCCGACACGTCAGCCATAATGATATTCGCTAGGTCATCGAAGGTAAGGTTGTATTTAGTTAAAGTGTCATCAAAAACACGAGATACTTCTTCCGAAAGTTTCTTTTCATCTAAACCTCTTAGAACACGTGCAACACCCTCTGTTATACGTTCCCCTTCTAATAAACCACCTTTTGTAGCTAGAATATCTGTTAGTGCTGCAGATACTTGTTCTAGTTTTTTGGGGTCAACAGCAAGGCGAATATTTTTATCTAAGCCAGATGTACGAGCCATGTCTCCAAGTTTTTCTCTACCTGCAGTAACGGCTTCTTCATTTAAAGCGTTCAATCTTTCTTTAATAGTACCAAAAGACTCAGCTTTATCTTTGTTTTGTTTTAACGTTTGTACATTTCTGTTGGCTCTGTCTACACGTTTCTGTACAGCATCTTGTGACATTTGTACTAAGTCACCTGTATTTCGTTCAATATAGTTAAACGTCTTTCCTTTTAAGTAACCAAGTCCGGGGGCCATAGGTACAGCAGCAGATATTCCCGCCACTAAAGCTGTTTGACCTAAAGAGTACTCCTCTTGTAAGTCTGCTTCCATAAGAGTTCTTTGTGCAGTCACATCTTGTAACACACCGGCACCAGCTTCTATACCAGCTGCTGTTGCTGCGGCACGTAAAGGGGTTTTTGTGGCTGCACGTAATGCTTGGCCTATCATTAATTTAGATGTTGCTTGCGCAGCTACACCAGCAGCCTTACCAACACCCGGAAGCAAAACGCCAGCATAAGTTGACGGTGCTTGCAATATGCCTGCCGCATAATCAATAAAAGCGTCTGGGGCAGAACCTTCGCCAAAGCTAGGTAAAGCCTCATACGCTTGATATAATTCTCTATAATCTTCTAAAGCTTCCGCTGCTTTTGGGTTAAAATAATCCCCTGTATCACTCGCATCAGCTTTAAGGCCGCTGACATAATTCCAGTCACCAGCAGACACAAGTTCATTTACATTAAACTCACGAAAATGTTCTATTGTTTCACTAATAGCTTTTTCTGCGCTAGGATTATCATATCCTAAGTGTGCTTTAGCAAAACGAACAGCCGCCTTACGTAGTTTAGGGGACTGTTGAAACTGTTCATAAGTAAAATCGTCTAAGTCTACTTCTTCATTACCTACATCAACTTCTGTTATTGCTTTTGCATATCTGCCGCCTGTTGTTGTAGGGGATGTAACAGTAGTAGTAGTATCATCTTCTGTAAACGCAGAGGAGTAACGGCCCATGTTATTATCTTCCTGTTCTTGCTGATCTTCTATTTGTTCCTGTAAATTGTTCAGAAGCCGCTTCTGCTGGTTGATTAACTATAGGTGCGTTAGTCATACCTCTAGCTATATTTCTGCCAGACCTACTAGGTAGTCTAATCGCCTCATCATATAATTGATCGAATAAAGCTGGATCAATACCGTCATTAACAGCTTCAGCTTTAGATTCTTCACGAGAAATACCACTATCTATGTCATCACGTATTGTTTGCTTTACTACGTTTGTATTAATTCCAGTTCCTTTTGGTACTGCCTTGCCACTAGAAGTGCTATCAGCTGAATCCTGTACATTCTGCGGTTGTGTAATGTTTTGTATATACACTCTTGAAGCAGCTTCTAAAGCACGATATGCTCTAGCTGTCATACTTTCCTTTTGTAGTTCTAAAATTTTTGGTACTTCCGTCTGCAACCATTTAGAATAGGTATCGGCGTTACGCATACTGCCTATCATTCTTCCGTCTATTTCGTCTACCTTATATCCCGTTGTAGTTTCGCCTGCACTTCTAGCTGCGCTTTTTACTAGCTTATCCAGAAAGGTTGCGGCGGAACTTAATTCCGTTACATCAAATCTACCTCCACCCATTTTAGATACATCTTGTGCAAAAATAGGCACAGTTATATCAGAACCTGTTGGGGTATATCCTTTATATTTAGATATAGCTTCGTTTACTCTATCGGTATTTATTCTTTTACCTTTAGTCAAAATGTCTGCAGACTTCGATATGTCCATAACTGGAACCACAGCTTCTGCCATTTGTGCTATAGTATAATCTGCATAGTCTTCTGGTTTAAAGGTAGCTGTAGCTGCATAATAACTATTTACATCTTCGCCATATTCTTTAGCGGTTCCGGCATTTTTTACGGCATCATTAACCGCAAGCAAACCACCGCGAGCAATAGAGGCAGCAACGGGACGCTTAAATCCAAGAGCCTCAAGACGCGAAATGTTTTCTTTTGCTGATTCTACTTTTTCTGTGCGCTTTTCATTTTCTCTTATTACTAAATTGGCAAGCGAATCTAACGTGCTATCAGTAGCTTTACTGACACGTTCATTGTCCTCTAGAAAGATGTCACCAAGTGTACCTGCAAAATAACCTAACTTGAATCCCATAGTTACTGTCTCCTAGCCATCAAACCTTTTGGCTCTTCTGGAACCTCTTCCTCAACAACCATTTCTTCTTCCACAGGAAACTCATCTTCCATAAAGAAATCGTCTTCCATTTCTTGTTTTACTGCACCAAGTCTTTTTTGAGCCGCAGCAATTTCTGAATCTGTAGGCGGCTCCATAGCTGCGTTTTTATTAGGAATCTTACTGTTCCCCATAGTGTACTCTACTTCTGCCAAATCCCCTACATATGCAATCATTTCCATAAGAAATGGAAGGATCAGAATACCTACATCAATAGTGTGTCTGCCTTCCATTACTCCACCAAGCATACTGGCTTCAGCTATAGTAGCTACTGGAATACCGGATTCAAGTACATTTATCATTTGTGGTACAACCTCTTCGTCCTGAAAAGCTGGAAGATATGTTTCCATAGCTTCTGCTACAGTTGTTGCTTTAGACGGTTGCTGCCAAGGACGTGCGCCCAGTTCGTGGGTCATTGACATGCCCGGAAGAGGTGCGTCTAGTGGGATGTTTTCATTCATACTACTGTCTTGCCTTTTTCTTTTATTTTATCACGCAAACTACGTATTTGTAAAGTTTTTTCTAAGACAAAATCAAAAGGCTGATCTTTTCCTGTTGATTTTTTTCTAGGTGCGCCACTCCTTGCGAGTAACCCAACTTCTTTAGCAGGCTCTTCTTTTTTTGCCCCAAGAGTTCTGTTGTATATTTGTGCTGCATATGTAGTTTTAGCCATTTTGTATTTCCCCTAGAATGGTAAGAAGCTACCTAAGAACGAACCTTTTTGTGCTGTTAATACAGCCCCAATAAGTTTTGCGTATCCTGATGATGTAGCGGCATCTTCTTTAAATTTAAGCAAGTCTGTATTTGAATCCGCGTTTAGTTTAGCAATAGCCATATCATTTATTCGTTCAGCTTCATTTTCTGCAGATTTCCATGCCCACTCCATTGTGTCAGCATAGTAATTCCACAGATTGTCGTAAGCACTTTTACTAATATCTAGAACAGCATTAGCATTAAGTTCATTAGCACGGTTAATAGCTGCTGTATCTGCAGTTGCAATTTGCCTACGCCATTGTGCATTAGATTGGGCAATTACAAGTTGGTTTGTGGCATTAAACTGATCACGTTGATTGTTCAGTTCTGCATTGAAACGGTTTACTGTGTTTGTCTGACCCGCATTAAACTGCGATTGTGCATTTTGCTGTGATGCATTGAACTGAGAAACTTGACTAGCGAGGCTGGCAAAGAACTGGTCAGTTTGATTTTGGCTAGTTGCATTAAACTGACGTGCAGCATTAGTCGCAGCTTGATCTGTAAACAATGCCTGTACACGCTGCTGTGCTTTAAATAATTCAGTCTGCTGACGATTAGAC
>Ga0208303_1000482_pt1 | contig 16374 bp, 18 predicted proteins | sample CB_VirMetaG_2_FD_184537 | JGI IMG/M metagenome (GOLD analysis project Ga0208303, IMG submission 184537) | Freshwater to marine saline gradient viral communities from Chesapeake Bay - CB_1504_2 Viral MetaG (SPAdes) (version 4) | ecosystem: Environmental > Aquatic > Marine > Coastal | place: USA... | reverse complement strand
ATTACTCAAGGTGGTTGGAAAGAACTAGGTAGAGTTACTGCATCAGTTGGGGAAATAACAGGTTTAGCAGATAAAAGATACCTTATGGTTTTAGGACACCATATTCAAGGAAGTGGTAACTCAGGTCTAGGTTTACAGTTGAATGGAGATACAACAGCATCTCAATACCCTAGACGTTATTCTGAAAATGGTGGATCAGATGCAACACCTACAACTGAAACAAACGTATTTTTTGATACCAATGGTAGTACAGTATCAGGTAAAGAATGGTTTACTGTTATGCATATTGAAAACAAATCAGATAAAGAAAAATTAGGTATTTATCATACAGCTTACAATAGAAATGGTCTAGGAAGTGGTCAATCCTCACATAGACTGGAAGGGGTTTTTAAATGGGTAAACACAAGTAATCCTATCAGTAGTATAAAATTTTCAGATTTTAACGGAACTGCCATGAACTCTGCATCACAGGTAATCGTACTTGGTTGGGATCCAGCAGATACACACACAGATAACTTCTGGGAAGAATTGGCTAGTGTAGAATTATCAAGTGCTGGAGATGTATTATCAAGTGGAACAATTACTGCTAAGAAATACCTATGGGTTCAATTTTATGTTAAAAAAAGTGGTTCAATAGTTCCAGAGGTTTCATTTAATAATACAACAGGAAACGAATATGCTTATAGATTTTCTGATAATGGTGCACCTGATGGTACACCACAACTAAATAAATCAGCATTTAGAACATCAACAGATGATACAAACAGTTTTGTTAATATGTTTATAATTAATAATTCATCAAATGAGAAATTAGCAATAGTTAATAGTTCAGATGTTGCAACAACAGGAGCAGGAAACGCACCTACAAGGAGAGAAATTGTTGCAAAGTGGACTAATACATCTTCACAGATAACTGAAATAGATGTTGATAATGTTTCTTCTGGAAATTTCGATACAGGTTCTTTCATCAAAGTATGGGGTAGCAACTAATGGCATGGGGAAAAATTTATTCAAATACAGTAACAGCAGATGATCAATCATTTGATACTGGAACTGTTTCAACATCTAAATTAATAGATATATTGTTCTCACAGAATGGACATACAGGCAACTCTTTAACGAGATTTAATGGAGATACAGGATCTAATTATGCTGAAAGATGTGATGTAAATGGTGGTGGAGATACTACAAGACAAGGTGGAACTTCAAACATAAATGTATTGACAGCAGGAACAGGAGATGTTCAAACTTTAACAGTAATGAATATGGTAAATATTTCAGGAGAGGAAAAATTAAGTGTTTATGATACAATTTATACAAATGCAACAGGTACAGGTACAGCTCCTTTAAGAGTAAGAGGTGTTTCCAAATGGTCAAACACATCAGCACAAATCACACAAACAACTGTAACAGATTCAGGAAATGGATTCGATACAGGATCAAACCTTACAGTATTAGGTTCTGACATAACACCAGCAGATGCAATAACATTCGCACCAAATGTCCAACTAGGAAGCAGAGCAGAAATTACAGATTCAAGAAAAATTTACTCCAGAATGGATTCTGATTATGTAACTGAGAAATGGTTTGAGCTTGGAACTGTACCCTATGCAGGTGGTCGAGGTGTATTTGGTGGTGGTAATACAAGTGGAAACACTATGGATTATATCACAATAGCCACACCGTCAAACGCTACTGACTTTGGAGATTTGACAGTATCTAGACTTTATATTGATGCAGTATCGTCAATAACAAGAGGTGTATTTGGTGGTGGATGGAACGGAAGTGCAAACGAAGATACTATGGACTATATCACATTCGCAACACCAAGTAACGCAACAGATTTCGGAAACTTGACAGTAGCTAGACACGCTTTAGCTGGAGTATCATCTGGAACTAGAGGAGTATTTGGTGGTTTTGGTGGAGCATTGACAAACGTTATTGATTATATTACAATCGCAACAGAAGGAAATGCTATTGACTTTGGAGATTTGACAGTAGCTAGACAAGATTTAGCAGGTGTTTCATCTGATACTCGTGGAGTATTTGCTGGTGGAGATAATAAAAATGTCATGGATTATATCACAATATCCACAACAGGTAATGCAACTGACTTTGGTGACTTGTTAACGACTTTACGATATCCTGCTGGAGTATCAAATGGAATTAGAGGAGTATTTGCTGGTGGAGATCCAAATTCAGGTCAAGGTAATACTGATGTAATACAATATATCACAATAGCAACTACAGGCAACGCTACTGATTTCGGAGATTTGATAGTTGGTAGACACGCACCTGCTGGAGTAAATTCTGATACTAGAGGTGTTATTGGTGGTGGTTATAGTGGTTCTAATTCAAACGTTATGGAATATATCACAATAGCAACTACAGGCAACGCTACTGATTTCGGAGATTTGACAGTAGCTAGAAATCATTTAGCAGGAGCATCAAGATTTTGACTAACATAGAATTATTCAGCAAGGTAACTGACTTGGCTACCTTAGATGAAAAACAAATCGCAAAAATTACAGAAAGACTTCCAGAGTACAAGAGAGGAAGTTCACTCATTGGACATTCCACATCACAAAGCAGTTACAGTTTACAAACAATGCAGATGATTAGCGATTCTCCATTAAGCAGAATGAAACAATGTCTTGCACAGATAGACAAAAAATACAAGGCACTTCAGGAAGCATACTACAGTATTGAAAAGAAAAAACTTACAATAGAAAGACTAAGAAAACAAACAGATGCTCATTCAAGGTTAGTGGTACAGGAATATGAGTCACAGATTGAAATGATTACAATATCAATGAATAGTGCATTAAAAGAAATTGGTATGTTCCAAGATATGTATGACAGCATAAAGAAAAATAACAACATACCTGATGATTGGGATGAGAAAGACTTTGAGAAACAGGAAATTGCAAACATGGTAAGATCATCATTCAGATTGGCTATACAGGACTTGTCAGCAGGTGGCAGAGTGTCAAAGGCAGTTGTAGAATATTGGGAACAGTTGGGAATACACCCACAACTTGCAGAAACAAGAACAAGATCCTACTTGGTACTAATTCAAGAAAAAATTAATAGTAGTTCAAAGGTAACAATAAGAGATATGTATAATTTTCTAGATGATATGGCAGAGGAGTTCAAGGATTCCTATCAAGATGCATTATCAAGAATAGGACTAGACGAGTTAGGTTCAGAAGGATTTATGGCACAGGGAGCAACGAAACCACAATGACCATAGAATACAAAGATTCAAAACGAATTGTTAATTTGTCAACTGATGTAGTAAACACACCTGACATAAATGAAACATTTGAAACAGATACTAAAACAGCACAAAATGGAACATTAGTTGCATGGGATTCAACTGATAAAAGAATTGAAGGCACAATGAGTCGTATAAATACCAACACTAATTGGATTTATGATTTAGGAAGTGATCTTAGTACAACTAAATTTATAGTTGATTTCCAATTTGATATTATAAGTAATACAAATCCAACAGGAACAAGTGCAACAAACTTTTTCCAAATTACAAGTGGAACAGGAGGTAACCAAGGTGCAGGTGGATTTTCATTCACTTTTGAAAGTAACGGAAGTGGTGGTTACTTTGGAATCAATGCAAAAAATTCAGGGGATATGGAAAGTGGCAACACTTGGGGTAGTGCTGGTACATTTGCAAGTAATACAACATATTATATGAGAATGATTAGAGATGGAGATGATTTTACCTGTATAAGATATTCAGATACATGGGGTGGAACAGTAGCAGAAACATTAGAAAAAACAGTTTCAGGTGTTACAGGATTAAGGTATTGGAGAATACAAAACTACAACGGTGCAACTTCTAGTTATAACGGTGTAACAACATTCGCAGTTGATAATTTGAAATTATATAACGGTGTAACATCATTAACTAACAAACCAACTGATGTCCAAGACAATTCTATCCTAGTCGAAAAAAATACAGGTAATAGATATTGGAGAAGTGAATCAGGTACAACAATTAACTTTCCACCTACAACAACACCAAGAGAATTTACAACTCAAGGAACACCTGATGATATGGTATTTTCACAAGATGGATTGCATTTATACACAGTAGATGGAACAGGTGCTTTAAGTTTAGGGGAATATACATTGACAACTGCATGGGATATATCAACTGCAAGTCACACTAGAAATAAATCATTTTCATACGGTAGTTTATCAGGTGTATCAATTAACAATGATGGAACTAAAATTTATGTTGTTGATTATACAACTCAAAAATGTCATCAATTAGATTTATCAACTGCTTATAATATTTCAACAGCAACAGATAACGGTGTTTGGAAATATGTAACAGGTGGAACAGGTTATGTTCCAACAGGTATTCACTTTAAACCTGATGGTACTAGAGCTTATGTTGTTGACCAAAACCCTGATCAATTAACATCTTATACTTTGTCAACAGCTTGGGATTTGTCAACATTGAGTTATGATAGTGTGAACAAATCATTATCTTCACAAAACCCAGAGGGAATGGTTATGAATTATACAGGAACTAAAATTTGGGTATTATACAACAGTAATGATACGGTTCAAGAATGGACACTTTCAACAGCTTGGGATTTGTCCACAGCAACAGCAAATGCGACAACTTGGGATTTTAGTGCTGTTGCCAACACATTAAGTGGTGGAGATACAAACCCAGATGATAGTACAATTTATTTCCTTAATTCAACAGGAAAAGTATTAGAATATCCACCAACACCTGCCACTTGGATTAATGAATTTGGTATTTCAGATGGATTAATGTTTGGTGGTGTGTCAACATCTACTTATGCCAATTTTTCAGATTCACAATCTTGGAACGGTGTATCATGGACAGCAGGTGGAAGTCTTACAGGTGCTAGACAAAAAGGTGCATCAGCAGGTACAGGTAGCACAAGTGCAAGATATGTAAACGGTTATAATTCTACTCCTGCACCATATCCAAACTCAAATAGAAATGAGTCTTATAATGGTACAGCATGGGCAAGTGATACGGTACACCCACAAACTGTAAATAATAAAGAGAATGGTGGTTGTGGTACAGCAGATAGTATGATAGTTACAGGTGGTCATAAAAATGGTACAGGAGATGTAAATAATTACTACAAATGGACAGGTTCATGGACTTCTATTGCACAAGGAATTACAGGTTCAGGTGGATCAATATCAGGTACATTAACAAGTGCATTAATGACTAAAAGTACATCTGCTCAAACATGGAATGGTTCTTCATGGACAAGTTCTACTGCTACATCAACGAGTAGAACTTATGCACCTGCTTCTGGTACAAGTTCAACATCAGGATTTAGGGTGTTTGGAACTTATGCAAATCCATTCATTAAAACATCAGAATCTTGGAACGGTACAGCATGGACAGCAAGGGGATCTGCACCATCAGGTAGAGTAGAATCAGGTTGTATTCCAGCTTCAACTGATAGTATGATGACTATTGGTGGTCAGCAATATCATGGTGCAAGTGGATCTGCTATTTACAGTACAGATGTTTACGAGTATAGAAAAGGAACATTTACTACAGGTGCTTCATTTACTGATGGAAGGAGAGGTAGTGGGGGAGCAGGATCTTAATGACAAAAGAGTTAGCAAACAATTATTCGGATTCAAGTATGAATAAAATAAAGTCATTGGAAATATTCTCAAATGAAGATTTGGAAATACTTAACAATATGTCAGGAGAACTTCAAAGAGTTTTCAAAGTAAGACAGGTATTTAGAACTGAAACAGAAATGAAGTATTCTGTTTTAGACGATGTTAATTTCCCTACTATTGCTTCAAAGTATTGGCAATCAGTAAGAGAACAGCACGTTATGTTTCAAAACTTGGTAAACGCTTGTTTTGACTATGAGGATATGGTTGCAGATTTAGAGCTATTGAAATTAGATTATGATGAACAGGAACAAAAAACACAAAGGGGTAAGATTAATGCTAGAAAACTTCAATCCAAGATTAAAAGAATGGAATTTGGAATGGCAGATATGGTAATAGTTGCAAATGATTATGTAAGGGAAATTAAAACATGGGAAGCCTTAAAGAATGAATTAAGAGAAATGGATAGTACATTTGATATTGATAATGTAAATACTGATCAGATTAACACACTTCAACAAAAATGGCAACAAGAGTTGGAAATAGCACAAACATTCAATCAGGACTCATTAGGCAAAAATGCTCTTACAGGAATAAATACAATTAAAAATAGTGTATTGGGAAAAAAGGGGAAGGAATTAGAATGAGCCAAGAATATTATGACCACTTAAACGCAGGGGAAAAATATACCTGTGACAAATGCCAAACAGCAACACTAGGAGCTCACGAATATGACCAATATATCAGGTTTCAATATCACTACTGTGAGCCATGCTGGAACTACATACACCTAAAGAAAGGCACTTGTGACTCATGTGGCAGTACAATGACCAATAGAAGTGAAACTGAAACAATACTTATAAAATGCGGTTGCGGGAATGAGGTTGAGTTAAAATGACAATAGAATATCTTGCAGGTAATCGACTTAAAGGAACTACAGCAGAAAGACCTGCTTTAGGTTTGCCAAGTGGTAGTGTTGGTGGATGGGTTGAACTGGCAAGAACTACTTTGGGAAGTACAGGAAATAATATAGATGTTTCAAGTTTACCTGACAAGAGATATTATATGTTTTTAACTCATGCTCCAACAGATTCATCAGGATATGTATTAGATAGATATAGATTAAACGCAGATACAGGTTCAAATTATTCTATGAGATCTAGTCTAAATGGTGCTGGAGATGGAACTGGCACATCAAACTCCGAAGGCATTATATTTTCAGATGGTGCAAGTATTCATCAAGCAGGAGAAATTTTTACAATGGGATATATTGCAAATTTATCAGGTAAAGAAAAACTTTTGATAGGTCATACAATGCATAATGATACGGCAGGAGCAGGAACGGCTCCAGATAGGGGAGAAGGTGTTGGAAAACACGCACAAACCTCAAATCCTGTCACTTCTGTAAATTGTGTAAATACAAACAATACAGGATTTGCAAGTGGCTCAGAAATGGTCGTACTTGGCTGGGATCCATCAGATACACATACTACAAATTTTTGGGAAGAATTGGCTAGTGTAGATCTATCAGGTGGAGCATCTAGTTCATTAGATTCAGGAACTATAAGTGCTAAAAAATATCTCTGGGTGCAAATACTAATGGAGCAAACAGCAGATTCAAACTATCCGTTAAGATTTAATTCCGATTCAGGTTCTAATTATGCTTATAGATATAGAACTGATGGTGGAACAGAATTTCCTCATACTTCACAAACTGGAATGAATCTAAGAAGTTCCACAGCAAACTTGCCAGTATTTGTAAATATGTTTATTGTTAACAATTCAGCACAAGAGAAATTAATCATAGAACATGATGTAAAGTCTAACACAGCAGGAGCAGGAAACGCACCTCTAAGAACTGAACAAGCTGGAAAATGGGCTAATACATCTGCACAAATTACAAGTATTCAATTACACTCAGGTAGTGGTAACTTGAATACTAATACAATAATGAAAGTATGGGGTTCTGACTAATGGCTTGGAGAAAAGCAGGTAGTACAACATTGGGTAGTGCCAATTCAGATATTGATGTTACAAGTATTTCAAATAATATTTTTAACACAGTTATTACTCATACAGTAGGATCTAGTGGAAATGATAACTTACATTTAAAATTAGGAAATGGTTCAATAGACACAGGTAATAATTTTGCTTCTAGGGCAAGTGAAAACGGTCTAACAGATGGTACTTCAACATCAGCAAATCATATTCAGTTTGGTGGTGGTTCAAATGTTTATCCAAATTTTAGTATCGGTTACTTTATAAATATTTCATCTGAAGAAAAATTAATGATTAATCATAATATGAATCAAATGAACACAGGAGCAGGAACAGCTCCAAAACGTAGAGAACAAGTGGGTAAATGGAGTAATACAAGTAACGTATTTGATACAATGAAGGCAACTACTACTGTATCTTCAACATGGAATACTGATTCAAACATATCAGTAATAGGTAGTGACGGTACAGAAGCATTAAACGTTCAAGACGGTGCAATCTATTATGATACTGATTTAAACAAAGAATACGTCTTATACAACAATACTTGGACAGAGTTGTGACCATAAATGGTTCAAAATTATTTAACCATAGAGGATAACTCTACACAACTTACTATAGAAGATGGCACTACAGGTCTATATATCAATGATACAATAACTAAAGAGTTAATATTCAAGCACGGTGTTATTGGTCAGGTTGTAAAGTCCAATATATTAAAACATAATATCAATTTGCTTGTTGCCAAAGCAATAGAATATCTTACGATAGAAGATAACTCTACATCATTGACAATAGAGGATAACACAACTGGATTGACAATAAGAAACAACGGAGATACTTTAAAGCACAATATAAACACAAGTGCAGAAAAGTTAGATGTATTAAAACACAACTTAAGAAGTGCAACAGTAAATGAAACTGTATTAAAACATAACTTGATTGAAAAGATAATCAACACGGTATTGGCAAAGCATAACATTGATACAAATGTGGTAAAGCCAAATATATTAAAGCACAATGTAAGAGCAGAAATCGTAAAGCCAAATATATTAAAGCATAATATAAGAGCAGAAATCGTAAACCTAAATATATTGAAACATAATGTTATACAAAAAATAATTGTTTCTGATATATTGAAACATCAGGTCATAGAGGCTATCATAAAAGAAATTGATCTAAAGCATAACATTAGAAAGTTTATGAGAGTTAATAATGTATTAAAGCACTTCAATTATGGTGTAGCAGTAAAGTTCAATATATTGAAACATAATATAATTGAAAAGATTATTCCTACAACATCATTCAAACACAATATACGAACGCTTGTTGCCAAGACTATTGAGTATCTTACGTTGGAAGACAACTCTACAAGATTAACATTGGAAGATAACACCACAGGATTAGAAATAAGCAACAATGCAGATACTTTAAAGCACAATATACGAGGTGCAATAGTAAAACCAAACATACTAAAGCACAACTTGAGAAGTGCAACTGTAAACAATGTTATATTAAAGCACACCGTAATAGAAAAGATAATCAACTCTGCAATACTAAAACATCAGATCATAGAGGGCATAGTTAATAACAATATATTGAAACACAATATGCGAGATGTCATTGTCAACAGCATTATATTAAAACACAGCATGGGTGGAATTGTTCTTGTCAGCAACTTATTAAAACATCAGGTCATAGAGGGAATCACCAAATTCACAATAGCCAAACACAACTTGAGAAAGTTTACAAATAAGAATCTCATATTGAAACATAGACTTTTCAACGGTGTAACTAAAACTATAGTTTTGAAACATAACAACGCAGGTAAGGTTGTCATAGATTATATATTGAAACACGACATTAGAGGAATACTAGTAAGCAACCATGTATTGAAACATCATATAAACAAGTTTACTTCTAACTTTGTAGTTGCCAAGCACAATATCAACTTCTTTGTTCCTAACAATGTGATACTAAAACACAACGTAGTTGCACCATCAAGGGCTTTCCATATATTGAAGCACGATATAAGAGGTATAACCATAAGCATAGTCCAACTCAAACACAACATCAATGTTGCACTTACCAACAATGTAGTGCTTAAACACGATATAGTAAGTTCAATTACTAACAACGTTGTATTAAAGCACGGTATTACTAGTGCCTTATCTGTAGGTAAGATACTCAAGCACAATATATTGGCAAGTTACCAATTACTAGTGCAGAAACGAAACTTGAAACTAAATGACACAAGCAAGTCAATAAACCTTAATAGTGATCAAGGCGACACTACAAGTGAGGGCAATAATCCATGAGTACAAGAAGACAAGATTTCGGGGTAACATTTACGGTAAATGTAGGAACAACAAAGTCACTACAGCTTACCATATTAGATCCTGATACAGGACTAGCAAAGGATCTTAGTAGTAACACATTATATGCAGGTTCAACTGTAAAAATATACAAGCCTGACGGAACACAAATCGGTGCTACAATAAATGCAACATTTTCCAACAGGTCAAACGGTATCATGTTGTTTACAGTTTCAGGAACTAGCCAAGCCACACTAGCAAACGCAGGTAACTGGATTGGGGAAATTATATTCACAAATAATGGTGGACTAACTGTTGACCAACAGCAATTTAACATAGACATCAAGCAAAGTTTCTAAACACTTATATTGTCATTTAATTATTATTTGATATGTCAGATATATCGACAAGAGAACACAAGCACATACAAATGACAAAGGCAACATTCCATTCTGAAACCTTAGCACCGATTAAAAAAGATGGCGTTGTAGGTAAGCCAAGATTCTCCGTAGAGCCTCTGATATATATCGCTGGTGTCGGCTGGGAGATTGTTGATCCTATGGCAAGTGGCAACGAGTTTATGATAGCATTTTATAACTATGTAAGAATTAAAGAGTTGATGGGCTATGAGCATACAGGCAGTACATCTGCTGAGATAAAAACAACATTGGAAAATATGTGGGGAGAAAAGATTGATTAGTCAGTTGGAACTTAGACAACAGTTGGAAGTTGATACACCAAAAGGCAAAGGTAGATTGTTTTTATCCACAGAGTATGGTAGTGAAATAGAAAAAATATTTACGGTTATATTATACAATGGAGAGATATGGGAATTTGCCAATGATGATATACGAGTAACAAACAACATAACTATGGGTAGAAAAAATTGAGTGACTTTGTAACCAAGGACAGCGGAGAAAGAAGACAGTTCAATACGGGAGCTCAGAGAGATGTTGTTACCGACAAGGGCAGGTATGATCTTATATCGCCCATAATGATTGAAAGATTGGCAAAGTTACTGCAACGTGGTGCAGAAAAATATAACGACAGGAATTGGGAGAAGGGTATGCCACTATCCGTATATATGGATTCGGGGATGAGGCACTTGTATAAGTTCCTAGAAGGACACAGAGATGAGGATCATTTGATTGCAGCTATATGGAACTTACAGGCGTTGCTTCACATAGAAGAAATGGTAAAAAGAGGCGTACTATCAGAAGACTTATTAGATTTGCCGACTTATATAAACCAATGTTCAGATTCCAAAACACAGAGTATGAAAGAAAAGGATGGGTTCTATTAAACATGGGTGTCAAATGTAAATACTGTGGATGGCAACCAGAAGAATCTAGTTTCTACTCAACAAGAGAAGACATGAAAAATGTTAGAGATCATATCAACAAATGTCAAAAAGAACATGAATCTGAGAAACATTTATAATACCATAAGGATACTTATACACAATGTATGAAGTTCAAAATCGCAAGTCTTACAAATGTCGTTGGTGTATAATTGAAAAAAAATATAATATTAAATTAAAAAAACACAACTGTGATGAAATTGGGTAAGGCAAAAAATAATCAGGCAAAGTCATTCTTCTCATACAAGAATGATGATGTAGAACTTGTGGACATTGGTCAGTTCCTTCGTGAAACTACAGATTACAGGGTGGAACGTGAGTGGTATATACTGTTCAATAAAATGACGGGGGAATATATGGGGTATCAGGAAACATTTAACGGTAACACAAAATACAAACCTAGAAACCCTGATCTCATACTAATAGACAAGAAGACAAAAAAGATTGTACTGATAATTGAAATTGATGGCGGTGTGCATGACACAAAGATTTCCAATACAGAAGATCGTAATGAGGAATATATAATGGCACGTTTGCCATTATTGACAATTAACAAGTTGGAAATAGAAACTACTATATTTGACTTGGTAGATAAGAAGGTAAGGGAATATTTAGAATGACAATTAACCTGTATGTAAACAATGAATACAAGGAGTATATGGATCAACTTAAAGTTATTTCAGAAGCAAACACAAAACCGCTGTCAACAGAAATATGCAAGGCAGTTAAACAATATATACAGAATCTAAATGATGAAAAGGATCTTGTTGCAGAAGATGAGGAATGGAATGAGTTTATTAAAAATGCAAGTAAAGAAGAACTTTATAAAATGAGTAGGGTTATATGTGGGTTAAATGATAGGATAGTTCGTAAAGTATGTCAATAGATAAACTAAAAGAAATGGGATTTAATCTCATTCCACTTAAACCAAAGTCAAAAGAACCTATCGGTGGTCTTAATTGGAAGCAGTTCCAAGAGAACAAATACACGGGTAGTTACCCTGACAGTTGTAATGTTGCAGTTATATGTGGCACATCAAGTGGAAATATTTTTGTTGTTGACTTGGATGATACAACATTATATGACGATTATCCTGAAGAAATAAAGAACACATTTACAGTTAAGACAGGTAAGGGTTACCATATATATTATCACTTTCATGGCTTCCCACCGCCAAACAAAAAACTAGATGATAAGCGTGGAAGACATATTGATATAAAGTCACATGGGGGATATGTCCTTGCACCAACAAGTGTTCACCCAAATGGCAGTATATACACAGCAATAAATGAGTCACCAATTATGGACATAAGCATACAGAAACTAAAAGAACACCTGTCAAACATGGGATTCAATGTTGAAACCAAGCCTGTAGAGGAAATAGAGGGGGGTATATCAGAAGGTGGAAGAAACGATGCTACTTTCAAGTACGCCTGTTACCTTATAAGAGATAAGGGATTGTTCGGGGAAGCATTAAAGTTAGAGATAGATAATCTAAACCAAAAACACACACCGCCATTACCAGAATCAGAAGTCAGTTTAATTATATCACAGGCAGAAAAGGCAGAACACAAGAACATGACAAAGCACATAGTAGATGCAAGATCAGTTGTTGAGAAACTATCAAATGCTCCACTTAAACTAACCATGCAGGACATAACACCTACCTATGAGAACAAGCCAATAGAGTTTGACTGTATGATTACAGCAGTAGGAGAACGCATGACCTATACTGTTTCAGCAGATTGCAGTTGTGTCATGTGCGGTTCTTCCAAGAAAGTATTCTGTGATGACTTGCATATATTACAAGTTCCATTCTGTATGAAGGACAAAAGACCATACGATATAGATGAGAGTACAAAGGTTACAGCATATATACAGCACATGAGAATACAAGAGTTCCTAGAAACTGCTAGAAACGCCACACCAATAGAGTTTGATGCAGAGATTACTGATGAGGATGTGGGGGAAGCATTTATTGGAGATAGAAAAACAGTAGTGGCAAGATTCCGTTCAATACCAAAGCCAAAGAGTGCATATAATGACATTGTATTTCAGATAACACACATGAAAGACTTGGAACAAAAAGCAGGTTGTATGCCTACCCAGCAGGAGATACAAAAATGGCAACAGATCAATATATTTGAGAGAGTAACTGCCTCAATCGCACCTGATATATACATTAATCCTAGAATTGTAGAGTCATTAATCCTGTGGGCTTGTGGCGGCAACAGTCTTAATGGAAAACGTGACCTTATCCATTGTGGTATATTGGGAGATGCACAATTAGGAAAGTCCGACTTGTTGTTAAAAATGTATAAATTATTGCCCGGATCGGGATATACGGTAGGCAGAAACACTTCTGGTGCAGGACTTACTATTGCTATGGTAAAATTATATAATGGCACAATGATTCCAAAGGCAGGATTTTTCCCACAGCATACAGGACACCCATGTATAATAGACGAGATAGACAAAATGAAAAAGGAAGATCACAACTCATGTCTTGAAGTTATGGAACAGCAAACAACTTCACAGGCTAAGGCAGGTACGGGTGGCGGACTTACATTACCTACAAAGTGTCCTTTACTCATAGCAGGTAACCCAAAGAACGGTAAGTTTAACCCAAAATACCCTACTGTCATGGACAACTTTGAGATGGAAACACCGTTTGTATCTCGATTTGACATTTTATGGCTCTTAGTTGACGACAATGATCCTGAAAGTGACAAACTAATTAGAAAGTTTATCAGAAGTTATCAAAGCAGAAAACAGGATTATATGACAGTTGAAGAATTACAGCGATACTTTGAGTATATACGTTCACTTGATGCAACAGTTCCAGATGAGTTGATGGACAGAATAGATGAGTTGCATACAAAAATGCGACCACTAAATATTGACAGCGGTGTTCCTATCGGTTGGCGACAGTATCATGGATTATATAGACTACTTACAGCAAGTGCCAAAGCAAACTTGCGTAGCGTAGTATGTGAAGAAGACTTTGAGATTGTTGAGAATATAATAAAAGAATCCTACAAGAGCATGAAAATGAACTTGGACACAGGCAAGAGTAGCGATACTCACAAGAAGACAAAGGACACAAAGAAAGAAACTATCCTACTGACTTGGGGAGAATGTATGGATAAGTCAGATAACTCAGTAGATAAACAAGAGTTCATAAATTCACTAGCCAAGAAAGATGGATTCAATGCACTTGAAGCACCCTCTGTATTCAGCAGAATGTTAGACAATGGAGATCTCATAATGGATAACGATACAGAGAGATATAAGAAGGTAAGATAATGGGAAAACTTAGAGATTTAAGGGAACGCAGGGAGCAAATGGAGTGGGATGATCCTGACAGAATAGGAATAGAGGAAGAAATAAACAAGATAGAACAATGGTGTATTGACAACAACAAGGGATTTGTTACCAAACTAACCACATGGACAGGTGGAAATATGGGTAGCAACAATATGTATCCGTGGCACACGGGATATATCGAAGTCAAGGATATATGGATGGTTGCCAGTCTAAATGGAAAAGGTCTAAATTATAACAAAGACAAGAGTATTCATTTTTGTGAGAATTGTTCTTAATATTTAAATAGATGATGTATATAAGTGTAGTGTGGAAGAATTAAAGCACTTTGATAAGGTCATAAAAGCAGAAGATGTTATGAGTGGCGGTTGCTTAGACAACTGTAAATGTAAACAATTAAAACTTGACAAAGAGGACTAATATATGACTTGGAAATATATGAAAGGAGATAAGTATGATCTTGACCAACTATTAGGATTCCAAGAATTTTTTGAAAAAGATTTACTCAGGGCAATTAACGAGGTTTATTATGCACAAAAGTATGAAAAATATGGTTTGCCAAATTGGCGTACTGAAATACTCAGAAGACAAATGGGAGTGGAAGAAGCAGAAATCAATTTAAATACAGTAAACAAAGCAATAAGAGATATAAGAAATGATAGTCTTTAAAACTAAGAACATTGACAAGGAAAAATATAAGGACATTATACAGCGTACAATTATTTTAAATGGAGATGACGGAACTCCCTTGTCAGGTTACAGGGCTTGGCAGAACTTTGATCAAACATGGACACTAATGATTATACCTGTAACAGAACAGGGAGAATATAAGAGATATTATGGTCATTTACAAGTAGAAGTATCAGATGGAATTGCTTGGGGAGTAACAGGTCAGAAGGTGATATATATGTTCATCAACGATTCAGCAAACTCATTCATCATACGACAGAATGTAATGCCTCTTGCACACGAACTCTTACACGCATTATATATTGATGCAGTTGGAACACAGCATATAGTCAGGAGATATAACGCACCAGAAGGCAAAGCAGGAACAAGCGGTTCAAGAGCAACAGTTATTGTTCACGATAATTGGTATGGTTCAAAGGAAACAATCAAGATATGGATTCGTTGGGGATTTATCTGGATGCCAATCACTATACCATATATACCAATAAAGAAAGCCAAAGAAATTTACGATATAAATTAAGTTTCAGGATAAAATTTTTGTATGCAATTTCCACATTCTTGCCACATGGTATAGTTTGGTTTTTTACACCTCTTACATTTTACCATTGTGTTAGAGTAGTTTGTTCCCCTCTACCCATCAATATATCAATGCTAATTTTCATTGGTTCACATACCTGACTCATTACACTTTCCAAACTGTCCATATATTTTTGCTTGTCAATGTCACTATGAGTTGCCATACTTAATGGACATACTTTGGGTTCTTTCCATGTCTTGACAAACTCTACAAACTGTCCTTTCTGCACATCTCCCAACTGTTCACCTGCCTTGACCGCCTGTGGCTTGGTCTTATATTCAGAAGGCTCTTTTGAGATCATTACCTTGAACGACAACTGATCAAGTGGTATGGTATCAAAGTTGTCTATTACAGTTTTAATGACATATCTTACTTCCTGTTTTACCTCGTAGAAATCTGACATACTCTCAATAGGCTTGATTTTTTCTAGTACGTCATTGAACAATCGCTTCACAAAG
>Ga0208303_1000481_pt1 | contig 16414 bp, 28 predicted proteins | sample CB_VirMetaG_2_FD_184537 | JGI IMG/M metagenome (GOLD analysis project Ga0208303, IMG submission 184537) | Freshwater to marine saline gradient viral communities from Chesapeake Bay - CB_1504_2 Viral MetaG (SPAdes) (version 4) | ecosystem: Environmental > Aquatic > Marine > Coastal | place: USA... | reverse complement strand
ACCTTGAGTAAGATTACCACCTACTTGACCTACACCAGCTATGTTATAGTTTACTGAACCACCATTAGCATAACCTTTACGTTGCATAAGTCCACCTTTAGCTGCCCCTGCTGCTTCTGCTCCAGCTGCTGCTGATCCTTCATCTGGTCCAGTATCATCTCCTGCTGCTTCTGCATCACTTCCACCAACAGAATGACCTCCACCTACAGTATCTGGTCCTGCATCACTATCTGCACCACCCATAAATTCATTAAAATCTAAACTAAATTGATCTACAATATCTTTAATAGATTTATCCATTGCCTCTTTAGCTTCTTTTTCTGAACCAAATGAACCTGCCCCTTGATCAGGATCACCAGGATCACCTTGATCTCCAGATTGATCAGGATCTTGATTATAATTAATTATAGTATCATCTAAAGTAATATTACCACTAGGAGTTTTTATTTTTATAATACCTACACTAGGATCATAAGTAGTAGTAAATCCTTCTGGAGATCTTTCACTAGCAATGTTTTCTCTTAAATCTCCTATATCTACATTTCTATTTATGGCAGCACCCTCATTAAGTTTAGGTGGACACATCATACCATCTTTAGGTTTACCTGCAATAATTATAGTTTCCTGCATTACACCTTCTTCAGGCTCTAGGAAAGTCATCTCTTTATCATCATCTTCAGGCTTGCCATTCTCATCAACATTCTGGATCATACCTAGATCCTCCATCTGTTGTATCTCACGTAGCACACCTCTATGCATATCCATGATACGTTCTAGACCTATATACTTTACAACATTAGCAGGTAGTACATATTCACCTTCAGACAACATAGCAGGTATATCATCAGCTACTTCTTCTGGTGTAGCTCCTGGTGGGGGATCATTCTTCTCAGACTTTTCTTTTACAAAGTCTACTTCTTCAACTGATCCACCTTCTTTAAGGTTTAACTCATCTGCTTCAAATACCTGATCTTCATCACTAACATCACCTAAACTAGAAAAGAACTCAGTAAATATACTGTCACCTGTAGGTGTATCTTCCATATCTTCTTCAGTAGATATTAATGTTCTATCTTCTGGTGACTCTACTTGTGGAGGAATATCTCTAAACTTTCTAGGTGACTCTTCAGTAATCAACATTTTTTGAGTATCATCTTTTATAGGGTCTGGTGCTACACCTGTTAAGTCTCTTTCTTTAGGAGTTATTGCTTGAGGAGGTAAATCTAATTGTGTTCTAGGGTTTTCCTCATCTCCAGGATCTACTTCTAATGTAGGTTCTGGTATTTTCTCTTCTTCTAACATTCTGTCTGTTTCAGACATAGTTTGCTCTGTAAATTCTTGAGCTAACTTTACATCTTCTGGTAATACATCTACTTTATCTAAACCGTATTTAGCAACATCATTAGGATTTGAAATAATTCCTACCATAGTAGCTAATTTACCTACTCTGTTATCTAATCCTTTAACTGTTTTAGTTTTACCATCTTCTTTTATAACTCTTCTAGATTCTTTTATTACATCATATAATGTATCTTCATTTTTATCTGACATATACGTAGTAGATGCTTTTATTAATTCTTTATATACTAAATTAGTATTAAACATAGCATCAATAACTAATGTTTTAAGATTATCTGATAAATTTAAATACTCTTTTCCTACTTTTGGATCTTCAGATAATTTTCTATCTAAATCATTTGATATTTTAGTAGCAACTTCTTTTGCCTGATCAATAGTTAAATCATTTAAATCATAACCTAAACTTTTAGCGGCTTTTTTATTTCTTGTAGTAGCACTTGGATTTTTATCTGGATCGTTTACAATACCATAAGGTAAAGTTTTAATGTTTTTTAAATCTTTATGCTTTACAGTACCTTCTAAAGTAGGTAATGTTTTTATATGTAATTCTACTGCTGTAGCCATATCAAGTTCCTTTTAATACTGTCTGTACTTCTACTTGCATAGACTTTAATTTTCTAAGCATAGCAATAGCACCTTGCGCTCTATATATTTCTACTTCATCATCACTCTGCTCTAGCACACGTAGCGCATCATGTCTCTTAGAGTCTAGGTATAAACTAAATAATTCCTCAAAATCTGGTGTATTTACTAACGGTAAAATGTCTCTAGCAGTTTTAACGTCAAGCATTACCACCACCTCCTTGCTGTAGCATAGCCATTAACTCTGGTGGTATTTGTTCTCCACCACCTTGAGGTGCTTGTGCCTGTTGTTGTTGCTGTTGTGTTCCTGCATTAGGTCCACCTCCTGTAGCAAATCCCTGTTCTCCTGGTGCTGGTGCTTGACCAGTTCCTATATTACCACCTCCTGCACCTGTAGGATCTTGTTGTGGTTGTGGGTTCTCTGCTACAATTTGTTGTTGCATCTGTTGTAATAGTAATGCCTGTCTAAATGCTTCTTCAGGATTGTTTGTTACCTTATCTACATCTAGATCCATAGTTGCTGCTATCTCACGCATGATGTATGGGAACTTAGCAAATGGTGCTAGTACAGGACTACTTGCAATCTGCAAGAAACTGATAAGACGTTGGGATCTAACTTCATTCTTCATAAAGCTTTCAGTACCTCTAGCCCTAATCTCTAGATCACCTTTTATCTCTGGATCAAAGTCAAACTGCATATTAAATGCAAATAATGCTTCACCCATAGGACGTAGCATATAGTCATCCATGTTTTTAATCACTGTACGAATAGCATTACTGGCTGCACCCATCAACATAGATATGCCTGATGCAGTTCTACCTGTACCTTGCACACCAGTTTGTCCGTATGAATACGATGGTAATCCTGATGACTCATCTGATAATACTCTAGCTTTATCAAACAACATCATATTTTCACTTGACACGTTTGGAAACTTAGTACCAAATATAGCTTGACCAGGCGCACCACCTTGTCTTCTAAAGATTTTACCAGGATATACTGTAAGATCCTGACCAGGTGCTAGGTTTGTTTCATCTACCTCAATCAATAGATTACCAGATAAGATAGCATTGTCAACTGCTAATCTCATAAAACCGTTCATTAATGTTTGGGTATCATCCATGTTCTCTGATAGTCCTACACCAAAGAAACTGTATGGGTTTAGTTCGTATGGACTAGCAACATAAGGAATACGTTTAGGTACAAACGGATTGATAACAAATCTTAGGATCTCATTATTACAGGTCCAACAGTTTATCTGTATCTCATCATCGTTTAAATACTGCTTTGGTATTTCTAGTCCTTGATCTTCAGCTATCTCTTTATCTATTGTACCCCAGAACTCTAGTACCTCAAATCGTTCTACATCACTACCACCAGAATAGTTACCTGAACCAAACTCTGAGCTTACTTCATTGTCTGTTAGGCTTTCTTCCCACCATTCACGATCATAGTTCTCACCACCTAGTATAGCTTCTTCTATTGCAGAGGATCTAAAGAATGGACGTTTCTTTAATGCACGTAGTTGAGATCTGGTAAGTCTGTGTCTTTCTACTACATAGGTACAGTCTTCTATATTAAATGCATCTGGATCTGGATAAAAATCCCAAACTGATGTATGCTCTACTTTAGGTACAGTTACAATAGATGGATCATAGTTACCATCTTCATCCCAGTTAGGATACTCTTTATCTATAGCAAACGGACCCTTCATTATTGCAGTACCAAACAACACACACTCAAATACAGAATGTCTTAAATGTTTAGTTGCAGAGGATTCCTCTAGCTGATCTTTTATTTTCTTTTCCATCTTCTTAGCAGCAGCCATAGCTGGATGGAATGTAATAGCAGATTGTGTCTGTCCTGGTCCTTCTTTAAGACCTTCTAGATCTTCTAAGTCTTCCTGTAGTGAACCTAATCTTTCTTTTAGAATATCTGTGGTATCACCTGGTTGTAAATCATTACCATCACCAGGAGAACCATACATACTCCTAAACTCTTCCATAGCCTTTTCTTGTTCTTGTTCTTTGGGGTCTATGTGTACTGACTCTGCCACACCTTCAGGTATTGTAGTAGGCTCTACACCAATAGGAAATCTATTCTGACTAAATAGAACATCTATAATCTGACCATACGCAGCTAATACTTTAGTCTTAGTTACTTTAATAAATACTCTGGACTTCTCTGTTTCTGTAAACTGAACATCAGGACCATACAATCCACGGTAGTTTCTATATGCCTGAGTCCATCTTTCTTCATCTGAATACCTACTAGTCTTTGCTCTTTCAAATCTAGACTTAACATAGCTAACTAGATTATCATACTTCTTATCTGTCTTGGCATCGTCAAGAGCAGAGATTTCGTTTTCATCTACCATTTTAACTCCTTTTATTTCTTTTGGGTTGTAAGGTTCTGTTTCGTTTCTTAGTTATTACTTTTAAATTTGATCTTCTATTGTCTCTAGGATTACCATTCTTATGATGTACTTCCATTCCTTTTTTAGGTTGTACAAGTTTTCTAGCTTTGTTTCGACCTGCTCTATCTAGTTTACCTTTAGTAGTGCCATGTGTCTTAGCATATTCTTTTTTGTAATCTCTAGTTTTTTTCATATCAATACCAATGACTATAAACAAACACACCGATGATAAGTACTAATCCAAGTATCATACCAGCGTATGCCCAAAACATCTAATATCCAAACGTAGCATCCGATGCTTGGTAACGGTGTTTAGGTGTATTCTCATACGCTACTCTTATATTCGTAGGTCTAGACATTATCATATACCTTAGTGCATCATATAAATGATCTTCAGACTTAGTATCTACATCTTCAGGGTTTCTACTATCTACTGGTAATGCTGCTATCTGACTGATCAAGTTCTTACAATTCTTTAATATCTTTATCTTAGGCTCACCAGTATCTTCATCAATCATCAATCTCTTATGTAACTCTATCTTACCTGCTACCCTAGATCCTGGTGATCTGTCTGATGGTCTAAATCTACATCCTTCTCTATTCATAGTCTCTGCTATTGATGGACCTGCATCACCTCTCTTAGCCCAACACGAACTATCTAATAATGCATCCTGTATTCTACCATCATTTTCTTCTACTTCTATAATCATCTGACCTAATCTATCTGCTGTCAAACGATTTACATACAACTCTCTATATATCCACAAACACCCATCGTAATCTACTGCACCCCATAATATACCTGAATGTGCTGCATATCCAAAGTCTGCTGATCTTATTTTAGTCCATCCATTAGGTATCTCAAAACTATCACACGTATGTATCTCTTTATTAAACTCAGGGAATGCACCTTCATCTACTACATCCCAATCACCATACAGAAACTGCTTACGTTTAACTTCTGGTAGTGATGCCAACATAGCAACATAACTCTGATCTTGTGTGAGATACGGATTATCCCATACTGATGCTGCTATAAACTTTCTTGTTATTTCGCTTGACAGTGTTCTACCATCTAGCTCATACTCTATCTTCTCAGTTATTCTAGTGTTTGGTTCAGCAGGATCTATAAATAACTTCTTAACCCATGCTGATCCTATATTACCTGGATTACCTGTAGCTCTCATATGCAAAGGTATACTAGGATCTGTAGTACGTAACGATGATTTTAAGAACTGCCATATATCTGAATTAGCATATTGTGGTAGCTCATCTATACCAATCCATGAATAGGACTGTCCTTGATATCTTAACACATCTTGTAAGTTTTCGCAATACCCAAATTCTATTCTAGCTCCACTTGGAAAGTACCACGTATTCTCTTGACTCTTAAACTTAGCTTTCGGTTCAGCCTTACGATATATCTGCTGAGTCTGGAATATAACATCTCTTAGTTCTGGCATCGAGCGTCTTATAAGCAATGCACGATGAGCAGATTTATGTACATATCTTAACGGAGCTATAAGAAGAGAGTAAGTTTTACCACCACCTCTTGCACCTCCATAGAAAACTTCGCGTTCATTAGCAGAAAGAAATTGTGTTTGAGGACCAGGATTGGGCTTGAAAACAACTTCAGGTTCTTTCTCTTTAGAATCGGTAAAGTTTATAGATTCTTCTGGCTCTTTACCATTGTCTAATTCTTTACTTAATCGTCTCTTCGCTTGTTCTGCCTTGATTCGGGTTTGTTTCTCAGTGTTTTTAAGGTCTTCGATTCTTCGTTGCTTGGGAGATAATTTACGTCTGCGAGTTTTTCTCCTAGCATCCAACTCTTCTTCAGTCCATGCCAACTTGTGTAACCTAGTAGCAGAAAGTTTTCTACCAGTCTCATTTTCTAACCACGCCGCCACCTTTCGTACAGAGTGATTACCTTCACGAATTTGAGTAATCGCTTCATCAAATTTACTAAGGACTCCTTCATTAGGCATATACCATGCCACATTCCTTTTGTCAACTTGATAATCATATCCGTATGGAATTTTACCAATTGCTTTAATTTTTCTACGACTTGCATGATCAATCCTTTTGAGTGTCATCATCTTCCTCTAGGGGAGGCAATATCACAACAGCAGAAGCTACGCCCTTATGTTCGATCTTCTCTGTTTTAACTATACCAGTACGGTCTAGGATTTCTTTGGCAGCAGCTAAACGATCTCTATTACCTAAAGCACTAGGATCATCTAGTATGCCTGACATAGAGAGAACAGCTTTAGGAGCATTAGCTGCTAACATATTTTCTGCTCTCTCTATTATCTCACTTTTCATTTGGCGAATGAGTCTAGCAGGATACTCTGTTGGAGCATAACCTGCAATGTTCATAGCGTTACGGAAGTTACCTTGCGCTTCCCCAAACAAAGCATTTAGAAAAGCTTCTTGTTGCTCAGTCACATTAATAACCTTTCTTGTACATCCCACCTCGTTTGGTGAAACCACCTGCTCTCATGCCGTATTTCTTTTTAACAGCACCGCCTTTACGAAAGTTCATTTCTTCTTCATCTTCCTCGTTCATCTTACGAGTTCTGATCATTTCTTCTTCACTACGCTTATCACCTAAAGCTCTAGCAATCTTTGTACCGATACCTTCTTCTTTAGGTAATGTAGCTTGTCTTGATTTTTGATTAGGGGATACAGTAGCTTTACCACCCATTCCTTCATCTTTAGGTAGAGTAGCCTGTCTAGATCTTTGTTCTTTTCCTACTGTGGCACTATCAGTTTTGCTATCTTTAGGTAAAGTAGCTTGTCTAGATTTTTGATTAGGTGATACTGTAGCTTTACCACCCATTCCTTCTTTTTTATTTTTATTTGCTTGTCTTATTGTTTCAGCACCTAATGCAGTTACTAATGTTCCACCACCAATAATTTTGGCTCCTGTAGACATACCTGAATCTTTCTTAGGATCTGGCTTTTTAGAAGTAGTAGGTTTTTTAGCGTCTGGCTTTTTAGCAGTAGTAGGTTTTTTAGCGTCTGGTTTCTTAGCTGGAGATTTTTTAACTGTTGATGTAACTCCTCCCCTTCCACCTCCAGATGTTTTTGCTTTTACAGTTTTAGGTGCTTCTTTAGGAGTTTCTTTTTTTATTCTAGGTTTTACTCCACCTCTACCTCCACCACTAGTTTGAGCAGTTATTTTTTTAGATGGTTCTTTAAATATTTTTTGTACTTTATCTGGTGCTTTATTTGGAGAAACAGCTTTTTTTAATTGACTAGCAGTAGGTTTAGCTATTTTTTTAGCTCCCTGTTTTGTTAATGCTTTAATAATTGATGGTGCTGCTGTTTTTATAATTGTTGCACCTATAGCTAATAATATTGGAACCATAATTACACTCTCCTATATGATCTGGTTTTGCTTGCAATGCGCTTGGGTTGCTTTACGTGTTGCTTCCCTGCTTTTTTGCCTTTTCTTTTTGCTTTAGTCGTAGCTGCATACTCAGCTTTACTAAGCGACTTAATTGCTGCTGAAGGAAGATACCTTTCACCAGTAGCTTTCGGACCTTGTGTAGATGGTTTACCTGACTTGGTACGCCACTTCTGCTTAGTCCATTTCTTTAAACTTCTTTGCGGGGCTTTCATTTGTTTTTAGAGTTCCATAATTCAAATAAGGTTATTACTTTCTGTTTTAGTGTGTCTATATCTGCATGCATTTTAGCTAACACTATAACCAAAGTTACGAAACCAAACGCTATAGGCCAACCAGATACAATTACCGACCAAGTATCTTCCATGTCACGACTTATAACCTCCCCCAGCTTTCTTATAAGCTTTTGCTAACATCTGGGCTTTCCTAGCAGACCACTGACCACTAGCACCACCCTTACTACCTGCTTTAATACGATTGAATATCTTCTTTCGCATACCAGGCTTAGTATAATTACCCGATTTATTGACTGTTGATTTAGATTTAGCCATACTCGTCTTCCAAATAATAAGCGACTCCTGAAGTCATACTACTTCCCCCACCAAAAAATAATCGCCATCCCAAGTTATTATTTCTTTTTCTTTTTTAACTTACTTTGTACAGTTTTAGATAACTCTTTCATATGAAAAAGTTTTTTACTGTTCTTAGTATGTTTAGCACCACTATGTAAGGAACCATCAGGCATCTTATGCGTACCGCCTTTATGTATTGTTCCATCTCTAAAGTAATGATTTACACCTTTCATTCTATTTCTTTTTCTTTTTCATGGCTCCACCATACATCATTTTCTTTTTCATCATGGCTGATCCACCTTTATTCATTTTAGTTTTCATAGAACCACCTTTATTCATTTTCTTTTTATGTTGGGGCATATTTTTCTCCTTTAGCCTCTATTACGCCAGAACTCTTTACTCTTGACGTACTTATCTATGTCCACCTTTTCTTGAGATGGTTTATGGCAGTCACACCTGCACACATTGGGATCACACCCACATTCAATACAACTATCACAATGCGTTCCGTTAGTTGTTAAAGTATTACATTCACATATCTGGTCTTCTGCTGCACCATCACACCCACATAACTTAACTGAATCCACTTTTACCCACTCTTCATCTAGTAATAATTGCTCTCCTGCATCTGTTAGAGAGCCTGTTGCATCAAATACTGGTTTCTTCACTGCATAATCCCTTTGCATATAGTATCTTCTGTAAGAACTCATCTACCACTTTACTTTATGACTCCAGTATTTAGCAGAGAGTTTACTTTTAGGCTTACCTTGTGCATTATGTCTTGCGTAATACGACTTCTTTCTAGCTTTATCTTTAGCAGATTTAGGATTCTTACCTGCTCCACGCACTCCTTGCTGCCCAAATCTAATTAATCTTATCTTATCACCTTCTTTTGCAAGCACTGCATGGCTTTTCTTAGGATGTTTAGGTGTTCTCTTAGGCTTATTGTAGCCAGAAAACTTCTCTCCACTCTTTTCAACCATAACATCTCCATAAAAATAAGGGAGTTACCTACTACACTTTGGAAGACTCCCTTAAAAATCTGTTTTTCGCTGCAATCACTAGCCTAATCACCGTATACTCCGCAGAAATATAGATAATATAGTCGCAGTAGGTATTATGTTACGGAGTATATCACATTTACGGTAAGTTGTCAAGCAAAATTACGGAATTACTGTTTAAAACACGCAAAATATGTCTATACGTGAGGTCCAGCCCTCAAAGGCTGGGCCGATCTACTGTTAATAATGTTAAAAAACTATTTATTTATACTATTATGTGTTTACACTGTTAATATTTTATGATATTATATGTAATATATAGGGTTCCCGTTGCAACCCTTAGTAAGATACTCCGTTGGAGCTTCGTATCCAACTAAGATTACGAATCTTACCATATTTTTATCTGTTTGTCAAATCACAAATTGTTACAATGACTGTAATATTTCGTGATAATTCTGTATTAACTACTTGTTTACATTGAATTTTAGACAATTTTTCATAATCACATATACACTACCATACCAGGGTGCCGTGGCGTCTGCATACCCCTAAATTGACGCAAAGTAACGCAAATAATATTTAATATGTCTCTATCAAATCAATATTTTTAAGCTTCTTTTGAGACTATCAAACATTATCGGGATCTATTCGGGATAGTTTCGGCTCTTACTGTAGATATATCCCCTTGATCGGGAGCAGATAGGTATCCCTTAGATAATACGGATGTTATCTATTGGGTTCCGTGGTCTCTTAAAAAAAATAAAAACTATCTGCAATAAAACCGAATGCTAATTCGTTTCTTCATTATAACCGATCAACTAATGGAGTTAAGATCATCAATAAAAAATCAAACATAAACCAAATCAGAACCCAATTACTGAACTCAAACAATAATTATCTAATAGATCTTAATAATTCTTTAAATGATACTCAGTTATTAAGATTAAAAGAGTTATTAAAGACCGCAGAATATCTAGATTTCGGCTGCAAAAAGGCCAAATAACGTAATAAAAACAATGGGTTAACCGCATTTTGCTCTCTTTTTTATGCGGTTAACCCTAATCTTTTTTATTTTTATGCTTGCTAATGAATAAGAACTAGTATCTATTAGCAGTCAGGGAATAAACCCTAATGAGAACAAAATGAGAACAGAGGAAAAACAAATGGAAATAGGTAACGCAGAATACTTTGATAACTTAAATAAAGAGATCAAAGAAAAGCAAAACGAACTATCTCTATCAAATAGCAAAGTAGTGGCAATGAAACAAATGATTGCCAATAGAGATCAAGAGATTGAAGATTTGAAAGAACAATTAAAAACAGTCAGAGCATTGCAGGATTTTGCTACTTCAAGACAAATGATTTTATCAAGAAAAGTAGTTGAAATGGGATATAATCCACAGATGGCAAGCATAAGTATGAAAGGATTTAAATCCTTAGAAGATGACCCGTTAGAAGAAGAAATGATTGAAATTTACAATGATCCAATCTGGAATGATTAATCAACAATCGGGGAAAGTAATCAAGCTTTCCCCCAACTTAGGAGAAAACCAATGAACGTATTATCTTTATTTGACGGAATGAGTGGAACCCAACTAGCACTCAAAAAGCTAGGTATTAAAGTTGATAACTATTATGCAAGTGAAATAGACAAGTATGCTATCAAAGTAACACAAGCCAACTTTCCTGATACTATTCAGGTTGGCGATGTAACAAAATTAAATGTTAATAGTCATATTGATTTATTGGTCATGGGTTCGCCTTGTCAGGATTTATCTTTCGCCTCACGTGATAAGAAAGGATTAGAAGGGGAAAGATCGGGCCTATTCTTTGAAGGGTTAAGACTTGTTAAAGCTTGTTTAGCTATCAACCCTAATTTAAAAGTATTGGTTGAAAATGTAAGAATGACTAAATCAAACCAAGACCGAATGACAAAAGCTTTATCGGATGTTATGGGTCAAGTCATTGAACCCGTAGCAATCAATTCAAATATCTTTTCGGCCCAAAATAGGTATAGACTTTACTGGACAAACTTGAATATTCCAACGCTACCAAAAGATAAAGGGATAGTTATGAAAGATATTTTAGAAACTAATGTTGATAGTAAGTATCTAGCAGGCGAAAGCTTATTAAAGAATTATGTTGGCGGTAATCAGTTAAACCCTAACTATAAATCGCAAGCTAATACTATACACGATCATAACAAGAAAGGCCCAACATTGTGTGCGGGAACTCATGGCTATGCAATTGGATACATAGCTAATAACTATTTTAAATATGGGAATATGGAAAAGCTTTTTAATGTAGAATTAAAATATTCTAAAGACGGATTATGCCACGTAGGTAATGCGGATCTAAACGGACAAGATGCTATCAAGCGTGTTTATCATGCCAACGGTAAATCACCTACATTAACTACAATGCAAGGTGGTCATCGTGAACCTAAAGTTTATATTGATAACTTACAGTATCGTAAGCTTACTCCACTAGAATGCGAGCGATTGCAAACAGTTCCCGATAACTATACGAACCATGTAAGCAATACCCAACGCTATAAGATGCTAGGTAATGGATTTACAATCGATACAATTTGTCATATTTTAACTGAACTAAAATAATTAATCTTAACTCATAGGAGAACAAACCAATGACTATATCAAACAAAATCAAGACAATCACCGAAGAAGATAAGCTAGTAATTAAATCCCGCCATAGTGCAAAAATGAAGATTGCATTAGCTACCAATAAAGACGGATCTCTTAATTGGTCTAAATTGCCTAAGCTTGTCACGACTAATACCAAGTTAGAAAAGCATAGCGATGATATCAAATATCTTACAGCAGGATTTCAATTAGCACCTACATGGGTATCAGGATATAACACGTGTGCTGGTGCTAGTCTTGGATGTGCAAAAGCTTGTCTAATGTTTTCTGGTCATGGTCAAAGACATATGGTTCACGATGGAAACCATACGGTATTAATTGCTCGCATCACTCGTACCATTCTATGGTTTGATTATCGTGATCAATTCATAGCGCAAGCTTTAAAAGAGATTGAAGCAATGAAAAGAAAAGCTTTAAGACTTCATGCAAAGACCGCATTTCGTCCTAATGTAATTAGTGATATCAATTTCTATGTCTTGTTTCCTAAATTATGGGATATGGGATTAGATGCAATCTATGATTACACAAAAGTAATTAAGCATACTAAGCTTAATCTTATCGGGCGTTATAGTGTTACTCTATCGCGTACTGAAGATACTACAGATAATACTATACACGACGCTATTAAATCGGGCGTTAACGTGGCTGTAGTGTTCGATACTAAAAAGGGTCAAGACTTGCCTATCAAGTATCTAGGTCATCGTGTTATAGACGGCGATCTAACTGATAACAGGTTCTTAGATGATCGGGGCGTGATAGTGGGATTGCGTGAAAAGAAAACAGGTAACACCGATACAACAGGTTTTGTTGTAAATGTTTGAGATAGTAGTAACGGCGATAATGATAACAGTGTTTATTGTTATCGCCATAATGAGCATAGTAATATCTAGATGATAGGAGACTAAGACAATGACTAATAAAGAAATTTGTAGATTATTTGACAACAATATTAATATGACATTAAAAGAACTTTCAAGGATAACTGGTAAATCAATAAGACAATTAAAAGAAATTTTATTAGGAGACTAAGACAATGGCATATATTAAAATAGAGATACCAACAGAATGCAAAGAGTTTAATAAATTAGATTGTGAAGAGTTAGAGCAATTCATAAGAGATAAACAATCAGATAGAGTAGCCAATGATTTAACTACTAAGATAAAAAACACATTCGGCAATAGAGCCAAAGAAGTTGAAAGTAGAATATTTGATATAATCCAATTACATAAATTTCTAGACAATAAAGAAGGGATCTAAACAATGAAACGAATTAGAGTTAAACTAAAAGAGATTAAACATCTTTTAAGCCTTAATACTGATGCTGTAAAACATGGTTTAAGCGAGGGATATTTTCAACAATCCAGACCAGAAACAATTATTGATTGGCATATCAATAAAACCAGGAAAATCATGCACGAACAATTGAGGGACGTACATAATGTCTAATTTATCCGATGCAATTACAGAGATGATCTGGACGGCAGCCCATAATAATAAAGATTATGGATTGAAGGAAGCCAAGGTATTATCTGAGACTTTGAAAGTACCAGTTAAAACTATAATGAAAATTATAGAACATGGTAGAAGAACGCCAAAAGGTGTTGACTGGGAAATTGTAAAGAGTAGGAAGATAAACTAATGATGTATCTTATTATATGGTTTTGTGTTAGTACAATATTAATAAACATATAGGAGAGTAAAATGGATTTAGATAAATTTACATTAATGAGTAAATTAAAACCAGTAGATAGATGGCGTTTAGAAAATATGTATGATGGCCCAATACCTATAGAAGTAATTAAAGGTAAGCTTGCATCGTATGAAGGTGAGCCAGACATTGATAATGCTTATGGGTATAAGGGTGCTGCCGTAGATCCTAGAAATGAGATAGACGATGATTGATATTCTAATAGATGTGATTTTCAGTAATGAGTTTTTTATAATCATGTGCTGTTTCGGATGTATTGCAGTATATACTTTAGTTAAGATTTACAACGATAAATGGGAAGGATAAATAATATTTGTTCGTGGGTTTACATTAATTATAAAATATAGTATAAAGAATTAACAAAGAAAGGATTAAAAATATGAATGTAAAACAAGCCTTAGAAATCCAGGCAACACTAACAGGATGCAAAATTCCAGAGGATTTAGCCACTGCATTAACTGAAACTTGCAGGGTAAATAGTAGAGGTGGAGCAGTAATGTTAGCGGATATGAATTTAGTATATATAATTAGAGCATACTTAAAGGAGCAAAGAAATGGCTAGAACTACAACAGTAATCCAGAGAACTAATCGTTTCACTGGTGAGAAGGATGTAGTAGAGATTGAGAATAAAGCAGCATCCGCAGGTGGTGATGTAAATGGTAGGGTATACAAGCAGTACTTTACAAAGACTATCAAGTATCGGTATAAGTTATTAGGAATCCGTGGAACAACAGGTGGAAGATTTGTAGCATGAAGATTACACAAATCAATAGAGATGTTTGTAAGCAACTTAGAGTTGATATGAACGAAGCAATCCGATCTAAACTAGAAGAGTATGGGTTGGAAGGAGAGTTCTTAAACGGTTCTTTCGATAATGAATTAGTCACATTCAAAGTTGATATAAAGATTGCAGGAGCAATGGATAAACGTGATAAGAAATTATCAGATAGTCTAACTTGGTATGCTAAATACATAGCAGAAGAGTTAGGAGTAAATAAAGATGATATACTCAACAAAGAATATCGTATGGGTGTAACCCGATATAAACTTATAGGGTATAACTCTAAAGCTAAAGCTTATCCGATAATTATGCAGGATATAAAAACTGGTAAGAAATATAAGTTTGAGGAAATTATGATTAGAAGAGCTTTTATGGAGCGAGTAGCATGAGGATGGGATCAGTAGAACACTTTGAGAAACTCTATAAAAGAGTTGGCTTAGTAACATTGGGTGATGACAAGAAGATTGCCTACCAGGAAGAAGAGATCTTAGCATTAATGAAAGAGAAGCGAATGCTCTGTAATATCATAGATAGACAAGAGAAAATAATAGAGAAACTAGGAGGTAATAAATGAGTATAGATCACATTGGTACTAGCACATTACTTAAACATCCTGTATACTCTCCAAGTGGAGATTTGAGAGTACATGAGAGTAAGCTTAGTCATGCACATAAAGCGCAATCAAATGTACCAGTTCCTCCAGTAGAGAAAGCAGACTTCCTGCAGCCGACTAAAGATAATTCAAAATCAATAGGTAAACTTATAGACATAAAGGTATAAACAATGAGTGATTTAACAAGCTATCAAACGTGGACACGTTCAACTGCAATTTATGACAACCCAATTATCTACCCATCACTTGAGTTAGCAGGTGAGGTAGGGGAAGTTTGCAACCAAGTCAAGAAGATCTATAGAGATGATAAAGGTATTGTCTCTCCAACTAGGAAGACGGATCTAGAAAGAGAGTTAGGTGATGTTCTCTGGGCATTAGCTAGATTGATTGATGATCTAGGTTTAGACTTTAACAAAGTAAAAGAGTATAATGTTATGAAGCTTGAAGATAGAAAAGCTAGAAATGTTATCGGTGGATCAGGTGATAACAGATAAACGGCCTGTATCTGATATTATAGACGAGTGGTTGGAGACTTTTGATGAGTGGGAAGAAGAAAACATTGATCAAGAGATCCAACCCTATCGCAAAAGATCTGAGGACATCAAAATATCAGACCAGAATAATTAAAAATAAAAAGAAAGAGGTTAAGAATGATCCACGATTTGATAGACGATCTATTCTTGAGTGATGGTGAAACTAAACGTATCAACTGCCCAAACTGTGCAGGGATAAAAACATTCACCATAACTTCTAAGGATGGTTTAGTAATCTGGAATTGTTATAAGGCATCGTGCAATGCTAAAGGTGCTACTACTGTAGCTATGTCTAAGGATGCATTAGTAAATCGAATAACCAAACCAGTTGAACTTACAAAGAAAAGAGTAGTGCCACTAGTAGTGCCGTCCCATTTTTCTTCATACTTTCCAGAGAAGATGGTGAGATATATGGATAAGAATAATGTAACAAAAGCATGGCGAGAGGGAAGGGTAGAACTATTCCATGATGTTGTTCAAGATCGTGCAGTATTTACTATAGCATCAGCAGGTAGAGCAGTTGATGCAGTAGGTAGAGCATTGAGTAGAGGAACCAAGTGGCATAAGTATGAGAACACTGGTGAACCATTCATTGCAGGATATGGCGAGACTTTATACATTGTAGAGGATGCAGCCAGTGCTTGTGCGATCAGTCATTATGGTACTGCTATGGCTTTACTTGGTACTGATCTATCAGACAGAGCAATAGGTATAGCTAAAGGATATTCTAATTGCGTTATCTGTTTAGATAAAGATGCAAGTAGAAAAGCTTTA
>Ga0208303_1000480_pt1 | contig 16424 bp, 25 predicted proteins | sample CB_VirMetaG_2_FD_184537 | JGI IMG/M metagenome (GOLD analysis project Ga0208303, IMG submission 184537) | Freshwater to marine saline gradient viral communities from Chesapeake Bay - CB_1504_2 Viral MetaG (SPAdes) (version 4) | ecosystem: Environmental > Aquatic > Marine > Coastal | place: USA... | reverse complement strand
CTGGGTTATGTATTAGATTAACCGATAAAATTTCACGTTTAAAAAATCTATTAGTTAATGGTAGATCATTTGTTGAAGGTGAAGGTATGGAAGATACTTTTATTGATATAGCCAATTATGGTATAATCGGTCTTTTAGTAGGCCGTAATAAATGGAAAAAATAAATATATGGAAGGATTTAATTGGGGAGGGTCTAATGATTGGTATCGTAAGATAGTACTTCAGGAAGTATTTACATCAAAAATTTATGAAAAGTATTTTGAAGTAAAAGAAGGTGATATTGTTTTTGATGCTGGAGCAAGTATAGGTCCTTTTAGTTTTTCAATAAAAAATAAAAAACCTAAACATATATATTGTGTAGAACCTTTGTTACAACAAATTAAAGTATTAGAGGATAACCTTTTAGCAATACCTCATACAACTATACCTCATGCTATAGGTAAGGAAGATATTTTAATTGATAATTATGGGTTTGATGAAGATAAAAATAAAATTTCTATATATGCAAAACCCTTTATGGAAATTATAAATGAAAATAATATTGAAAAAATAAATTTCCTTAAAACAGATTGTGAAGGAGGAGAATATGATATTTTTTCAATAGATAATTTTTGTTGGTTAAAAGAAAATGTGGGAGTAGTAGTAGGAGAATGGCACCTATCAACCCCAGAATTAAAGCAAAAGTTTAGAGTATTTAGAGATGTTTTTCTTAGATTATTTCCTAACCATCAAATAGAATCAATAGATGGTTTAGACATTAAGTGGGATCTTTGGAATGAACATTTTATTAAATATTATAATGAAGTAATAATTTATATAGATAACAGATAATTTTGGCAAAAAAAATACCTAGCATCGTCCGGGAGATTAGAAATAATCCTCCCTCTCCAGTAAATTATGCATATCAAAAGAATATATCATATTCTCAGATGTCTATATTTAGAGGATGCCCCCATAGGTGGAAACTTCAGTATAAAGATAAAATTAAACGATTTACATCTTCTATACATACTGTTTTTGGAACTGCCGTCCATGAAGCAATGCAACATTATTTAGATGTAGCATATGAAAAATCTTTTGCAGCTGCAGATAGAGACATCAACCTGAAAGAATATTTCCAAGAAGCTTATATAGATGAATACCAAAAACAATACAAGTCAAACAACTCAGAACATTTTTCAGATGCCTCAGAAATGAGAGAATTTTTTGAGGATGGTGTTGCTATATTAGATTGGTTTAAGAAAAAACGTAGTAGATATTTTAGTAAAAAAGGTACATATTTAGTAGGTTGTGAAATACCCATTGTAGTAGCACCAAATAAAATGTTAAATAACGTATTATATATGGGGTATCTTGATGTTGTTACCTACCATGAGGAAACAGAAACCTTTAAGATAATTGATATAAAAACCAGTACCAGTGGGTGGAATGATTATGCTAAAAAAGATGAAAATAAACAATTCCAACTACTACTTTACAAACAATATTTCTCAGAACAATATGGAATACCATTAGATAAGATTGAAATTGAATTTTTTATTCTTAAAAGAAAAGTATTAGATCCTGATGATGAAAACTTAATGTCACCATATCAAGCATATAGAGTACAACAATTTACTCCACCAAGTGGTAAAATTAAATTATCAAGAGCAAAGAGTGCTATTAATGATTTTATTAATGAATGTTTCAGTTCAAGTGGAAAGATAAAAGAAGCAGATTATCACAAATCCCCATCTAAATGGAATTGTAATTTCTGTCCTTATAGTAAAGATAAAGAATTATGTGGAGCCGGTGAACATTTTTCGTAGGTTCTCATATATGTATATATAATAAAATAATGTTTTAATAAATAAAGACTATGAGTAATACAAAAACCCAAACTTTAACTAGTGTTAAGGTTCAAACCCCCTTATTTGAGGAATTTAAGATTGAATGTGTAAAACGTAAATTTTCATTTCAAAAACTGGCCGATCGTGCTTTATTTTTATATCTTACAGATGAAGATTTCCGTAAACAAATTACTAACCAAATCAATTTAAATTTAGATGCCAATAACTAAAAATTTTAAACATATACCTCAGGATAAAAGAAAAAAAATACTCTTAATATGTGATGATATTAGAGTTCATTCTGGGGTAGCAACTGTAGCTAAAGAAATTGTAACCCATACTGCCAATCATTTTAATTGGGTACAAATAGCAGGAGCCATAAAACACCCTGAAAAAGGTAAAGTTTTAGATTTATCTAAAGATACTAATGATTTATTAAAAATAAACGATTCTAATGTAAAACTATATCCGGTTGATGGTTATGGTAATGAACAAATTTTAAGAGAAATTTTACAAATAGAAAAACCAGATGCTGTAATGTTATTTACAGACCCAAGGTATTTTCAATTTATTTTTAGAATGGAAGCTGAAATTAGAAAACAATGTCCTATTACTTATCTTAACATATGGGACGATTATCCAGCTCCAATGTATAACAGTGCTTTTTATGAGGCTTGTGATTTGTTAATGGGTATTTCAAAGCAAACTGTTAATATAAATAAGTTAGTGCTAAAAGGTAAAGAAAAAAATAAAATATTTAAATATTTACCACATGGTAAAAATTCCAATTTATTTTACCCTTTAAGTAATAAAGAAAAAAAATCAAAAGAATTTGTAAGTTTTAAAAAACAAATTTTTAATGGTAAGGATCCTAAATTTGTTGCTTTCTTTAACTCTAGAAATATAAGAAGAAAACAAATACCTGACACTATGTTAGCCTTTAGAGAATTTTTATATTCTTTACCTAAAGAAGAAGCAAAAGATTGTTATTTAATTTTACATACTGAAGCGGTAACAGATCATGGTACTGATTTATATAAAGTAAAAGAATATTTATTTGATGAACATTTTCCTGACCAAATAATTTTTAGCCATTCAAAATTACCAGAAGAGGGTCTAAATTATTTATATAACATAGCTGATGTTCAAATGTTATTAACCTCTAATGAAGGTTGGGGTTTAACCCTTACAGAAGCAATCCTAGCAGGAACTCCTGTTATTGCCAATGCAACGGGGGGTATGCAAGACCAATTAAGATTTGTTGATGAAAATGGAGAATGGTTTACACCAAGTGCAGATATTCCATCCAACCATAGAGGTACATATAAAGAACATGGTGAGTGGGCATTCCCCGTTTATCCTACATCTAACTCCATTCAAGGTTCACCCCCAACACCTTACATATATGATGATAGATGTTCTTGGGAGGACGCATTTAAACGATTACAAGAAGTTTATAATTTATCCCCTGAAGAGAGAGTAGCGAGAGGTTTAAAAGGTAGAGAATGGGCTATTAGTGATGAAGCTGGTTTTACTTCTGAACATCAAGCTAATAGATTTGTAGAAGCTTTTGATGAACTTTTTAAAACATGGAAACCAAGAGAAAAATATGAATTAGTAAATGCTAATGAATATAAAGGAAAATTTTTAAATCACAAAATAATATATTAAATGAATAAACCAGTTTTTATAATTAGTTGCCCTTTCGATACTTATAGTGGTTATGGTGCACGATCTAGAGATATAGTTAAGGCCATAATTGAATTAAATAAATATGATGTAAAATTGTTACCTCAAAGGTGGGGGTCTACATCATGGGGTTTTTGTAAAGCACACCCTGAATGGGAGTTTTTACTAGAACATTCCATTCCTAACTTAACTTCCAAACCTGATATTTGGATGCAAATAACCATTCCAAATGAATTCCAGCCTGTTGGCAAATATAATATAGGATGTACTGCAGGTATAGAATCAGATGCATGCAAACCAGAATGGATTGAAGGTTTAAATAGAATGAATATAAATTGGGTTTCTTCAACCTTTGCTAAAGATACCTTTGAAAAAATGGTTTTTGACAAAAAATCTAAAACAAATAACCAAACTATAGGAACTATAAAATTAGAAAAGCCCATTCACGTAATATTTGAGGGTGTAAATCTAGACATATACAAATCTTTAAAGAAATCAGAATTAAAAACATTTGATTTTAGTAATATTAAAGAGGATTTTTGTTATTTATTTGTAGGACATTGGATGGTTGGTAATTTTGGCCATGACCGAAAAAACGTTAGTCTTTTAGTAAAATCATTTTATGAAACATTTAAAAATAAAAAAAATAAACCTGCTCTAATTTTAAAATCATCTACAGGGGTAGCAGGTTATATGAGTAGGGATGAAATTTTAGACAAAATTAAAAATATTAGAAAATCTGTTAACTCAAAAATATTACCTAATATATATGTTTTAAATGGTGAATTTAATGATTCAGAAATGAATGAGTTATATAATGATCCTAAAATTAAGGCTATGGTAAGTCTTACTAAAGGAGAAGGATTTGGTAGACCTTTATTAGAATTTACTACAACAGGAAAACCTGTTATAGCTTCAGGCTGGTCTGGTCATATAGACTTTTTACATAAAGAATATTCTATTTTAGTACCTGGTGAGCTTGAATCTGTAGATGCAAGTGCGGCTAATAATTGGTTAATTAAAGAATCTAAATGGTTTAAACCCGATACCCGTTTTGTGGGACAAATATTTAGAGATACTTATGAAAAGCCTAAAGAATCTCAAAATAATGCTAAAAGGCAAAAATATTACACCCAAAAGAATTTTTCTTGGGAACATATGAAAGATTTAGTGGGTGTAACTCTAGAAAATAACCTACCTGAATTTGCTCAAAAAATGGAATTAAAACTCCCTCAATTAAATTTACCAAAATTATGAAATACGACGAATTAAAAGAATGTACTCGATGTGGTTCGGATGCTTGCTATACTCAAGAAGTAACTAAAGATATTAACATTGAAATGTGTTATGGGTGTGGTTTCCAAAGTAATAGTATAATTAAGAAGGGAAATGAATTTTTTAACCAACAATTCGAAAACCTCCCAGAATTATATAAAGAATTAATGGATGAGGAAGAAGATACTGGTAAAATATGGATGCCTACGATCATTAATTTAAAAGATAAAGGTATGGTTTTTGCCGATGGGACTAATAGAGACAATTGGAGATGGGCCGCAGTTAAAGCAATACCTGTAATTGAGGAAGAATTAGAAAAGTATAAAGGAGAAAAACATAGAGCCGATATGTCTACTATAAAACATTTTGAAGAACGTGGATTTATAGAAGCACTTTCATATATTGGTGTATTACCAGAATAAATGAAGATACTAGTTACTGGAGGGGCGGGTTTTATAGGTACAGCTCTAATTAAAAAATTATTAAGTGAGGGACATGATGTTCAATCTTTAGATAACTATGAAGTTGGGTCAATATCAAACCATCAAGATGATTGTTTTTACATGGCTAAGGATATAGAAGATATAGGAGAAATGGCTAATGATTTTGACTTAATATATCACCTAGCAGCATTATCAAGAATACAACCATCATTCAATAACCCAGAAGAAACATTTAGAGTTAATACTATTGGTACCCAAAAGGTATGTGAATTCGCTAGATTATCGGGAGCTAAAGTTATATACGCTGGTTCTTCTTCTAGATGGCATAACCCATATCAATCACCTTATGCCGCATGTAAACACATGGGAGAAGAAGCATGTAAAATGTATAAAAAAACCTATGGGATGGATATTGAAATAGTTAGATTCTATAATGTTTATGGTCCTGGTGAAATAGTAGATGGAGATTGGGCAGCAGTTATAGGTAAATGGAGACGTCAAGTTAGAGATGGGGAACCTATAACTATTGTAGGGGATGGTGAACAACGAAGAGATTTTACGTATATTGATGATATAATTGAGGGGTTATGGAAAATTGGAATGAAAGATGTTAAACATAAAGATGCCTGGGAATTAGGAACGGGTAATAATTATTCTATTAATCAAATTTATAATTGGTTTAAAGAAAAATTTAATATTGAATCAGTAAACATACCTGAACAATCAGGTAATTATAAAGAAACTATTCGTAAAAATGATGATAGTTTAAAAAAATTAAATTGGAAACCAAAAGATCAATTAAAAAATTATATACTTAGTTTATGAAAATTAGTTATGCAATAACAGTATGTGATGAGTTTCTTGAAATACAGAGGCTCCTCTCATTATTGTTAAATAATAAAAGAAGACAAGATGAAGTCGTAGTATTAGTTGATTTATCTAAAAATAAACCGACATCTGAATTATTAGGATACCTTCATGAACTAAACTCAGAAGATTATATTACTTTAGTTGAAGATAATTTCAATAGACATTTTGCTAATTGGAAAAACATATTAACTAAAGCATGTAAAGGGGATTACATATTCCAAATTGATGCAGATGAATTACCAAACCTCGTATTAATACAAAACCTACCAATAATACTTGAATCAAACCCAGATAATGAGGTTTATTTAGTACCTAGAGTAAATACTGTAGAAGGGTTAACACCGGAACATATTCAAATGTGGGGGTGGAATGTAAATGATAAAGAATGGGTTAATTGGCCCGACTATCAATGGAGGATTTGGAAGAACAAACCAGGAATCAAATGGAAGAATAAAGTACATGAAGTATTAGATGGTCATAAATCATATGCCGCATTACCTTCTCAAGAAGAGTATGCATTATATCACCCCAAAGATATTGTTAGACAAGAAAAACAAAATACTTATTATAACAACTTATGATTTTAAAAGAAATTATTAATAAATCCTATTATGGTACAGATAATTATATAGATAACCCAGAGGATCTTAAAAGACTAGAACAACTTATTTTATTTAATTTAGAGGTATTAAAAGAGTATAAAGGTATTATAGTGGCTACTAATTATAAAGACTTAGGTTTAGCCATTAAAAATGCTAAAATATGGTTAAAATATTTTCCGGATTGTCATATTATTGATTTAATAGAAAATAGAGGACACAATTTTGGAACAGCCGATCTAGACAATACATTATTTGATTATTGTAAACAAAATAATATAGAATGGTTATGTAAATCATCAGGAGATACTATTTTAGAAGTAGAAGTTCTTAATAATAAAATTGAAGAAAGTGATTTTTATTATTTAAATGGAATTGGTTGGGGTGGGATGGTTAAATATGATTTTGATTTTGATAGAATTATTAAAGAAGACTTTTACCCACAAACTAATTTTTATTTCATAAATGTATCTAAAACTGATTATTTAAATGATAAGGATTATGTAAATCAAACATATAATATGATTAAAGATAACCCTGGATATAATGGAAAAATTTGGGAATATTTTGATGGGTGGAGTTGTGAGGATTTCTTAAAAACATGTATTATTAGAAATAATCTTTCTAAATATCATTTGGTTTCTCCAAAAAATTATCGTAATTTAATAAAATATATATTCGACCATCAAATACATGACTGCAGTCATAAACAAATAATGATTGAAAATATTTGTCATTTACATGAGGGTAATAATATAATAAAACTTTAAAATTTAATATGAAACAAACAAAAAAAATTTGGTATGCTCCTTATAAACATGAAGCATATGGTCAAGAAGAAATTGATGCCGTTGTAGAATCATTAAAAAGTGGTTGGTTAGGAGGACAAGGTCCTAAATCTGTAGAATTTGAAGAAAAAATAGCTAAAAGTTTTGGTAAAAAATATGGTGTATTTGTTAATTCCGGATCATCAGCATGTTTACTAGCAATTGCTGCTTTAGATTTACCTAAAGGTACAAAAATTATAACTCCATCATGTACGTTTGCTACAACGTTAGCCCCTATTATTCAACTAGGGTATGTACCTGTATTTGTTGATGTTGATTTAACCACATATTGTGCAAATTTTGACCAAATTATAGCTAAAATTACAGATGATACATCAGCACTTATGTTACCTAATTTAATTGGTAATAAACCAGATTGGCCAAGAATAAAAAAGGCATTAATTGATATGGATCGTGAAGATATATATTTAATCGAAGATTCAGCTGATACCTTAACTAAAACACCTGAAACCGATGTTGCAACTACTAGTTTTTATGCTTCTCATGTTATTACAGCAGGGGGTGTAGGAGGTATGGTGATGTATAATGATAAAAAACATGTAACTAAATGTTTACAATATCGTGATTGGGGTCGTTTAGGTGATGATTCAGAAATTGTAGCAGATAGATTTAATCATGTAGTAGATGGTATCCCATATGACCATAAATTCTTATACAGTGTATTGGGCTATCATATGAAAGCTAGTGAAATGAATGCTGCATTTGGTATAGTACAATTAGAAAGGTTTAAAACTAATGCTGGAATTAGAAGAGCTAACTTTGAACGTTATATGGAAAATTTAAAAGATGTTAAAGAATTAACTCTTCCTGATGATAGCTTAAAACCAAATTGGTTAGCAATACCATTCCAAACTGAAGACCGATTTGCTTTATTATCCTTTTTGGAAGAAAACAACATTCAAACAAGAGTAACATTTGCTGGAAATGTAACAAGACATCCTGTTTATCGTGAATATTTAGAGGATTTTGAGAACGCTGATTTAATTATGAAAAATGGTTTTTTATTAGGAGCACATCATGGCATGACAATTGAAGATGTAGATATTGTTTGTGATAAAATTAAAGAATTTTTTAATAAATAGATGAAAGTATTAATATTAGGAGATGGGTTACTAGGTAAAGAAATAGCATCACGAACTAAGTGGGATATTGCTTCTAGAAAATTAGGTAATTTACCTGATATTAAGGATTTTGGAGAATTATCCAATTTAATATACACTTATGATGTTGTAATAAATTGTATAGCACATACAGATACCTATTCCCCAAATAAACAACCTCATTATGATGTTAATTATAAATTTGCATCGGATATAAGTGATATTTGTAATAATGAAAGTGTAAAATTAGTCCATATATCTACTGAGTTTGTTTATGCTAATAATGAAAAACGACCTACTGAAGATGATATACCAATTCCTGGAAATACTTGGTATGGGTATACTAAGTTATTAGCTGATGAATATATCCAATTGTGTAATAATAATTATTTAATTTGTAGAGAATTACATAAACCTAATCCTTTTCCTTATGATAGGGTTTGGAAAGTTCAAACATCAGGAGACACTGTTGATAAAATATCTAATTTAATAATAGAATTAGTAAATAAAAATGCTAGTGGGGTTTTTAATGTTGGAACTGGGGATAAATGGTTAAAAGAACTTGCCCCAAAAACAAGTAAAGAAATACCACCCCCATTTAAAACACCAAGGGACACTAGAATGAATTTAGATAAATTAAATAATTTTTTAAATGAGAATAATATATAGAATATCAGATGCTGGTTATAATAAAATAAAACCTGATTATATCAATAATGAAAATTGTTTAGCAAATGCTACTAAGGTATTTGATAATGCTATTTGGAATGTTATAGCAGATAATGTATCTTCAGATACTAATGATATGATTCAAAAGTACGTAACACGTGATTGTATTTTATATGCTGAAAAAGGGAATGGTGCTGCAACATTTAATTTGGCTTTAGATAAAGCCCTAACTTATGATGATGAAGAAATAATATATTTTATAGAAAATGATTACGTACATAAACCAGGATCTCAGAAAATATTAGAAGAAGGATTTAAACTTGGAGCATCTTTTGTAGCATTATATGACCACCCAGATAAATATATTACACCCGAAGATGGTGGTAATCCTTACTGTCAAGGTGGAGCTGAAGATACAAGAGTATATTTAACTGATTCTTGCCATTGGAAGATAACTAATAGTACTACTATGACTTTTGCCGCTAAAGTAAAAACACTTAAAATAGTAGAATCAACACTTAGAGCATATACTACAGGTACCTACCCTCAGGATTTTAAAATGTTTTTAGATTTAAGAAAACAAGGACATTTATTGATAACACCTTTACCTGGTTATTCTACACATGGGGAAACGGCTTGGTTAACTCCCTTAACTAAATGGGGAAAATATACAAAATGATAACAGTAGTAATTACAACATATAAAGAACCTAAAGCATTAGACATATGCCTACAATCAGCGATTGAAGGGCAACTACATGACAATCAAATCATTGTAGTAGTAGATGGTTATTATGATTTAAATAAAGATGTATTAGACAAATATAAAGAGAAAATTAATATACTTAATTTAGAAGATAACTTAGGCATGATAAGGGCTATGAATTTAGGCCATTATAATGCCAAATATGATTTAGTATTCCATGTTCAGGATGACAATGTATTTCCTTATAATTGGGATGAAAAATTACTAGAACATTATGAAGAGGGGTCAGTTTTAACCCCCAATCAAGTTGAACCTAACCCTAGTATGTTTCCTCAATTTAATATAAAGAATTTGGGAACAGACTTAGATAACTTTGATTTATCTTTATTCTGGGAACATGATAAGATAATATCCGAAAATAAATCTGATGAATGTGGATCTACATTTCCATTTTTAATATCCAAATCTGATTACTTAAAAATAGGAGGATTTGATGAATCCTATCCTGGGCCTTGGGTTGTTGATTGGGAGTTTTTTATGAAATGTCAAATGAATGGAATGAAAATGATTAGAACTTATAATTGTCATTTTTATCATTTTGTATCATTAGGAACTAAATCCCCAGAACAATTAGAAGAATCAAAACATAAAGAAGGTTTATGTCATAAATTTGCCTCATATAAATGGGGTTCGTATATTAAACATAACCCACAAAACAATATAAAATATATTTAATGGAACAAATAATAGGATTTACAGCTGGTAACTTTGATTTAATACATCCTGGTTATATTTACACATTTGAAGAAGCAAAACGTCATTGTGATTACTTTATGGTATTTTTACAACGTGATCCTTCTGAAACTAGGTTTACTAAATACAAACCCGTTATTCCTTTATATGAAAGGTATAAAACATTAATGGCTATAAAATATGTAGATGAAGTAGTGACATATCAAACTGAAGATGAGTTAATAAAATTAATAGAGTTTTATAACCCACATATCAGAATATTAGGTGACGATTATATAGGTAAAAGATTTACAGGTGATTATTTACCACCAGAAATTATTTATACCACTAGATCTCATGGTTGGTCAACAACTAAACTAAAAAATATGATTACAAAACAAACAGTACTACAAAACCCAGACGTTATAAATGAAAAAGATTAGTGACCATAGAGGGTTATTTTTTTTAGATAATGAGGTTGACTATGATCAAATATTTATAGCAACTAATGAAGCAAGACATACCTTTAGAGGTATGCATTATCAATCCAATCCTTACCAAGTTAAATATTTAACTGTTATACAAGGGGAAGTTTTAGACTTTTTATATAATCTTAAAACTGGGGAAGTAAAAGAATACCAATTAAATACTGACAGTGATACTCTTATTATAACTGAAGAATATGCTCATGGTTATTTAACATTGGTACCTAATACTATTATATATTATGGTGTAATAGGAAAATACAATCCTAAAACATATAAAAGTATTGTATGGAACACAATTCCAGAGATAAATGCAAGAATAAAGCAAGTTGCAAATAATATTGATAAAATAACAATTTCAAAAAAAGATAAATTAGGAAAATGAGAATAATTGTAACAGGAGCATGTGGTTTTATTGGTTCACATTTTGTAAATTTAATTGGTAACCAAAACCCAACAATAGAAATAGTAGTAGTAGATAAATTGACTTACGCTTCAAATGTTAATAATTTAAAGATCCCGGTCAAATTTATCAAAAAGGACATTTGCGACATAACCCATGAGGATTTAGGTGTATACGATTATATAGTTAATTTTGCCGCTGAAAGCCATGTAGATAATTCGATTAAGGATGGTAAACCCTTTGTAAGAACAAATGTAGAGGGTACTTTTAATTTACTAGAAGTAGCAAGGAAAAACCCAAAATTAAAAAAATTTATTCAAATATCCACTGATGAGGTTTATGGTGATATGGATGAATATGGGGAGGGAACATTAGCTGATGAATCATTTAATTTAATTGGATCATCCTATTATTCAGCAACAAAGGCGTCATCTGATTTATTAGTACAAGCAGCAGGTAGAACATATGGGTTACCATATTTAATTACTCGTACTTGTAATAATTATGGAGAAAACCAACACCAAGAAAAATTATTACCTACAATAATAGATTGTATTAAAAATAACCTTAAAATCCCAATTTATGGTGATGGTAAAAATATTAGAGAATGGATACATGCTGATGACAATTCACAATTTATATGGGATCTAATTCAGTCAGATAAAACAGGTGTGTATAATATAGGATCAGGTGAAAGATATACTAATTTACAAATAATTGAAATCATAGAAAGAATACTTGGCTATCAATTAGATTTAAAGTTTGTTCAAGATAGAAAAGGACATGACCGAGCTTATGGGTTGGTCACAAATTTAAAACCAAAACATAATTTAAAAGAATATTTAAAAAATACTTTATGCAGATAGGAATTATAGGTCAAGGGTTTGTAGGTAATGCTGTTTATCAAAAGTTTAAAAAATATTATAATATAAAAACATATGATATTAAATCTAAATTATCAACTTCAACTGAACAGGAAGTATTAGATAATGATATTATATTTATTTGTTTACCAACACCAATGAATAAAGATGGTAGTTGTTATACAGGTATAGTTGAGGCAGCTATTAAACGTGTGTTTGAATTTGGAGTTGCTAAAACAGTAGTTATTAAATCAACTGTACCTCCAGGTACGACCTCTAAATGGAATAAACAATTTAAACCTATTGATATTATCTTCAACCCAGAATTTTTAACCGAAGCAAATGCAGTAAGTGATTATGAAAAACAAACCCGTATTATATTGGGTGGACCTAGACAATCAACAACTAAATTAAAACCCATATTTAAAAAAGCATTTCCCAATGCTGATATAATTAAAACTGATTCAACTTATGCAGAAATGGTTAAATATATTACAAATTCATTTTTAGCAACTAAAGTATCATTTGCAAATGAAATGTATCAAATATGTGAAAGATTAGATGTTGATTATGACAAAGTAATTGAATATGCTACATATGATGATAGGTTAGGCAAATCACATTGGTCAGTACCAGGACCAGATGGTGATTTTGGTTATGGGGGTCATTGTTTCCCTAAAGATATTCAAGCATTAATATCTGTTGCTGAAAATTTAGGTATATTTCCTGAAATGTTAATTAGTACTGATGGAAAAAATAATGAAGTAAGAAAAAATAGAGATTGGGAAAAAATGAAAGGAAGAGCAATAGTTTAATTGATTGTTTAATATACCTTTCGTATATTTATATATTAGTAATAACAATATTAAAAATAATAATAAAACATGAATGTAGCAATGATTCCTTGTATCAAATGTAAAAAAGATATGCCAGAGTTAAGATTAACCCAATATGGGTATAAAGTATGTGTTAATTGTTCTAGTGTAAGCACCAAACGAGGTATCCCTATAACTAAAGGTTCAGGTGATCACACTTGGACAGAAACTATAGTAGTAGAAGAAGATCAATATGAATCATTTGTAAATGCTACTAATAAAGAAAGAGGTAGTAGTGATACTGTTGTAACCTTTAAATTAGATTAATGCCTGCAGCTAAACCACTTTCTAAAGCACAAATAGTAGCAGCACAAGCTAAGACTAAGTCTAATATGAGCGCGGCTCGTTATCTCCACGTTTCATATCAACATTATAAAAGATATGCTAAATTGTATAAACTATTTGCGGGGCATAAAAACCAAAGTGGTAAGGGTATACCTAAATTTTTAAACAATGGTAAGAAATTTCCTGCTATGATTGAAATTATTGAAGGTAGAATAGCTGCTACCTCATTTGATCCTAATAAATTAAAATATGCTTTAATAGAACAGGGACATATGGTTGAGGAATGTACAGTATGTAAATTTAATGAGCGTAGAGTATTAGATTATAGGATTCCATTACTATTACATTTTAAAGATAAAAACAGTAACAACTACAGTTTAGATAATGTCCAACTACTTTGTTACAATCATTATTTCCTTACTGTGGGGGATGTATTTAATACTAAAGAGGAAAAACAAATTGAAACTCAACAGGAATATAATGGTACAACTGAACAGGTTAATTGGGAAGTAGATGATTATCATTTACAACGTTTAAAAGAATTGGGTTTAGATGGGGATGATGATGATGTAGATCAATACATAAGTAGGGTATAAATGAAAAAAATAAAGTCATTAGATAAAAAATATCATAAAATTACTAAGGATTATGATAAACAGAAGGAGCGCCATCTTGAAAAGTTAGCTACAAAAAGCTTGGCTAATGACGAAAAATTTCGTAAATTAAAGGATAAGAAAATGAAAGGTAACTTTCTCAAAAACTTTTAATTATGAAATTATTAATTGCTTTACACATTGTAGTAGCTACTGTTTATAATGCAGTACCATCTCAAACAGATTCAACCCCTTTAATTACCGCCTCTAATAAACACATAGATGCTAATAACCCTGGTAAACATAGATGGATTGCAGTATCCAGAGATTTAGAAAAACTAGGATTTACTTTTGGAGTAGAGGTATGTGTTGAAAACGCCGGTGCTATGAATGGTATATGGGTTGTTGAAGATAGGATGAATAAAAGGTTTACTAATAAGATAGATTTTTTAGTAGATAATGAAATTGTGTTAGGTAAATGGGAAGGAGTAATTATCTCCCTTAACTCCGAAAGAAAGTAAAATAAACAATAAAATGACGTCACCTACTTTAACTTTGTTTAATAATTTAACGGATGAAGACTTTATGGCAATCCATGAAGCGGGTCAATTAAAAAGTTTATGTCTTGCCTTAGCCTTAGATTTACAATACACCACCCCTTCAAAAGACTTATTAAACTAAATTAGGATACCACAACAATTTTATGTATATTCACGTATAAAATAAAGGTTATGCTATACGAATTTAAAAACTACAACAAACATGGTAATATTAGAACAAGGATAATACCTTGGCCTAATGGTAAAGCATTTGGAATTAATCCAAATGGTTTAGGAGGCTATATTGGTGTTAAAATATTCAAATATGAATATAAACATGAACTCAACCCACCAAGTTTAATGAACTTAAGAGGTAAAAAATACATAATGCCTGGTTGGATCGAAGTATTACCTGAAACAGAATTAAATGATATAAAATGGACTAAACCTAAAGTTAAACGTGCTGAAGTATTTGAACATAAATTCAAATCATCCAGCAATGATAAGGTTTATACCACGAAAGAATATGTAGCTGTAGATGGATCATGTAAATACACTTGTAACTGTCCGGGTACATGGAGAGCAAAAGACAGACGTTGTAAACACATTAAAAGCATTGAAAAGTAATGCGCGAAAAATGTGGTTACCCGGGCTATCTTTCGTATCTTCACCACGTTGAGCGATTAAGCACAACATTAAAAATAAAGTTTATGTATATTCAAGTTCAAAACACAACAAAGAAAAGAAACAATCAATTTAGAGTTCAAACAATGTCTGCTGGATTTAAAGAAGTTAAATCTAGGGGATGGATTGTTGACGATTGTACCTTCAATCAATTAAGAGATGAGTTAGTTACTAACAAGTATAAAGAGTTAGATGGTCGTATGAATAAACGCGGAAAGCAATTCGCACAAAGAGCTGGATTATAAATTTAAAAAATAAGGGTTATGATACAAACTTGGGATAAAAAATCAATTAGAGAACATTATTCTCACTTATCTAAAAAAGAATTACTTAATACTATTATAGGATTAGGTAGTGAAGGTAAAAATTTAATTAATATCTTAAACCAAAGAGAATTAGCTAAAGTATTAGATGGTAAATTTGTTGGGGATAAGATAAATGATCATGATATTGTTGCTAATGATATAAAATTAGAATTAAAATGTAATGTAAATCAAGCTACTGATTTAGGAAAAACTGTTGGGTTTGCTGAATTTTTACAAAAAGTAGATTGGGATTATATTATTCATTATACACCAAAAGCATTTAATACCTATTTAAACGAAGATAAATTTGTAGTATTTAATAAATTAGATATTGAAAAGGCATTAAAAGAAAAATGGATTGCACCAAGTAGTGGTGGGTTGAGATGGACACATAAAATTTTTAATCCCAATCATAAAATTACAAATGCTGGAGGGCATAAAAATAAATTAGAATTTATTAAAAAAAGAATAATGAATACAAAAGAATTATATAATTTAATTTGGAAATAATATGAGTCGCGGAAGACCAAAAGAGCAAGATGCCATCCCATGGCAAGTATACACTCAAGAATTTCTTGAGGTACCATCCAAACCTGAATTAGGCCATAGGTCAGTTTGGCATTATGATAGAAG
>Ga0208303_1000479_pt1 | contig 16452 bp, 9 predicted proteins | sample CB_VirMetaG_2_FD_184537 | JGI IMG/M metagenome (GOLD analysis project Ga0208303, IMG submission 184537) | Freshwater to marine saline gradient viral communities from Chesapeake Bay - CB_1504_2 Viral MetaG (SPAdes) (version 4) | ecosystem: Environmental > Aquatic > Marine > Coastal | place: USA... | reverse complement strand
TACCTTGAGAACCTGTTGCTCCTTTTTGGCCTGTTGTTCCTTGAATACCTTGATCACCTTGATTACCCTTATCTCCTTTTTGACCTGTTGCACCTTTTTCTCCTGTTGTACCTTGTGATCCGGTTGCACCTTTTTGGCCTGTTGTACCTTGAGAGCCTGTTGTTCCTTTTTGACCTGTTGCACCTTGTAAATTTAAATCTGATCTTGATTTAACATTACCACTTCCATCAACAACTAATATATCTGTTTCTGTTGCACCTGTTGGAACTGAATTAAATTGTGCTGAAGAGCCCGTTATGTCTCCTGTTATTGATAATGAAGATCCGGTTATAATACCTTCTAAGTAAGTATGTGTGGTATTCTCATTTCCTATACGGGTAGTATTAGATCCTTTTCCGTATTGAGGAGTATTAGTTCCCCCATGAATAAAAACTTCATTAGTGTCAGAATACAAGAGAGGGCGAGCATACTGGCCTATAAAAACATTGTAATCTCCTGTGGTTAGAGTACTTGCGGCGCTATACCCTATTGCTACATTGGCATTCCCTCCATTTACGGCAGCTAAGGTAGAACGGCCAATACCTACATTCCATCTTGAGTACGATGAATTTGATTGGTATGCTGTTAGAGCTCCAATATAAACGTTTTGTTCACCGTAATGGTTTTGAGCAGCTTTATACCCTATTATAACATTTTCTTCCGCGAAATTACTATTACTATTTTCATTTTGAGCAGCAGATTTACCAATTACTACTGATCTGTTTAAGTTACCGTTATTAGTAGTTAGTGTATCATTTCCTATAACTACATTCTCTTTACCATCGTCTAAATCGATAGAACCAGATAAAATTGATAAAGAACCTCCTAGCTGTAATGCTGAGCCGGTAATATCATTACTAACATCTAAAGAATTTAATGTAGCATCACTACCTGAAACAATTACTTTTTTCCAATTTGGCATATCTATTCTTTTATTATGGTTGGTAACTCAAAATGAGCCCACTTCCGTTATGGCCTATAATATAGTTATACATATGAACATAATATAAAATATTCGATAAAGCAAATAATTATTTAAAAAAATAAGTATAAATTAAGGGAAGAAATTACCAGCATTCATGTTATAAGGAGCTAAACAAGATGAAGTTCTATTAACATTTACACTAACATTGTAAGGTCCTAAAGAATTAGATACAAAAAGTGCTTTAAATTCATTAGTGTTATAATCCTCATAAGTTGCGGGTGCGCTATAACGAATTTGCATAGGAAAATCATTAACTGTTAATGATTCTTCATTACTTAAAGACCTATCAGAGTTTATTCGAAATTTAATAACAGTATCATTTATATAATTTGTATAATACATTGAACTAGTCCATACTTGATTACTATCGTTTCTTTTATTTAAAGTAGAAACCTCTACAAAATTACTATCATCACTTGGGTAAGGACCTGATAGATTAGATAATTCATTTTCTAGTATATAAGAAGAAGTGTTAGATGAGTTATAAGAACTTAAATCATAGGGGGTAGATAAATCTATAACGTGTAAGATTGTCCAATGATTAAATGGGGATATATTGCCTTCGGAATTTTGTTGGATTTGATACATTTGACTACCATTTGCATTATAACTAGTTTGTAATATATTTGCTTGTGATGCTGTTAATAGTCTTAATTCTTCATACACCCTACTAGCTGTATTTAAAGTAGTTACATCAAAATTTGTATCTAAATCATATTGAAATAAATAATCAGTGGAATTAGAGGCTGCTCCAAAATGGATAAGAGAGCCTGTGTTTGGTACTTGAATAGTTTGGAAAAATATAGGTTGAGAATCTATACCACCTTGCCTCATAGTATCTCCGGGGAGTCTAAATGAGCTTGTATTATTAACACTGCTTGTAAAAGGTTGCATTGCTGATAAATCTGGGAGGGGACTAGAAGCATTAGAGGAAGTTTCACTAAATTGATAAATTAATTGTTCATAAGGGGCTGTAATGGATCCAGTTGGGTACCAACCAGCATATAAATTATGAATATAATAATCTTCAAAGCCACTAGCTGTACTTGCTACTGCAATTCTGCTAAAATAAGTTTGACTATAAGCTCTAAAATTATCAAAGTTTTTATTAGAAACAGGATCTAAGTCGAAATTAGCTAATTCTAAGGCACAAGTAAGTACTGGTGGTGAAGGGGGTATAATTGTACCCGCAAAGCCACTAAATTTATTCATTACCCTAAAAAAGTTAATATTACTCATTTATTTGTCTTTTAATTGTCTCTATTTCTAACTGTTGTTCTTTAATAGCTTCAATTAATAGAGCAACAATTTTTTCATATTTAACAGCTTTATATCCTGTGTCTCTTGTAGTAACTACTTCTGGTAGTACTGCCTCAATTTCTTGTGCAATAATACCTATATCGTGTCCTTCATTAGGGTGGATAGTTTTTCTTTGTTCATCTGTTAAAGGGATCCAATCAAAATTTACACCATTAATCGCCATTACTTTATCTAAAGCGTTTGGTATTGGTATTATATTTTCCTTTAATCTTCTGTCTGATGAGTAATAAGCAATAACATCATTTGTAAATTGCCCTATACCTACAGTGGTTGTAGTTACATTGGATCCAACGTGAATTCCACCATTTAATAAAGTTAAATGGCTACCATTAAATATCATATTACTTTCACCTTGTATCGAACTACCTCCTGTAGCTGTTAATACTCGATTATCGGAATTACCATTAACTGTAAAAGCAGCTCCAGTTCCACCCGTTGTACCTTGTGTACCTTGTGTACCTTGTGTACCTTGAGAACCAGTTGTTCCTTTTTCACCAGTAGCACCTGTGGCAACAGTATCTCCATATCCTATAGTAACATAAAATTTAGAACCATCATAATACCAACCTAATACATCTATTGCATTTGGTGCAGTTGAAGGTGTATATGAAGTTGCACCTAAATAAACAGTATCTCCACTTAAATCTATATTAAATGTTCTACCACCTGTAGCATCTTGTTTAACAACCAATACACCTGTATCACCTGTTATCCAATCAGAACCCATTGATAGTGTTCTATTACCCGCTAAAGTAACAGTGGCATTTGAGCCTGATGTTACACCCCAAATAACTGTAGACTGATCGGTAAGAGTTTGTTGATCTATTTGAACATTACCATCTACGCTTATTGTAGGTGAGGTTGAAGAAAAATACTTCTTAATCCTATGTCCTTCTTTTGCATAGAGACTAGATTGAAGTGAACCTGAAATTCCAATAGTAAATGAATCTCCAGCGCCAGGTCCAACATATATACCATAAGAGTTATTAGTTAGATTTGTTCCCGCAAGTGATGATGAAAGTTGTACTACAAATGGAACATAATTAAATGCAGCAAATTTAACTTCACTCATTGCAGCATAATTATAGTGAAGAGAATTAATGGTGGATTTTATCATATCACCAGAATAAATATCTTGTGAAACTGATAGATTATTCCCATCAAAAGTTAAATTGGCTTCTACAGTACCTGTACCGTCACCATCATATGTAATTACTCCATTTGTTGTATTACCTGTTAATGGTAATATACCTGTAGTACCTTGTGTACCTTTCTGACCTTTATCTCCTTGGTTACCTTTTTCACCAGTATCACCCTTTTGCCCTTTTTGTCCTTTTTCACCTAAATCACCCTTTTGGCCAGTTATACCTTGGGCTCCGGTTATACCTTGTGCTCCAATTTCACCTTTTTGTCCTTTTTGACCTGTTGTACCTTGAGCACCTTTTGCTCCAGTTATACCTTGTATACCTTGAGAACCTGTTTCTCCTTTTTGACCAGTTGTGCCTTGGGCACCTTTTTCACCTGTTTCACCTTTAGTACCTGTAGTACCTTGTGTACCAGTTATACCTTGAGCGCCTTTTTGACCAGTTGTACCTTGAGTACCAGTTATACCTTGCAATCCAGTTGTACCTTGAGTACCAATTGTACCTTGAATACCTTGTGAACCTGTTATACCTTGAGTACCAGTTGTACCTTGAGTTCCAGTTATACCTTGTGAGCCTATTGTACCTTGAGCACCTTTTTCACCATCTGTACCTTGTGTACCAGTTATACCTTGAGCACCTTTTTGACCAGTTATACCTTGAACACCTTGAGCACCTTTTTGACCAGTTATACCTTGAACACCTTGAGCACCTTTTTCTCCTTTAATACCAGTAATACCTTGAGCTCCTTTTACACCCTCTTCTCCTTTAATACCGGTTGTACCTTGGGTTCCAGTTGTCCCTTGAGTTCCTGTTATACCTTGTACTCCAACTTCACCTTTAGTACCTGTAGTACCTTGTGTTCCAATTATACCTTGAATACCTTGGGTTCCAGTTGTCCCTTGAGTTCCTGTTATGCCTTGTAAGCCCGTTGTACCTTGAATACCAGTTATACCTTGAGCACCCGTTATACCTTGAGCACCAACTTCACCTTTTTGGCCTGTTGTACCTTGAGTACCGGTTGTACCTTGTGTTCCAGTTATACCTTGAGTACCTGTTGTACCTTGTGTTCCTGTTGTACCTTGTGTTCCTGTAGTTCCTTGTGTTCCAGTTATACCTTGAATACCAGTTGTACCTTGTGTTCCTGTAGTTCCTTGAGTACCTGTAGTTCCTTGAGTACCTGTAGTACCTTGTGTTCCAGTTATACCTTGGGCTCCTATTTCACCTTTTTGACCTTTATCTCCTTGATCACCTTTTTGACCTTTATCCCCTCTATCACCTGTAGTAACAAAAGAGACTAATATATCTTCATTATTTATAAATGGACTAGCTGCTGAAAATGCTTCATTTATTATATCTAAAGTCCACCAATTTGTGTTGTTAGTTAAGTCAGATACTGCAAATAATAAAAATTCATTAGCATCCGCAGCATTAGATATTCTAATATGACCTTTAATTGCTGATGTAACAGCGTCCATTGATGTTAAGAAATTATCAATATTACTTGAGTTATCATCTGTAGAATCAATGTATAACTCTATTGATGTGTTTTGAGTAGTATTATCTAATCTTAATTTACCTGTTCCGGGATCTGCTGCTGTTGTAGATGTATCAAATGTATAATCAAAAGTAGCACCACCAAATGTTCCGTCAGTACCTTGAGAACCAACTTCACCTTTTTGACCTTTTAAGCCTTGGGCACCTGTTATACCTTGAATACCTTGAGCACCTGTTATACCTTGAATACCTTGTGCTCCAACTTCACCTTTAGTACCTATAGTACCTTGTGTTCCAGTTATACCTTGAATACCTTGTGCTCCAACTTCACCTTTAGTACCTGTTATACCTTGTGCTCCAACTTCACCTTTAGTACCTGTTATACCTTGTGTACCTTGTGTACCTATTTCTCCTTTGTTACCTTCTATACCTTGAATACCTTGGGCTCCAGTTATACCTTGTGCTCCAATTTCACCTTTTTGACCTTTTTCACCATCGGTACCTTGTATACCAGTTATACCTTGGGCTCCAGTTATACCTTGAGCTCCAACTTCACCTTTTTGGCCTTTTTCACCATCGGCACCTTGTGTACCAGTTATACCTTGGGATCCAGTTATACCTTGAGAACCTGTTGCTCCAGTTATACCTTGTGCTCCAATTTCACCTTTTTGCCCTTTTTGACCAGTTATACCTTGAATACCATTGTCCCCTTTTTGACCAGTTATACCTTGAGCACCATTGTCTCCTTTGGTACCTGTAGTACCTTGGATACCATTGTCCCCTTTGGTACCTGTTATACCTTGAAGGCCTTTTTCCCCTTTGTCACCTTTTTGACCTTTGGCTCCAGCAATACCCTGCAGACCTTGGATACCTATTATACCTTGGATACCTTGTGTTCCTGTAGTTCCTTGAGTACCTGTTATACCTTGAGAACCTGTTGCTCCAGTAATACCTTGGGTACCTTGAATACCTGTTGCTCCAGTAATACCTTGAATACCTTGTTCACCTTTTTCTCCTATTTGACCCTTGTCTCCTTTTTGTCCTTTTTGACCATCTGTACCTTGAGCACCTTTAACTCCAGTAATACCTTGAATACCCTGAGTACCAATATTACCTTTAACTCCAGTAATACCTTGAATACCTTGAGTACCTGTTGATCCTTGGGCTCCAACTAAACCTTTTTCACCCTTATTACCTACTGCTCCTTGTAAACCGGTTGTACCTTTTTCTCCTATCTCACCATTTTCCCCTTTTTGACCAGTTATACCTTGAGCACCTGTTTCTCCTTTTTGACCAACTTCTCCTTTTTGACCTTTTTCACCAGCTATACCTTGGGCACCTGTTACACCTTGAGCTCCTTTTTCACCAGCTATACCTTGAGCACCTGTTATACCTTGAGCTCCTTTTTGTCCTTTTTCACCATCTACTCCTTGAGCACCCTTTATACCTTGAACACCCGTTATACCTTGAATACCTTGCGCACCTGTTATACCTTGAGTACCTTTTTCACCCTTAATACCATCGGCACCTTGAGCTCCAACAAAACCTTTTTCACCTTTTTGTCCTTTTTCACCTGTAGTACCTTGTGTTCCAGTTATACCTTGAGCACCTTTTTCACCATTTGCACCTTGTATGCCTGTTATACCTTGAGAGCCTGTTGTACCTTGTGTACCAATACCTGTTATACCTTGGATACCTTGAATACCTTGAGCACCTTCACCACCATCTGTTCCTGCTATACCTTGAGATCCTTTTTGTCCAGTTGTACCTTGTGTACCAATACCTTCTATACCTTGGATACCTTGGGTACCTTGAGCACCTTTTTCTCCTTTAATACCATCTGTACCTTGTGTTCCAGTTATACCTTGGGCTCCAGTTATACCTTGTGCTCCAGTTATACCTTGTGAGCCAATTAACCCTTTTTCTCCATTCTCACCTTTATCTCCTTTTTGACCCTTTTCACCCTTTAAACCATTGCTACCAGCAATACCCTGTATACCTTGGAGTCCAGTTGTACCTTGTAAACCTGTTACACCTTGAATACCTTGAGATCCCTGTTCACCTTTGTCTCCTTGATCACCTTTTTGACCCTTATCCCCTCTATCACCTGTAGTAACAAAAGAACATATAACATCTTCATTATTTGTATGAGGGTTAGTTTCAGAAGAAGCTTCAACAATTACATCTAATGTCCACCAACCTATATTATTTGTTAAATCAGTTATAGCAAAAAGAATAAAATTTTCTGGGTTTATTCTATTTGGGATATTAATATGTCCCTTTATAGCTGAAGTAACATTATCTATAGTTGTTAAAAAACTATCAATGTTGTTTGAATTATCATCTGTAGAATCAATATAGATTTTAGTAGAAGCATTTTGGGTAGTATTATTTAATGCTACTTTACCTGTTCCGGGATCTGCTGCTGTTGTAGATGTACTAAAAGTATAATCAAAAGAAGCTCCACCAAAAGTACCATCAGTACCTTGAGTACCAACTTCACCTTTTTGTCCTTTTAGACCTTGAGCACCTGTTATACCTTGTGTACCCGTTATACCTTGAATACCTTGAGGACCTTGTGGTCCTACTAATCCTTCACCAATTGTACCTTGAATACCTTGGGCACCTATTTCTCCTTTTATACCTGTTTCACCTTTAGGACCTTCAATACCTTGTATACCTTGTGCCCCTAAGTCACCTTTTGTACCTGTTATACCTTGTGCCCCTAAGTCACCTTTTGTACCTGTTATACCTTGTGTACCTTGGGTACCTAATTCTCCTTTTTGACCAATTTCACCTTTGGCACCTGTAGTACCTTGTATTCCTTGAGCACCAGATTGGGCATCTACCCATGTAGTACCAGTAATGGTAGAAGATAATACTTGCCCTAATGTTCCGGTATTCCCATCTTTATCATATATAGATTGGGATATCAATAATGACCCACTAACATTTACGTTTAGGTCTGTTTCAAGTGATGTAAGAATAGCGGATGAACCACTATGTATGAGTCTTCTCCAATTGGCCATAAGAGTATATTATTTATATTTTGTTATAAATATTAAATTAGATAATAAAAGTTATACTATTATTTCTCTAATTCATTTAATATAACAAAGATGTTTTGAATTTTTAGAGTAAGATTAAATACCTCTTCCATTTCCCCACCTTTAAATGAAGATTTACGGACTATGTCTAATAATAATAAACAATCTTCCTTAGTTAGGGAGGGCAGACTCATACGTGAGTCTGCCTTTCCTATTTCAGTATATCCTGATTTAAAACCCATTTTTACCTAAGTAATTATGAGTAAATATAAATATCCTCGTTTGCAGCAACAAAAATGTTACCTTTCTTAGTATATTTAGCTACTACTGCAGTTGGATCACTTGCTGCTCCTTCTACTACTGATGCCATAAATGCATCTGGTAAAATAGCACTTTGTGCTGCGTCAAATGAACCTGTAACTCCCCAACGTGATACTCCTGCATCCCATCCAAAAGCTTCAGCTTGTAAAGAACCACTCTGTTGAACCGCGATACCACCATCTCCAGGGGCATTTGATCCAGAAGCCATTCTAATCCATCTGTCTGCTACATCTAAGTTTTCAGTACTTTGGAAACTTGCAGTACCTAATACTGTTAAGTTATTGTTTACTGTTAAGTTATTTGAAATTAAAACATCGTTAGATAGCGATACATCTCCTGATGCAACTGTAAAGTTACTATCTGAGAATGAAGCAATACCTTTATTACTAGATGAAGCATCTTCTCCACTAATTGTAATACTTTGACCTGAAGCTACTGTATCAATACCTTCTCCAGCTACAATACTTAATGCTTGAGTTTTTAAATTTACTACACCAGTACCTGTAGAACCTGAGAGTGCTAAAGTTGAAACTAATCCAGTTAAACCTGAACCATCTCCTTGGAATGAACCAGTAATTGAAGTTGCTTCTAAATTAGTTAAACCTACAATTGAAGCTGCTGTTGCACCTAAATCTACTTCTGTAGTACCTAATGTTACACTATCATTTACTAATTTAGCATTAGTAATTGAACCTGCTAACATTGCGTCAGTAATACCTAATGCTTTAACATTTAAAGTATCTGTAGAAATTTCAATTGAAGAATCATCTACGTTTACTGATAATGCTGTACCAGCACCACCTGCTAAACCTGCTCCTGCTACTGAAGTTGCAATTTGAGTTGCTGTAATTCCTGCATCTGCTACTTTAACACCTGATCCACCTACTGATAATGTAGAACCATCTGCTTGTACTGCAAATGTTGCTGTTGCTGCTCCATCGTAAGGACCACCTGTTAAACCATTACCTGATGTTAAATCTGGAAGGTTTGTTGTACCTACAAATGAACCACTGAATGAACCAGTTACTACTGCTCCAGTTAATGTTAAACCTGCTAATGTAGTTGCAGTTGTACCTAAATCTACTTCTGTAGAACCAAGTGTTACACTATCATTTGTAAGTGCAGTATTTGGAATACCAGATAAATTTGCTTCAACAACACTAATACCACCTGCGGCAACACTAATTGTTGTATCAGCTGCTTTTACTGCTAAATTCGCTAACCCAGCCCCAGCTTCTAAACCGTTTCCAGCTAATGAACCTGAATCTACTTTTACAGTTACTCCTGATGCTGAACCATCATAACTAAATGTTTGAATACCTCCACCTTGATTTAAGGTGTTTGTGTTGGATGCTACTACACCCGTTAATCCTGATCCATCTCCTTCGAATGAACCTGAGAAAGAACCTGATAGGATTGCTGCGTCTTGAGCATCTACTAGATAATTTGCGTCATTGTTTAAAGCCGATATCGCGGATCCCGATACGACTACTTTTTTCCATGTTGCCATTTAATTTTTGTTTTTTTTGTTTGTGTTTAATTAATTAATTTTACATTTATACATATGACAACCATTTTTAGTACTTAATCTATTCCAATAAAAGCTGAAGAAGTTGTAAAATACAACCCGCCAACTATTGCTGTTGGTACTCCATCTACACCTTCACGTGCTCTAAATACTGCTACACCATCTTGATTTATATTAAATAAACTTTGTGTTGGTGATGAAGCATTTTTTATTATAAAATTTTCACTTGAATTTATTAAAAATTCACTACTACCTGTTACTCCTAAACTACCTGTTATTTCAGCAGATCCTGTAAATGGGAAACTGTCCCCTGTGGAACCAGTTGGTAATGCTGCTAGAGCTGATGCTACTACATTTTGATATGCTGCTAATCCTAATCCTTGACCCCCACCTGATAAATCATTTGCACCTGCTACAGTCATAAAACTTCCAGATATTTCTGAAAGTAGTAAATATGTTTGGTTATACGTTAAAGAATACCCTGTAGGTTCCTCAAAAGCTGGTACTGTATCACTAGCTGTAGCATAAAAACTAATTTGTGAAGCATTGTCTCTATTAGTTACTCTAGTAATAGTATATTGGGCGTATTTCCCTGCTAAACCTGTTCCAGCACTAGAGGTAGTTGCAAGTTGCCCTATAATACCCCAAGGTTTATCTCCTGCTTGAAAGTCAGCATCTTCACTACCAGTTACATCTCTAAAATCTGCAGGTGGGTTAGCAGGTGACCCTCCGATTTTATCAAATGAAGCGGTAGCTACATAAATCCAACCTGCTGGTAAAGTTATAAATGTTAGTTGATCAGTTGCACTAGCATCTGAAGTCCCATCTAAAGTTATTTCTTTAGTAACTGCATTATAATCTGTAATTTGGGTAGGGGAACTAAATTCACCAGAAGATCTTAAATACATTCCTTCTTCTATAGAACCTGATCCTAAAAATCCAGATACATCATTAACAATCGTAGCTGTATTTTGCCCATTTAGGTAATTGACTCTTACTCTTATAAAAGAATTGGCAACGTTTGAAGAAGTAGTGTATACCTTAGCATTGCTTAAGTTTATGGAAGCAAAATTTAATGTTGGGTTTGCCATGTTTTATAGAGGTTTGGTTTTTATTTTATAACTTTATACTTAATATAATTGGCGTACCGTTGTCAATTCCGGTTACATTTATTCTATTTAAATTTGTTCCTAAATTATATGAAAAAGCAGCTGTTAATCCTCCTGATGTTCCTGTTCCAGAAGCACTAATAGCAGCTCCTACTACTGGTATAATTTGTTGTTTATCACTAGATCCATTCCCGTTAGATAAACTGCTAGGAATATCTAATGCAAGATTCGAGGCTTGTTCATTTGCATATAATTGAACTGCATTAACTCTAATGTTTCCTACAGTTGGGGCATCTAATACAATTCCGGTTACATCACCACTAGTTTGAGTTACTGTTGCTTTAACTGCAGGTATATAAGCACCTGCTGTACCGCTTTCACCACCTGAATCTGCTACTGTTACATCAAAAGCATTTGTTGAAACGTTTGAAACGGCTAAGTAAGAATAATCTTCACTCATGTTTCTAATTATTACATAATCCCCATTAGATAAACCATGGGCAGTAGATGTTATTGATAAAGTAGTTGATGATCTACTCCAAGATAAACCTTGGTATAAATTACCTGTAGAGGTAAGATGTACTTCATAATCTGCACCTCCAGCAGCCGCTTGGTAAGAAATCTCGTTATTATAAGTAGGGTTTGAAGAACCTCCTGAACCTGTATCACCTTTAATACCTGTTATACCTTGAATACCTTGAATACCTTGAGGTCCTGTGATACCTTGGATACCTTGTGCACCTGTTATACCTTGGATACCTTGTGCACCTATATCTCCTTTATCCCCTGTTATACCTTGAATACCTTGTGAACCTGCTTCTGATGTACCTTGAATACCTTGAATACCTTGAGCACCTATTTCACCTTTTGCTCCTGTAATACCTTGGATACCTTGAGCGCCTATTTCACCGGTAATACCTTGAATACCTTGAGCACCTATATCACCTTTTTCTCCAGTGATACCTTGAATACCTTGTGCGCCTGCTCCTGTTATACCTTGGATACCTTGAGCGCCTATTTCACCGGTAATACCTTGAATACCCTGTGAACCTGCTCCTGTTATACCTTGAATACCTTGAGCACCTATATCACCTTGTATACCTGTAATACCTTGGATTCCTTGTGCTCCAATTTCACCTTTTTCTCCAGCTTCACCTTTTTCTCCAGTTTCACCTTTAACTCCAGCTTCACCTTTATCACCAATTTCACCTTTTTCTCCAGCTTCACCTTTTTCACCCTTATTACCTATATCACCTTTTTCCCCTTGTTGTCCCTTTTCACCATTTGCACCTTTTTCACCTGCTGTTCCTTTTTCACCTGCTGCTCCTTTTTCACCTGTTGCTCCTTGTGTTCCAGTACCTGTGGCACCTGTAGAACCTTGTGGTCCAATTTCACCTTTAACACCATCTATACCTGAGATACCTTGTGAACCTGTGTCTCCTTTAGCTCCTGTAATACCTTGAATTCCTTGAGCTCCAACTGATGAAGAACCAGAATAAAGTCTACCTTCGGAATCAATCATTACCGCACCTAATTGGTTACTAGCTGTTGCAGGTAGGTCTACTAAGTTTGTTAAAAATATTGATCCTGTCGTTAGTAGTGATCCTGTAATTTCTAAAGATCCAGATATTGTAATCGCATATGCATCGGCACCTGTAAAGGCGTCAATGGATTGTGATACTTGTAATGCTTCTATTATCTCTCCGGTGGTGATACCGTTATTAGATAATGTTTTTGTTGGGATTGGAGGTGTTGCCATTTGTATTAAATATTATTTTATTATAAATATGTAAAGGTTTATTGTCTGTCAATGTTTACTAAAATTGTTGTATCAGTAGTTCTAGATGTAGGTAGGGGTTGTGCCATTTTTCCTACAGCTAATAATTCATTATCGTTATTATATAACCCAACTGTAGTGACATATGGAGAGAAGTATGATCCTGTTACATAATCATATACTGTTCCGTCATTACTTGTATTACTTATAACTGTAGGGTTTAATGTATAGTTAAATTCACTTTCTCCTATTGTACACTTATATTGCGTTTCATACATAGTAAAAGAAGATGAAAATGACATAGTAATATTCGTAGTTTTTACAAAATTAGCAACGTGATTGTTACCTACTGTTCTACCACCCCAGAATCCTGCTCCATATTCTGAATCTCCATATTCACCGTTGTATCCTGTTCCTTCTTTTCTTGTACCCCCAGTATATACTATCATCCCATGTTCATAAATAACATTACCTACTACAATAGAATCTTGATCAATAAAATTAGGAGTTAACATTCTTAACCTTCCTTCACCATCATCAAAATAACTACCACTATCTGTTTCTATTACTATAGAATTAGGTAAAATATAATCACCGAACATTGATTTGGGGACTGACATTACACCTATATAAGGTTCAAATATAGTTTCACCATATAGAGCTTCACCATATGCCGCTTCACCAAATATAGCTGAAGGGGTAATAACAGTGTATGAACTAGTAGGCCAAAATTTTAATGGGTTTAAATTAGTTTGTTCGAAATTAAAATAGGCATTTGATGGAATGTAACCATCTGTAGTACCATCTGGATTTATAGATTGGGTGTTTGCTATTTGAACATCACCATTACTACTTGAAATATAATTTGAATAATAAAGTTGTTGGGTAGAAAAGTATATCGCTGATTGTGAATATTCAGTTAAATATCCTGTAGCACTCCCAGTTGCGAATTTATTCCCTAAATATCTATCAATACCTACATCGGATGCAGTTAAAGCATTCCCTTCATATGAGAATCCTTTAACTAAGTCTAATGGAGATATTATTATATCCTGAGAATTTAATGTTTTGAAAGCCGCCATTCATTTCTAAAAATCTAGTTTAACTCTAACAAGAGCTTCTTTTGTAAAATCTTTTAATAGGGGTTTTGATAATTTTGCCACTGCTAATAATTCATTTGAATCATTATACATACCTACTGTTGTAATATATGTTTGTGGGTTATTAATAAAGTAATTATAAATTACTTCACCTGTTGAACCTGAAATATATGATGGATTTTCTGAATAATTAAATTCACTGTTTCTCGCTCTAACAAATACAAAATCAGATGTAATTGTTTCTTCTGAGTTTAGTCCAAATTGAGAACCTGATTGGATTGCATCCAATAATTTTATTGGATTCGCCCCATTTGTATTTGTAGCAGTAACTGTTGATAAATTTATACCTTCATTGGTGTTTAAATCTAAAGCGTCACCATTTAATAAAATAGTTCCAATATCAGGTAAAAATAAACCATACGAGCCACTATCAGTTGTATATCCTTGTGAATTTACTCCTGATCCTGAATTATATGATACACCATTGGACCCACTAATTACTTGGTATGCTCTTTGAGTACCATAATATGTTGGTACAGTTACCATTTTAGAATCATCTGTTAAAAATAGACCATTTGGGTTAGTTGGAGATTTTAATATTAAATTCATTGAACCTGGAAATAATGCTTGTTTATAAGCTGCTCTTTCTATACTTAAAGCATAAATTGAACTTCCAGTAACACCACCAAATACAAATGATGAGTTTTCGTCTTCTAAAACTAATGTTCGATATTGACCATATATAGTTTTTGATGGGGATACACCTGGTGCCGCTAATTGGTTATAAGCTAAAGTACCACCTCCTGATTCATTTCCATATGCTATCTGAAATTGAGCTAATGAATTTGAACCTGTTGGGTTTTCATTAAATACTGTTGTATAGTATACACCTGAAGCTCCATTAACTTGATTTGATTGTGTAAAAAATGTAGTTAAGGTTGGTTGGTTATTTGTCCAGCAAGTTGCAGTTTGTGCCTGTGCACTTACTACAAAATCATCTGCTTCTAATCTTTTAAATCCCATGTTTTATATATTATGTTGTTGACTTAGTTATTGTAACTGGAATTGTTATTCTTGCTCCACTATCTAAACCATTAACTGTTAATGTACTTACTAAAGTTGAATTTGATCCAAATAAAGTATTTACTGTTGTGGCTCTTAATGTAATTTGAGTCCCAGTTACAGTTGAGGAAACATTTGTTCCAATTGTTGTTGTTGAATTAATATTAGAATTTGTTGCTGATGCCGTATTAATACCTGTTGCCTCAAATGTATTTAATAATCTAACATCCGCGATTGTACAACTATATCCACTTGTTTCAAATACTTGGTCGTTACCTAAATAATTTAAAGTTTGAGGTGTAATTGCAATTACAGCACCTTGTTGTAAGGTAATTGCACTATATCCTAAGTTTAGAATTGGGAGTTTAGCTGTACCTCTTGGTAGTGTTGCTAGTTTATATTTTACTATTTGTGAGTCTTCAGGAAATGCTTCTAATAAAGGCATTCCATCTATAGCTTCACCATAAAATGCTGACCCAGAAGGGTGTTGTGGATTATAAAGTGTATAATCTATTTCATCGTCTGAAAGTGCAAATTGTGTAATTCTGAATGAACCGTCATTAGCTGCTAACAATTCTCTACCTTTTGTTGTTAAGATAGCATCAACTGTTATGATTGAATTATTTAAGTATCCCATTGTTATTTTTTTATATAAATATTGTTATATGTTATAAATATGATTAATCTATAAGTTTATTATCTCTTAGTTGTTTTAATACCTCATCTGGATTTAATTCTATATCTGCTACCGGGTAGTGTGGGAAGAAGAATCCTGTAGGTGTGTTATCTTGTTTTCTTAATGGTGGTATATATGAAATAAAACTTCCAGATACATTTTCTGTCATTGATTGTGATTGAGGAAAAGTAGAAGTCCAATCAACTCCTTCTTCAGTAACACCTGTACTTATTAATTCAGTATTTCTAGATTCTGCGAATCTAGTTAATTGTGGTAAGGAACCATAAGGAAATAATTGATTAATTAAAATAGAGTTATAAGATGTAATAAATCTTCTTAATAAGAAAAAGTTAATATTTACCCCAGAAGAAACTCTTCTATCTAGTGTTAATTTTAATCTAAATACTCCTTCAATTTCTTGTGTTTTTTGAGGGGGTGTTACTGTAATTACTTTATAAGTTTGCTGTTCACTATTTACAAATCGTATTTCATCATTTGGTAAAACATTCCATGAAAGATTTGGTCGAGGCCATGCTGTATCTGTAGGTTCTTCACCTCCTGGGAAAGCATTATTACGACCTGGTATATAAGGTAAATATCCAATATAATAATCTTTATCATATGTTAAATTCCCATTTTCAGATACTAACATTATTGCATCTTTTTGTTTTGTTTGAGATGCAGATCCTGTAGTAAATTGTAATAATAATTCACTATTATCTGAAAACATTAAATCATTATCTATACTAGGAGTAACTGGGATTATATATCGACGTGAATTTTGAGCTGAAGAACCTGCAGCCGTTATTCCTCCAGTTATAGATCCTGTATATTGAATGGTCCCTCCAT
>Ga0208303_1000477_pt1 | contig 16475 bp, 28 predicted proteins | sample CB_VirMetaG_2_FD_184537 | JGI IMG/M metagenome (GOLD analysis project Ga0208303, IMG submission 184537) | Freshwater to marine saline gradient viral communities from Chesapeake Bay - CB_1504_2 Viral MetaG (SPAdes) (version 4) | ecosystem: Environmental > Aquatic > Marine > Coastal | place: USA... | reverse complement strand
CTAAGAATTATGAGCGTAAAGTTTTGGACCGTAAGCAGCGCATACTAGATCGTTGGGAAATGGCCAGTGAGTCTGGGGATAGAGAGTTTAAGGCAGAGGTTAGAAAAGAATTTAACAACTTCCGAAAAAACTACCCGCAGCTTGTAGACGCCCGTACTTTGGACCGCTCGTTGAATGCAAGAAGGTCAGCGGAAAAAGAAATCATGCTGGGTATGCGTTGGAATAAGAGTTTGCAGCCTAAGCTAGAAGAAGAGTTCTTTAGCGGGCTAAGATAAAAAACCCCGCCGTAGCGGGGTAAAGTGAGGGCACGTAGAAAAAGGACCTAAACTACGTACTGGTTGGATTATATCAAAGTCTCCAGATACGTACACCTATTATGCCCTCCTCTATTACGACTTTCATTAGTATGTTTAATTTAAGTCGTTTGGTGGTAACCCGTATTTGTTTCTTCGCTAGCGTCGGGTTCAGGCAAGGTATGAAAATAGAATACCCTGCCTTGAACGCCTTCCAGTTTATTTCGTAGTTAACCTTCTCCACTACCATTTTCGTCATCAGCTCCGACTAGAGTACCGACATCCAAGAAGTCTTCGTTGGAACAGTCGAATATCAAGCAGTGTACCGCAGGGGCAATAACCTTCATGCCTTTAGATAAGCGCTTGTTACCTGTCTTCTGGTAGACTCCCTCGTTCTCTAGCTTTAGCAAAGTCTCTTTATAGTTAATCTGGTACGTAACGCAGTCGTCTTTGAATGGTTTAGCTGCTAGGTACAGTAGCTTAGTATCTGGCTCGTACCGCATAAGCAGACCACGGCTAGGCTCTAGTAACGGAGCGGCTTGCATCATGCCTGAAGTGCGGTTATCCACTTGGTCGTTTACTACCAAAATGCTGTGGATGTTACGGTGTATGTAGTCTGCCAATACCATGCTCACGTTCTGTACAGGCGGAGCCACTTCTTTACGCAGGTCTGTAATCAACGCAATAGTCCAAGCGTAAATCTCTTTCATCGGGTAGTCTATAAGACCCAAGCGCTTAGTAGCTATTAAACCGCCCGTAATGTTAGCGGCAGCAAAGGCAGACCAGAACCGCTCGCGCTGTGTCAAACGAAGCTCCTTATCTATCTTTTTCTGTATCCCTAACGCCGTATCTATCGCTTCTTCTAGGTTACATACGAGCCATTCCGCGTATATGTCACCTGCGTGCCCAAAGTTTTGCTTGAGTACGTGGTCAAACATGTTCTTAGCTTCCTCCGCAGGGATCGCGTCACTGTAGTCTATCTTGTACTCTAGTAGGCGCATCATCTCGCCATCTGCTTGGTACTTCTTTGATGCCATCTTCTCGTAGAAAGAAGCGTTAGAACTTGCTAGGGACATTGTCGCCCATGAAGTTATGTTTGCGCGCATCTCGTTAGTCGATGCTTTTAGTCGGTCTTTACCCCGCCCTTGCGACATGCTGTATGCCAACGTAGAGAAGTCTTCGGGGCTAGTGTTAGTAAGTTCGTCTACAGTAAACGGTAGGTTATTCATTATCCCTAGGCGCATGATCTTTGCGTTAAGGGTGTCGCTCCAGTTTGAACTTAGGCGGTCAGGGTCACCGTACACGCTATTCACCATACGTAGGATCGTAGTCTTGCCTGTGCCTGAACTTGAGTGCATGACGTTTATTATGCCGCCACTCTGCCCTAGGAATTTAAATAAAGGTGCACCGAATGCGGTTAATGCGGCGAAAGCATGGCCTTCTAAACCCGGACGGTTGTATAAGTTAAACACGCTTTGCCAGTCTTCCAGTGTGCCACAGGGTTGCATGTGCTCTGCTATGTGCTGAGTTGTAGAAGAAGGAGGACTGTGGTGCACTCCATCTTTAGTTATTTCACGGTCGCCGATAATAAACTTGCTGTCCTTATCAGCCCATCCAAATTGTAGTCTCATTTGTTCTGCCTTTTTTTGCCATTGTAGGTCTTTGATTACTGTGTATAAATATTGAGTAAGTATGTCAAACTTTTTGCCAGTGCAGATCACTCCGTTACTAGCAAGCACTTTGCGTATCTCACGCGGCTCGGATAACTGGACGTTCGTAACAGTGAACTCCTTAACGCCATCCTGTGGTAAGTGCAGCTTTAGTATCACGACGTCTCCCAGTACTGGGTCAGTCATTCTTTTTAGTACATACAGATCATGTTCGTACACACATATAGGTTCAGCTTCATCGTCATCTGGCATATACCATATACCGCCCGACTTGCCCCGATAGAAAGGCTCTGGGTAGGAAGGCACCGAATGCGTAACTTCTACCAACTCCCCCGCCGAATCTTCCTCTTCCTCGACAACTACATTGCCCTCTTGTGGAGCCTTTATAAGCTCCTTGCCTAGCGCGATAGGCCCAGTTATGCGGCCCCTGTGTACACAGCCTTCACAACCTCCGGGGTTATTCGACTCAAACTTATCGCAGCTATGCGGTCCGGCAATGTGTTGTATCTTCTTCTCCACCTCGTGTGGGTTATAGTCGGGATGGTCCGAAGATATTAAATGTATGGCCTTCTCCTTATCCGAGCAGAACTTAGCTACGGACAAAGCGTTAAACCATCTAGGCTCCGATAATGTTTCACGGTTGACGTAGCAGTCTAGGAGCTGTGCGCATCCTGTGTTTTTGCTACTGCGTACCATTATCTTGGTAAAGCTAGCCTCTGTGTTATCTGCTAGCGATTGTCCCAACTTGGTCAATCGTTTCTTCTTTTCTGTTCTCTCGAAGGGTAGCTCTTTCACCCCAAGTAAATCAGAGAACTCTTTAAAGTCCACAGCGGGTGCGGGCTTGAGTACTTGTACCTTAGTAGGAGGGTCGTCTTTAAAGTTGTAAGTTCCGGGCACTCGTAGCACTCGGGCAGCTTCAAACACGGCGTTATCTGCATAGAGTTTGTGTATGTTGCATAGGTCTCGCAACCTAGCTACAACGGGTTCCCACTTTTGGCGCGTTACTTCCTCAGTGAGTGCCCAGTACGCGTGGATACCACGGCCCGAATCAACTAGTGTGGGGTTAGGCAAGCCGACTAGCTTGCAAAAACTCATTAGCGCGTTCAGTCCCGCTTCTTGGTCGATGTATCCGTCAGGTCTACCCGTCTTAGGGTTCTCTATCGCTTTAGCTTCCCCGCAATCTATGTCTAGGAATATCGCTTTAAGCGCACGGACATTTTCTTTTACTCGACCTCCATCACCCTCTATGAACTTAGCTACCCCAAAGTAACAGTCGTAACCATCAGAAACATACTGCTCAACTAAGTCGTCAAGCTCTTCTCTAGTAGCTACAAGGTGTTGCCTCGGTGCACCTCCCTTAAGACCAAGCATTGCAAACCACCCATCGGTAGGTTGCACAGTTGATATAAGGTCAAAATCAGTCATTGGCTTTTTTCAGGGGGAATTAACCCCCCAAGATTCCTCGGTAATAAAAATTAAGTAGCTTATTGTGGTGCTAGCTTATCTTCTATGTAAGCTTCTATTTGCGCTTCTAAAGATTCTTTAGGCGGGTGTACTCCACAGAACCAGTTATACACCGTCTGTCTACTCACCTTAAGCTCTGTAGCTACCGAGGTTACCGGAACATTGTGCAAAATGCACAACGCTCCTAGTTTTACCCCCAAAGAATTTTGGTTTGCTTCTTTGTTAAGCACGATCAGCCTTGCGCTGTATCCATAGCTCATATCTTAAGCATCCTCGTCGTCGAGCCATGCACTAACCACGGAAGATAAGTCTGCTTTAGGAGTAACCTGAGCGGCTTTGTCTTCTTTAGTCTGACGCTTAACTGGTTCCGCAGCGGCAGGTTCGTCATCTTCAGGCTCTTCGGGGCGCGGAGCAGGGGCTTCCATTACCGGAATCCTTTGCACCTTGTCTGCCTGAGCAACGGTCATCTTAGTGTAGCGCTCACAATCTGGGTCTTCTTGAGCAGTGCATACCAAGTCGTACTCTTCATCAGAGATACTGCGTAACGGAGTGAACTCTAGCTCCATAGTCTCTGCGTTGTCGTTGAATGCAACCTTAGTTACTACAGTATCTGGAGACTCGCCGTTGCCACGCAAGAAAGTAACGTAGCTTTCCCATGGGTGTACGTTGCCTGTACCCTTACCAAACAAAGACTTAGCAGGGATATTGAACTGGTAAATCTGCCCAGTCTTATCACCTTCGACTAACACTGAAATGCGGCGTTGGAATCGGCAAGCGCGCCCACCATTATCGCCTGAGCCTTTTACATTCTGCGGGCATGTTGCACACGTAGGACCCTGTGGGTCTGTGGCATTGGGGTCTGGGCGGTCACCTAAGTTAGACCAACAGTTTGGCAGTGTGGCTTCTTTGTTAGGGTCGAACTTCTCTTTGTAGAACGTACGCGAAATGCTAGGCAGTGCCCCAATGACAATCACGTTGATCTCACCGCTAACTGGGTTGCCAATCTGCTCACCGTTAATCAGGCGCTTGAACTTACCGTTAGTCGTGGTTTGTATACGGCGAGTAGTAATACCGCCTGTGTTTAGCGTTTGGGCTAACTTACTTGGCCCGCGCTTAGTTGTAGAGACTTCGGTTTGTTGTGCGAATATTGAAACTTCTTTGCTCATTGTTTGTTTCCTTTTACTTTCTTGGTTTATATACAGTTATGGTGTGGCTGCTATCGGTGTTTAACCCCATGGGCAGCAAGTCTGGGTTATCGTCCAAAAACTGCTTCATCAGGGTATTGTTTAGACGCTTCTCTAGTAAGAACAAAGCGTCGTTTTCTTTAAGGAATTGGTACATAGAGTCCCAATCGCTTGTCCAAAACCTAGTCAACGTCTTACGAGACACGGTTCCTGCGGGGGTCCTAATACTGCTAAGCCCCATTTCGTTGCACTTGTCGAGCATGTGATTAGTTATCATCTCTTGTTGTGCTTTAAGGTCTTTGGTTTTTTCTTTGTGCTCAGCTTCCATCTCAGCGAGCTTGCTCCGTATCTTTATATAAGTAGCTACGAGAACTTCTAAGGTAGGCTCTTCAGCCATGGGTTATCCTCTTTTTTGTATAGCGGGATAGTGAGTATAACAATACTTTGGACAAAGTCAAGACTACTCAATTATCTCTTGTCTGTATAGGTCAATTATCTTGTTGTGGTTTGCGATGTTACCTTGAAGCATGGTGTACAACTTCCGCTCCACGTCGCTGCCTTGCACGTGCACGATGGTCATTGGGTTGTGTTGTCCCGGCCTGTTGATTCGCGCATTAGCCTGTAGGTAAGTCTCGACACTAGTCACAGGGGCGTACCAAATTATGGTATTAGCTGCGGTTAGTGTAAGTCCGTGCGATGCAGCCTGTGGCTGAATGAGTAGCACCTTTGGTTCCGGCTCGTCCTGAAACTTAGTCACGATCTCGGTACGTTTATTAACAGGGACTTTGCCGTTAATAACTTCGCAAGTGACTTTGTGTTTCTCCAAAAATACTTTTACCAGTTCTATAGTATGAGTAAATGGCACGAAGATTAGAACTTTATGCGACGACTCTTCTATTACTTCTAAAATAACATTAAGCCGATTGCTTACATCGAAGTCTATGACTTTTTTATCGTCCGAATACACTGCACCGCCGGAAATCTGAAGCAGTTTGTTAATGCTCACCGCTGCGTTAACTGCGGTAACTGACTCCCCTGCGGCTTCGAGCATCAGCTCTTTCTTTAGCTTGTTGTAGTAAACCATTTGTTGTGTGGTTAGCGGGGCTTCCCGTTCTACGTGAGTTACTGGCGGCAAGTCTAGGCATTGGTCTTTCTCAAACCGTATTGCCGGTTGAAGCGCAGCGTGAACAGTATCCTTTGCGTCTGCCTTGGGCATCCACTTGTACTGCGTTAGCTTGTACATCACCTTGTCTCGGAACTGACCGAAGTAGCGTGGGACATTCTCGGGGTTAACCAACTTAGCTAGACCAAACGCATCTACGGGGGACTGCGCAGCGGGCGTACCTGTCAGCATCCATAACCACTCGCTGTGTACGGATACATCGCGCAATACTTTCCAACGATTAGTTTGTGCGTTCTTGTAGGCGTTAGCCTCATCTACTACGATAAGATCGAAATCACCTGCGATTATCTCGTCTTTAACTACGGCTAGTCCGTCAAAGTTAATAACAACAAACTCACATCCCGCGTTTATTATTTTGCGCCTAGTCGCTGCACTACCGTGGGCAACTGAACAACTACGGTGCATAGCAAACTTAAACAGGTCTTGCTGCCATGCCGACTTCATAATAGACAGCGGACATATAACTAGCACCCGTTTGATTAGCCCCAACTTCATAAGATAATCCGCAGCCCATATAACAGACGCGGTCTTGCCTGTACCTTGCTCGTTAAAGCAGAAGGCTTTCTTATACACCGTCAGGAATGACGCGGTTTCTTTCTGGTGCGCAAACGGACTGAACTTCCCTGTCCACTCATAATCTCGTTTGATCGGGGACGGCACGTCTTTAATATGTAACTTGGCTAGGGCTTGGGCTTCTTGTAACCCCCAACGCACCGCCACTTCGTTCTTCTCTAGTACGATACTTTTCTTTATGCTCTCGGTAATTAGATGTGGCCTTTTCGTTTTTATTATAAGGGCCTGTTCGTCGTCGCTTATGTGCATTAGAAAGCTATCCTTTTGATTTGCGCTCGCGCGTACTGGTTTCAGATACTAAGTTTCCTTTCGAGTCGCGCTTGAAAGAACGGTTGCGGCTTGCTGTCTCTACTCTAGTACCGTCAGAGTTCTTGCCACCTTTGTCCATTGCTTTCTTATGGGCTACATCTTTACCGTCACCCTTGGATACTTTGCCTTCTTTCTCCGCCTTACGGCGTGCGGCATTGCGTTGGGCGCGTTTCTTCTTTTGTTCTTCAGTGCCTTGGTACTTAGCGTACTCGGCTTTGTAGTCTCTGGGCTTTCTCATTTTCGTGGCCTATGATGTTCACATGAAGTTACTGGGCACCACCCACAAAGGGGGCTACTGTTTGCGTTCCACACATTGTTATCTTGCGCTACCTCCAGTCGTTCTAGTTCGTCCGCAAAAGTCTCGAAGTAAGAGTCCCGCATGTCGGCTGTGTGCACCTTCTGTATAAGATCGTTGCTCACTACAAATGCTAGAGCAGACTTAATCTTTTTAACCTGCGGGTAGTGTACAAACAAGGCGGCAGCTACTAGGTCTAGCTGTTTAGTATCCGCGTACTTCGCATTTTTGCTAGTCTTATAGTCGATGGAGTAAGCCATGTCGCCGTTGATTACTACCAAGTCGGCTATGCCTCTCCACCAAACGTCTTTTGCTAGGAACTTACAGGGTTCGAACGTGTCGCCATCGCGTTTAACTCCGAGCCTTAACTCGCATAGTTTCTCGCCCTCGATGGCTTTTAGTGCGTCTAGTGTGTCTCTAATAAAGCCGAACTTAGCGGGCAGGTCGGCTGTGCCTTTAACATAGTCTTCAGCGGCTGAGTGCAAAGCTTGCCCATAGAGGGTTGCTTCACTGCCTGAATCCTTAACGTCTTTGGCTATTTTTAGATGATAGTACTTCTTAGGGCACTGATCGAAAGTTTTTATACTACTGTAAGACCAAGCTGTCATATCATTTATTTCCGATTTTTAGCTGCGTTATTTTCTTGCCGTTGAGAGAAACCGAGGTTGTCAAAAGATGGACTTATGCAATCCTTCGCGCTAACTCCTCTAGGCACTGCCTGTATTTTACCTCCTTTTGACAGGTAACTCGCTGTTTGTATTGTAATTTGTTTGCTGAGTTCTCTCTTTTGTTCTGGACTCATAGCCTTCCTGCCCTCCTTCCAGATATTTCTAAAGGGTTATGCGCCCCGCGCCGTTCTATTTTATACACCTCGAACAGCTCACCCTCTACGCGTATGCCGTAGGTAATTTTTTCTTTTGTGGCGCAGAACTCTGCTTCTTCTAAAGCACCTGTAAAATCAGTGAAGTAGGACATCTTCCACCTCGTACTCGTAGTTGACGCATTTAGCGTTAGTCGAAAATATTGCCGCGCCGTTGCGCATGTGAAAACGTAACGCTGTATCCGTATGTGGAGACATGGTTATTACTGCGTCTACCTCTGGGTGCATTATGGGTGCTGCTTCTAGCAGGTTATTGATTAACTTCCTACCGTGCCCCCGTTGGTAAGACCACACCGAATAGGGGCATAGCACAGTACCCAACTCTCCGTATATTTCTTCACGTTCTTCCAGCTCTTCTTCGATCTGCTCAAGCTTCCCCATACCAATAAGTTTTATCTGGTACTCATCTTGCGGCACAAACCTACATATTATTGTGCAAACAACAGCGGCTATCTCTCCCGTCTCGTCGTTCACCTCTGCGTACACATGGAACGGGTCTTCAAACCGCACACTGTTATCCTCGAATAGCTCAGGGCGTACGGGGTCGTCCTCTATGAGATACAGATGGTCGGCGGCATTACACTTTATCAGCATCTTCAAACTCCTCGAGAATTGCTTCCAGTTTTTCCACCGCCTCTGCTGCACGTTGTACTAGGGCAACAAGTTCTTCGGCATCAGCGCCATCTACTTCTATTGTTATTTTCATTTGACGTTGTGTATCTCAATCAGTAGGTCGATGCAGTGCTTAGCTTTTTCTAAGTCCGACAAGGGTTGCCCCTTCAACTTCCACCTAGTTATATACTTTACTACGTTACCCTCTAGTAGAGACAAGCCGTTCTTCTCTGCGTACTCGGCAGGTTGGATAGCCATGTTCTTATAATGCGTCCCGCCCGTCTGTTTCTGTAGTGGGCTGTCCTTCTTCGGTTCCATGTTCAAGTTCGGTATCTCTGCTGTCAACATTCTCTTGCTCCTTCTGTTTTGGTTTCTCAAAGATTTTTGCCCAGTTATCCCCGAAGTCTTTAGCAGGGATAAGGGTTGGTCTACGTCTACTACCTTTGCCATTCATTTGTTTCCCTCACGCAAGCGTTTGTGTTTGTTTAGTTCTTGCGCAAACAACTTAAGCCTCTCTCTAATCTCTTCGTTAGTCATCGTAGTCTCCTTGGTCTGCTAAGTACTCAGCACGATCACGTGCGGCATCAGCAGGGTCTATACGGTCTTCGTCTTGCTCGTCTTGCCATCTATCTAAGTCTGCATCTAAAGAATCTCTGTTACTCATCAGCGTGGCCCTTCCCTGTTATGCCGTAAGTAGTTTTCCATTCAACATCTACTTTATTTGCACCCCGCTCCAGTGTCATATACACACGAAACCTAGAGGGGTCCGATACCGATTCCATGCTGTCAAACTTGTAGCCCTTATTGGATGGGTCGTCCACGAAAGCTTGCAGGTTGTTTATAGTTCCCTCTGGGTCTTCAACGTCCCATTCAATCTCTTTAACAATCCAATCTTCTTTATCTTCCATCGTCTTTCTCCTTATAGGTTATTTTCAATAATGTAAGTAGCTAAGTCCTGTAGTTTTTTTGGCGTAGGCATAGCTCTCTTCTTAGGGTTATCACATACATCGCACAGCGCGTTACGTACTACTTCGGCGCGAGCGTAATTGGCAGAAGTAGCTCGGATTAGTTTTGTGTGCCCGCAGTCCAGATCGAGCGCCCAAGTATTCGTCATCTGACTCTTACTTTTGCGGTAGTATTTTCTGCCTAATACTTTCACCCTTATCCCTCTAGTTCTTTTATTTTGCGGGTTATCATCAACTGAAGTCTCTTAGCATCAACAAGTTCTTGAGGTATATCTTTTCGGCGTAAGCTATTGGCATTAACCATTAAACTTTTTATATACCCGTCTGTTAGTCTTTCTCTTGCGCGTTGTTTTTGGGCTTTCCGTTCGGCTTCGTACTTTTCTGGGTCTCTAGCTTTTTTAGCTTCCCGCCTTCTTTTTAATTGGGCTTTCCATTTTTCAGGGTTGTTAGCCCGCCACCGTTTCTTTTTCTCTTCTTGTTTCTCAGGATGTTTGGCGTGGTATCTTTTTTTCTGGGCCTTAGCTTTATCAGGGTTAGCCTTCTTCCAAAGTTTTAGGGCAAGTAACTTGCATGTCTTACATGTGTACCCAAAACCAAGAGCAATTCGTTTGCTCCTATGGAAGTGTTCAGGGCAGAGTTCCTTCTCCACCCCACACTTGCTACATTTACGTAGCGCCACCATTACTTATCCGTAGAGTGCAGGAAAGTTATTTTGGCGTCATGGTCACTGCGTAGCGCATGATACTCTAGCTGTACTTTAGCAGAGTTAATCATCTTCCCTGCTAGGTTAGCTAGTTCTTTAGCCGTTTTAGCTTCGAGGTCTCCGTTGCTAAGTGCTGTGAAAGTATCTGCCAGTTGATCTCTTAACTCATTTACATTTTTCATCGTTTGTTTCCCTTTTATAACATGGTTATTTTTTAATTGGTGCGTGTTGCCACTAACAAGTATTCCCACCCATTCAGTTCAACTTGCTTCGCTTCACACGACTAGCTGTCTCGTAGCTTCTTCGGCAACGCATCACGTAGGAGGTACTAGCTTGATTAACAAAGCTAAATACCGTGGCCGCGATCGTTAACTGAGGGTGTTTTGCTGAATATGCCCACCGCCCACTGGGACACGGGGTAGGTAACCTTTGAACCCTACCCCCTACCAAAAACTATTTACAACCTCCATACGAGTCGCCCGTAAACGCCTCGCAGTCCAAAGGTAAATCCTGTGCCCACGTAGGTCGCACCTTCATTACCATCTCGACAAACTCTTTACCCGTCTGTTCTTCAGCCTCGGGTACTATGCAACCAATCGCATCATGTACGGTCATGGCTACCTTGTACTTCTTAGCTACGCGGAGTAACTGCTCACCGATAACGATACGCGCTAAGGCTTGGCATACATTCTCTATAGCTTTGCCTCCGTATATCCTGTTATCTATAGTGGTTCGCCCACGCTTAGTGTCGTATACCATCTCAGTGCGGCCTTCTTCGTTATTAACTTTGCGAAGGTTCGGGTACTTTAAGTACAGCCCGTTGGGTAAGCGTATGCCCGCAGTGCCCTCTACCATAACTGCACCTGCTCTGCCTATAGGAGAAGACTGATTACTTATCATTGCATCGAGCGCTTTGCTAGCAGCACGCCATAATTCTGGTATCTTCGGGTACGTAGAGCGGTAGACTTCTATGATTCGTTCGCACTCTTCTTGGGGCAGGTCTTTACCGAATGTCTTTAGCTGCGCCCTAAACTTTGCAGCGCCCATGCCATAGCCACAACCCAAGATCGTAGTCTTACCAACAAAGCGTTCGTCTTTGTCTATGTCTTCTACCGGCTTACCGTAGATCGCTGACGCCATGATCTTGTACACATCATCGCCTCGCTCAAACGCCGTGAGTAAGTCTCCCTGCTCTGCTAGCCATGCTAGAGTACGCGCTTCAATCTGCGACAAGTCAGAGTCAACAAACTTATAGCCCTCCGGCGCAAGCATAGCGAACTTAAGCTGCGAGCCACGCGGTAGGTTCTGCATGTTGATCTTATCCGAGCCACCCCATCTGCCTGTGTGTGCCGCGTAGTAACGTAGCGGTATAGGTAGTGCCCCACGCCTAGCCACAGAGATAAACCTTTCGGTACGCGTCTCTTCAATCGTAGACTTCACACCCATACGGGCAGCAACGATAGCTTGCACATAAGAGTCCTCGTGCTCTAGTAAGGCTTTAAACCCTTCGTCACTCTTAGCGAATGCGTAGGCTTCCTTGCCTGTCCTCGCGCTTATCTTAGTAGGCGGGGTAACCCCAAGGTCTATAAGAAGCTCGGCTAACTTCGGGTTACTCATGAGTGTCTCCCTCTCGTGGGATAGCTTGTCCATGAGTTGTTCTTTCTGTATCTGCACTAGCTGCAAGTGAGACATCAGCCTCGCCTCGTCTAGCTCAATCACCGGCTCGGTAAACATACGGATAGTCAGGTCTATAAGGTTAAGCTCCGACATCGGGAAGTCCTTAGCCAGTACACCAAACAGTTTGTATGTTAGCTCCGTGTCGTTAATACAGTAGCCCGCGTATGCCTCCATCTCTTCCGGTGTGAAGTCTAGTCGCCGTTTGCCTAGCGCGTTGAGTACTTCGTTACCCTTCACACCTAAGTTAAACCGCGTTACCAAAGCATCGAGGCTTCCACCTACTTCAGTACCGTAAAGAGCACGAGCCATAGACAGCGTGTCTACGATTTTCCTTGGGCGTATGTCGAAGTGCCAGTTAAGTATAGCCATATCAAACATAGCGTTGTGTGCTACAGCCACTGAGCTTTCCCAATCTAGCTTCTTAAGGAAGTCCTTGGTGTCTTTCTTCGTTCCAGAGAACCACTCGGTTTCCCCGTCATCTACCTTCACGCTTACGCCGATAACTTCGAACTGCTCGTGCCGGATATACTCCTCCGTCGTACACTTGCGTAGCCCGTAGTCCTTAGCGTAGTACGTCTCGAAGTCGAGGGTTATTATCTTCATCGGTACGGCCTGTGTCTCATTAAACAATCTATTACTTTTTCTGCGCGTCGCTTAGTCGTCTCATCAAAGGATGAGTATCTGGTTAGTAATAACGCTTTGCTAAACGAAACCTTAGTGACGGGATAGTCTTTAAGTAGTTGCTTTATATCTTCTGGCGCTTCCCAATGTCCTTGCAGCGATTTAGTCTTCTTCTTCGTGAGTGGCATCTAGCTTCTCCCTGTTGATTAAATGTTGTTGGGCTATGTCTTCTTTGTTCTGTCCAGAGTACGGTACGGCTAGGTGTTCGCTTACTAGAGCAGCATTGATTGAAGTCCTACCGCCTAGCATGATGACGCCTAGGTACCGCCCGAACTTGTCTTTCTCCCTTGTCGTAAGGGTGTACGTCCCTCCTTTGTGCAAACATTGTTCGACAAATTTCTTCGCCATGAGTCCGTATTTTTTCTCCTCTGCATCTCTAGTGCGACACTCGGGAGTATCAATACCGTAAAGACGTATGCGCTCACCGCACTTCCAAGTATCAAAACCAAGATCAATATCAACATCTACTGTATCTCCGTCCACGACTCTTACGATCTTGCAGTTGTACTCGTACATGTTGTTTCCCTTTAAAACGGTAAGTCTGGTTCTGGGTCTACTAGCTCTTGCATTACTGCTTCGCTAAACGCTGTTGCCTGTAGGCTCCAGTACTTATCGGCTACTAGCTGCCGCTCTTTCTCGGACAAGAAACCCCCACGCTTGTCGTCATCTATGACATACTGTAGGAACTTACCCCACCGGCTATCGTGCCTAGTAAGACCCGTACCCAAGGGAAACTCCTCTGGGTTAGTCTCCATTCTCTTCAGTAGCAGTGCTACTCCTTGATTCATCTATATACTCCTTAAGCATATCTATGTTGTTCTCGTTGATTACGAACGCATCCCCACCCGCTGCTTTAATAGCTGCAAGCTCCCTGTCCTGTAACGCAGTAGTCTTACCCTTACCCGCCTTACACTCGACAGCTAAGAACTTACCCTCGTTGCAGCAGATGATGTCCGGCACCCCACTCCTACCCATTCCGTAGGTCGCAGGGAAGAAGTAGTAAATGCCATACTGCTTGAGTAGCTTTACTACTTTATCCTTTACTTTCTTTTCTGGTGTCGTAGCCATATACCGAATGTACCATAAAACTGGACTGTGTCAATAAAAACTAACATCGTTATTTTTTTCTTCGTCCTCGGCTTTCGCTTCGTACACATACTGAGCCAAGACATGCCGCATCGCTGCTGAGTAGTTGTTGTACTTCTTATAAAACTCTACTACCTCTGAGGGTAGGCGCAGATTAACGTGCACCATGCGCCCCTTCTGTAGCTCCATCGCTTTATCTAAGTCCATCGTCTTTCTCCTGTGGTTACCAATCGAACTGTTTAAGTATGTCGTCCACGCTCGTCTTCATCTCTTCTCGGGCGTGGGAGTTGTCTTTCAGCGTCTCTACATTAGCTCCTACTAGAGCAGCTTCAAGTTGTTTCCGCGCCTTCTCAAGCTCGGGGTCTTTGGTCACGTTGAGGTGAGTTAGCATGGCACACATAGACCGCGCGTTGGTTATAAACCGGTCGTCTTGATACTTGCTGCTCTCACTTCCTAGCTTAGAAGATATACCGGAAAGAACTTCGTGAAGTCGATTCCAAGGCTCGCGTAGTGTCGTAGCCAGACGGGCGTTGAAGCTTTCTTCGTAGCCGCGCTTTACTTCTTCTAGCTCTTGTTGCGGTGCGTCCAAACGGAAGTCACTAGACTCGGCGATAGGGCTGAACACTAGCCTGTACCCGAACATCTCGCGCACTTCGTAAGACTCTGGATAGTCTGCGGAATCAAAGAGCTTGCCTAATGCGCTATGATAGTTGCTTGCTTGTTGCACGAGGTTGGGGTACTCGTCGATGAACTCATCTACTAGGCTATTGAAGTGCGCTATGCGTGCGTTCATCTCTTGCTTGTAGTCTAGGAACATACTGGTTGGCAGTATCCTAGAACCCTTGTCACTCCAAGGCAGGGTCAGGGCGATGTGTCGTGCCCTACATTTAGCAGCGTAGTCAGAGATAGCCTTACGCTTGTGCGTACCCGCCATGAGATTTTTGCTAACGGTTGCCGCGTCCGATGATGCGGAGTTGTCGGCTAACAATAGTGCTGTCGCTGATTGGTCTTTCTTGTTCGCTGTCCACACGCTGATGTTGTGGTCTACTAATAATGCGCTGTTTGCTATGCTCATAGTTGTTGCTCCTTAAGTTTTATAACAATGTTATTTTTTAATCGTTGGTTGGTTTACCGGCTAGCTTACCTATGCGATAGGTATTCTCAGACATCAGCTCCAGTGATGTAGCTTTGTCATCGTTCTTCCACACGTGGTGCGTGTAGTAGGCATCCTCTCCTTCCGAGTCTCTGTGGAACTTCTCTTCGTACCGCTCACTGCTCTCATCGAGGATGGTGATTATCTTCAAGGCGTCCTCAGCTTCGAGGACAAAAGTTTGGTATCCGAATCGTAGTGTTGCTTTCATGTTATTGTTCCTCGCACTTATACGTTATAGCGAAATCTACTTCGTCCACTTTTAATAGCTGCTCTGCTAGCCACACCCGCCCGTTTAAGTTACAGGTTGCTTCGGTTGGAAAGCTTCGCGTCTCAAGTGTCGTCTGTCCCGCAATTACAATCTTAAGTATCAGTACCCATTTCATGTCGTGCTCCTTATGCTGCCATGTGTATTGTTTTACCCACAGGGGACATGGCTTGCTCGTTGTCTGTTATCGCCCACAATGTAGGCGCGTCCCAATCATTACCCCAGTCACCTATGTACCCATCGGTCAGCATGATGACGCACTCGGGCTTTACCTTCTTCTCTTTTAAGTAAGTAGACACACAGCGCGGGTCTGTACCTCCACCACCTCGGGGCTTGGTCGAGTTAACCAAAGTCATCAGCGAGGCTGCGTCATACTCCTCGTGCCCTGCTACTGCGTGATCCCAGTAGATAAGATCAACCTTCTCAGGGTGAACATGGTTAGCGATAGCTTGCACCTCGGACAAGAACCTAGTGATCTCCTCAGTGCGTATCGAACCCGAAGTATCTACACCGACCACGATGTGCCCCACGCTCTCACCTACTAGGCTAGGCATGTAAGTATCCAAGTGTAAGAACCTGCGGTTGACTCGCCGCCATGATGACGCGTCCTTGTTAGCACAGATGGCATTGACGAACTCTCGAAGCTGCTCGCGCCAATCGACCTTGGGCTTGAGTAAGTCAGCTATCTCGCGCGGTAAGTTGCCACCGTTCTTGCCATTCATCTTGCCATCTAGCATGCGACCTTGGCGCAGTGCGCGCTCCACTTCCTTAGCTTGGGCTTCTACTTCCTCGGCGGGCTGCTCACTTGCACCTTCCCAATCGTGGTCATCAAAGCCTTCACCGCCACCACCACCGCCTTCTTCCTGTTCCTGCTTTAGAATATCGAAGACCTTCTTGGTGTTCATGCCTCGGTACTTCTCGTCGATCAACCCTAGCACCTCACCGTCACGCATAGGCATCTCGATCACCTCACAGTACGGGTCAGTGTCTTTGAGTATCAGGTTGATAACGTAGTCCATTGCAGCATTGGCGAGCTTAGCGTCTAACGTCCACAGTGCCCGCCACGTAGTAAGCTGGCGTAACGCTTTGTGTAACCCCTCGTGTGCCACAACAAATGCCAGTTGCTTGTCGGGTAACTCTTCGATGAAAGCCCGACCGTACATCTCGTTCCAACCATCGGTACACGCGGTTGGTATGTCGTCTCGCACAGTGGTCGTACCTAGCATGAAGATGCCTTGCCATAGTGCGAACTTGGGGCTACGCATGAGGCTTATCTTAGCCTTCTTAAGTTTGCGGGTTGCGTCCATGTCTCTGTCCTTTTATAACAATGTTATTTTTTAGAGTAAGTCTTGGTTCTCGTCCAACCACTTCTTAAACGCAGCTGAACGGAATGCTATCTGCTGCTTCTGTGGCTTCTTGGCGAAGTTAATAGAGAACACACACTGCCACTCCTCATCGAGTCTGCTCATGTAAGTCATCACC
>Ga0208303_1000476_pt1 | contig 16482 bp, 20 predicted proteins | sample CB_VirMetaG_2_FD_184537 | JGI IMG/M metagenome (GOLD analysis project Ga0208303, IMG submission 184537) | Freshwater to marine saline gradient viral communities from Chesapeake Bay - CB_1504_2 Viral MetaG (SPAdes) (version 4) | ecosystem: Environmental > Aquatic > Marine > Coastal | place: USA... | reverse complement strand
CGATTGACAAGCTGTCAATGCCCCCGGCTTTCATTAAGGCTTGCGCCTCTGAACCTTTTTGCACGTCTTTGAGCACCCGCCCCCTTACGAACAGCCCGCGATCATCCTCACGAATTTCATCCCAGACGCCGATGGGCTGGTTTTGATCGTGCTGCCAGAGCATTTTGACGCGCCTCCCTGACCCTAGTGTTTTGGTGAATGCGCCCTTTGCAACAACGTCCATGCCTTGATCAACGATGTCAAAGACCGAAGCGTAACCCTCAAAAACGCCGTCCTGATCAGGCTCGCGCTTCAACTCGAACTGTGCTGATTTATAGCTGATTGTCATTTATGCGCGCCTATGCAGTTTGCAGACTTTGCAGGTTGATAACACATAACTGCAAAGTTGCAAAGAGATTGACTTGAACAAAAAAAAGGACCGCCCGAAGGCGATCCAGTTAGTGGGGAGGAGGTACACAAGATGAGCAGTGCAAGATCAAGATGACATGATGTGCCTCAGTCGTCAAGCACAACAAAGGCTGATCCAGAAAAGCGAAAAGGCCAACCCTGCAAGGTCGACCTTTTCTGATATCAACGGAATATGGGGTTCCGTGACAATCTATCTGCAAAACATCTATCAGCACCCAATCTAATCGTCAAGCACAACAAAGCCCGTTGCACATCGGCAATTGATTACATTGCCTGCTGATCCGCTCGGGTCGCCGGGAAACGGAATGGCCTCGGTGCCGCCGCTCTTTTTCGGCACTTGAAACATCGCGCCATCAACATTCGGGATCGTCTTGCCGTTCATTTTGGTGTGGTCATATTCTGCGCCTTTGCTGATCCGCCGCGTGCGCGCGTCATTAACGCTGATCCATTCGCGCTCAAGTTTCAGGCCGGTTTCTGTTGCAGCAGCAACCGCACCGGTGTTTGCCGCGCCGTGCGTTTCGGTGCGGGCGATCAGCGGCCCGCGCCATTTGGCAATACCAGGTGCAGCTTCAAGAATGTCTTTTGCAATATCACGGCGCGTCAATCCTTCCTCATATCCACGTTGAACAGATGCTGTCACGTTGTTGCGCGTTGTCTCTGATATGTTGGTGATGCGCCTGCGCACCGCCTCGTTAAATATCCAATCAAGCGCCACCCGCTTGAAGAACGCAGAAAAGTCGAACTTGGTTTCAACAATCAAGCCCATTGCCTTGCCCTGATCTAGCACACGCCCACCGAATGCCCGCGCTGATACCTCGGCAAGATGTTCCTCAATGCGCATTAATCGCTGCCTGTGGTCGCTGGATGGTAACGGCACCTCGCCGGTTTCTTCATAGAAGGCAACTAGCCGGTTGGTCTCAGCCAGTATTTCACGCGCAAATCTGGCCGCAAATGTCCGCTCAATAACGGCAAGCAGCCGAATCTGGCGCGCGCGCTCGCGTTGCGGGTTTTGGTCAAGCAATCTACGCCGCGTCATAACCAGCAATCAATCGCAATGCCTTTTGATCAACTTCGTCAGGCAGGCCAATCCCTAAATCAAGCGGCGTTGTGGCATCGGCAAGGCTGATCATGCCTGACGGCACAAGCAGCACATCGCCGCCCGGTGTTGGGCCGTACCCCATAGCCTCGCGCTTTTCGTTGATGGTCAGGCTTGTTGATGCCTCTGCCATTTGCCAAAGCGTCTGGCGTTTTTCAACGATGGCCGGGATTTTATCCATGTTGGGCGCAAGCGTGACACCCTGCGGCTCTGCCAGCCACATATTCCAATCCGCCACGATCAGATCAAGCAGTGGGATGACCGTATCCTCCCAGAACGCCAGCCGTGCCTCGGCATAATTTGAATATGTGTTGTCGCCGGGAATACCGAGTAGTTGCGGCGGTACACCAAATGCCAGCGCCACATCGCGTGCTGCGCTGAACTTGGATTCAATGATGCCCATGTCTGTTGGTGACATGCCCATCTGTTTCCAATCCATGCCGCCCTCAAGCAGCATTGGACGGCCCGCGTTTGCGCTGCCGCTGTATTGCTCGTCAATCTGTGCCTTGAGGCGGTTGAAACTTTCGTCTGACAGATCGTTATCGGGCGATACGGTAAGCGCACCGGATGGCCGCGCGCTGTTCTGCATAAGCGCCTGCATCCATGCCATAGCCTCGTTGCTCTGGTCGATTGCGTAAGCGCCTGCCTCAACCGGTGATAGCCCATACCAATCGTTGAGCGGATTAAACGCCTTCATGTGCCAGATGTCAGACGATCCATCATCGGCAACGGGAAACTGCACTTTCTTGCCGTTGACACTGTAAGTGTATGCCGTGGGCGCGCCGTTGGTGCCGGGTGTGATGCTCATACGGTCTGGGCGTAACTGATACAGTTCGCGCGTCTGTCCGCCCACCTGCACGCGCTCGGTGAAGGCATTGCCTGCGATCAGGTAGAACGACACCATTGCCCTGATGAACTCATCGCCTGATTGCTGCGGATTTGGTCGGCGCAGCAATTGCAGAATGGGATGCTCGGTCAGTTCCGTCTCACCGCGCACCACCACCCAATCAACAGATGCAATGGCGTCCGCGATCCGGTTGACGGATTGATAGGCCACCACGTTCTGCCCGTAAGCCTCTTGCGCGAATGACTTGTAATCGCGCGGCGACCATACAGCTTGGCCCGGTGACATAACCAACAGATGCGCGGCTGCGCTTTCCTTGGTGGCGATAGGCTCGGCAGGCTTTCGGAATGGATTTGTGAATTTCATTTTGCGGCCCTACGGTTTACAACTTTGCAGAATTATTATCACAGCTGGCGATTATTTGCTATAGCGCACGGATGCGCGGTTGAGCCTTGGCATTTTGCACCTCTGCAATGGCGTCCATCATGGGATCAATCATGTCATCGTGCGTTGAGTTTGGAAAGCCGCTGGCCTCCCCAAAGAAGTCTGACAGCCACGGTGCTGATTGCGGCAACAGAACATTCCCACTTTCGATATGTGGCGCAGCATCATATCCGCGCGTTATTTTGTCGATGGTGCGCTGTATTGGGATGACCGGGATGCCTTCCCTTTTGAGCGTCTGGATAAGCCCCGTGCCGCTCACCTTGTCCTCAACTTTCATTGACCTGAGTGTGCCTTGGCCTTCTACGGCCTTGTGCTTTGCCCAGAACGCCCGCGCGTGCGTTAGCAGTTCTGGTGCCTCCCACTTGCCGCGAATAAGGTCCAGCAGAACCACGCGGTTGTTTTCGGTATACCCAAAGCACTCGAACACGCTGTAGTCGTTTTGATTGCCTGTCTTTTGGGCTGTGTCGGCAAAAATGATGCGGTGCTTTATGGGCGGCGGTGAGTTGTAGAATTGCCACCATTCATCCTTGAATATGCCACCACCGAGCGGCACTGGATGTTGTTGGTACATAGCTGACCAGAAGAACTCTGACATTGTTTGCTTGGTTTCCTGCAGCTTTTCTAGGCTATGAAGCGCAGGCACCAGCGCCTCACCATCATCGCTGATGGCTGGGAATGCAAGCACCTTTGCGTTAGGGCTGACTTCCTCAATACGCCCTGACAAGTCATCTAGCGCCCAGCGTGTTGCCATAATAATTTGCCCGCTGTTCTGTGATAGGCGCGTTCTAAATGTGGTGATGTACCAGTTCCAGATGGATTCTTTTGTTGTTTCCGATAGCGCCTCTTGTGCGTTTTTGATTGGATCATCAATGATGCCAATATCCAGCCTCTTGCCTGTGAGTGGCCCGCCTACGCCCTGAGAGATATACCGGCCTTTGTGATCCACTATATCGAATGTCTCACTGTTTCGCTTTGCATCAACCTCAATTGTGACCACTTTTTTTGCGTTGAGCGATGATGCCGGGAATATCCTCATATATTCTTCGCCCATCATAATCCGCTGGACATCCCGGTTCATGTCGCTGGCAAGGTCTTTGCCGTATGACAAACCACCCACTGACAAATCTGGATGGTTGCCAAATATCCATGCGGGGAAATATCTACTTACGATGTCAGATTTGCCATGCTGCGGCGGTGCGCCGATGATTAAAACGGGTCGCTTTCCAGATAGGGCATCAACAACAAACGATTCCAATGCGGCGCACACTGACCTTGAGAAGTCAGACACAATGTAATCCGGGTTGATGTAGCGAATGAAGTCTTGCAATTGCGCGCGTGCTTTGCGCCTCCGAAGCAACTCCGTTGCCGCGTCAGCCCTGCTTGTCATTGCCGCTTGCTATTCGTTCAAGTTGCTCATCTGTAAGCTCAGCCGATTTTGGCGTCATGCTGCCATCCGGGCTGGTAACATGCTGCTCCACTCTGTCGCTGTATCCGTGCTTGGTCATCATCATCTTTGTGATGGCTGGCGTGAATGTTCCATCTAGCCCGTTATTGACCAATTCCCGCTCTTGTTTTTGGGCCAGCGCCTTGAGGATGTCAGAAAAATCCTTCTCCTCATCTCTAGCCCAAGCGTGGCAAGTTTCACGATGAATGCCAATTTCGCACGCCAGACCAGCCACGGACGGCACCTTGTCGCCCGCGACTTGCCAACCTCCATTGACATATTCCCACGCCTTTTCGATTAGTTCTGGCGTGTAAAGTGATGGCCTGCCTCTTGTCATTTTTGACCTTTACCACATTCAGTCTGATTGCGCCATATAGCACGCGGTTTCCCAATCGTTGCGAAAGTCTTGGATCGAGCGTGTTTGGTATTCGTCTGAACTATAGCGCGGTTCTTCATACGCTGAAACCAGCATGTTGATGTAGAATTTATTGCCGTTGAGGTGCGGCATCAGAGTTGAGATTGCCGTTCCTGCCTGCCTGTGTTCCATCATTGTTTGCGCGAGTTCGCCAAGATCAAGGCATTTGTCTTTTGGTTCTTCGGCCCATGCTGGCGATGCAAGTGCGATGATTGCTGCTGTGATGATGTGTTTCATCTGTTTAATTCCTTCCGGTGTAATTGCTGCGCATCAACTCGTCTGTTGGGCGTCTTGAGTCTTGCAAGTGGCTGCGTCCATCGGCTAGGAACTTCCAGCCTTTTCGTTTGCATATTTTGCGCACTGCACCCGATGTAATTCCAGTTTCCTCAGAAATTTCTGCGGCAGAACATATCCATTTGACTGACATGCCAGCGCGCCAGACCATAAATTCATGTGCCATGCGCTTGATTTTACTGTTTTTACCGTGTTTCATCCTTGTTCTCCTTAATCGACAAACGCCGCTTTGACGGGTTTGTTTGGTTGGTTTTGATATTTGCCGGAATACTCGGCTGGGTTTTGTGTCTGGTGAAAGATCACCTGTGCGATGCCTGACCCTGCTTTGATGCGCAGCGGACGCCAGCCGTGGTAAACCAGTTCCATCGTGAGGTATCCGTACCAGCCTGGTTCAATGACGGTGTTGAACACTGACAGGCCGCGCCTTGCCCATGTTGATTTGTCGTGAACGATCCCGACAAGGTGCTGCGGCATGGTGAAGTCCTCATAAGTGGATGCCAGCGCGAACCTGCGAAACGGGTGGAGCGTGATGGTTTGGTTGATGCGGATGTCATATCCTGCCTCGCTCATGCCGTATGAGACGCCATGCTTTTTGCGCTTGTCTGCCAACATTGGGTTGACCGGTTCTGCCTTGAGCAGCGTTGTGCCGTTGATGATCATAGCTGCCCCTCCGTGTTGGATGGCGCGGGTGGTAGGGGCATCCAGTGGGTGGGGACCAACTGGAATGCCTCTATGCCGCCAACCGCATAGCCTTGGCATTCCGCCACCCACCCGTTTCCCATCAAGCACCAATACCCCGAGAATATTCTTGCCCGGCCCAAGACGCCTTCGCACATGTCAAAGGGTGCCGCCCATAGCAGCATACGTTCATTCTCAGTGCGTGATGCGGTCTCAATCGGTTGCCATTTCATTTCAGCGATCCTTTCCCGGAATGAGTTTGCGCTTTTGTGTCGGCTGGTATTTTGGCTTTAGCGCCAGATTTGTGATGCGGTTGTCTCTGATGTTGCCGTTAATGTGGATCAGCTTTCTTGTCGGCCACTTGCCATACTCGAGCGCCCAGATAACTTTGTCTGTCCGGTAGACGCGGCCAAGGATTGCGCCAGACAAGTGACCTGTTGGCAGAAGCGTTTTGAAACAAGGGCTGCCAGCGAAAGCACTGTTCCAAGTATCGCACAACTCTTGCTGTGAACGCCGCTTAAATGCTGGAAACATGTCTGGCGTTCTGCGCCGCCATGTGACTGTGCCGTCTGGTGCATAGACCCGAATGATCTTGCGGATTTCTTCGATTGGAAGTATTTTTGATTTTGTCATGTTGAGCGTCTCCCGCGCTTGACTTGATGGAGCGGCGTTGAGTGTGGTCGGCACTCCGCCGCTTGCCATCACCCTAAATCCACAAAGCGATCCTTGCAAGGATTTTCTGCCCTTAAAAAAAACCCAAAAAGTAATCTTACACAATGTTAATACCTGACCGTTTTTGTCGGAAAACCCCCTAAGCCCCTGCTTTCCTTGGCCTTTCTTCTTTGTTATTATTATTACTATTGTTATATATATACATAGTTGGTGATGGGCAGGAAAAACGATGTTAGTACAATGATATAATAACTACCCGTTTTACGTGTCTATAGGGGGGTCTATAGGGTGTATTTTTATGTATGTATAAGGAGTAACTTTGTTTTTTATGTACGATTGCGTTTTGCCGTTTAATATCAAACGCTTAAACTTAATAGGAGCCAAATTAAAATAGGTGTAACATCGGTCTATTTTTGCCATTTTTCCAAAGCCTCACAACTTTAAGCAGATCATGGCCAAAAAAAACCCCGCAACCAAATCTGGCGCGGGGCGATGTGCAGGCGGTTGAGTAAATCCTAAATCACTCAACCGGAAACCAGTTCACAATTTTTTTGCCGCGATACATCCGCTTGCTGATCTTCTGAACGGCCATGCCGCGCTCCTCAAGTTTGGTCAAAACACCGCCTATCTGATCAGCCGACAGCTTCAATCTGTTCGCCAGCACCGAGACTGACACGCCCTTGTCCGGGTCAAGACGCGCCAGAATGCGGGCGGCTAGTGCTTCCTCCGGGCGTGTCTTGGCGTGGTCATTGGCGAACACCAAACGAACCTTGCCCTCAAGTTCTGCCAGCACATATGCAAACGCCCAGCGGACATGTTCTGTGGTCCTCTCACAGTCTGGCATGGCAAGAATGAAGCTGATCTTGCCGATCATTTCAAACGCTCTGCGGACCATCGCAACAGACGCCTCGCCAGTTTCCTCATTGGCATCATCGGCATACTCCATCAGCCAATCCAAGATCAAATCAAGCATCTTGTCAGCATCGGGATTGGTCGGCACTTGAACACGATCCCCGCGAAATTCAACCGGCCCTTCATCGCCATCCTCACGGCCCGTCATAAGCCATAATTTACCCGCCATCGTCATTGGCAGGTCAGTCTTTTTAAAGCTCTTGCGCGGTCGTGGATTTATGTCAGGCTCATTAATAATGATAGCCCGCCCCACAAGCCCCTGTGTGGCCGTCTCGCCGTCCATGACGCCGTCAAAGGTGCTTGGCGTTGTGTAGCCTATCAGAGACAGGAACGGGCGTTCTAAGCCTTGATCCGCCATGCGCAGTTTTTGCAAAGCTGCCTCTGCCGCTTCATCATCGCCGTTGTCTTTGGCGCGACTTAATTGCGCGATGTAGACCTTTTTCAGATCCCGCTTGATGTCGCCACCAAGCAGCACCCGGCTATTTGCTTTTGAAAAGGTTGCCATGATTGCGCCAAAAATGCCCTCAAGATATGCGGCCCCGCCGCTGCCTTTCTGAGCATTGCGGACCTTCGTAAGAAAAATGCCGATTTCGTCAATGTTGTAATAACTGGCCTGCTGGTCGATCACGTTACGCATGATTTCTTGCTCTGACTTCATGGCTCCATGCACAGCGCCCTGAATTTTCGACGCGATATGCAGATCAGCAAATGCCTGCATCACAGCCTCCTTGCCTGTGCTGGACGCCGCCACGCAGAAGGCAATCATGTTCGCTGTCATGTTGTCGCGCGCATCTTCATAGCGCAGCCCGCCGATGTTGCCGACAGCCACGATGGCAGATGCAACCGCAAGCCGCCTGCGCGGATACCGGCACTGGCTGTCAATCCAATCAGCTACACGCCCGACGAACCCTGGAGGGCGTTGCAAGTCCAGATCGTCAACATTGCACGGCAACGGCCTGCCTTTTGATGTTTCAATTTCGGGCTTTTCAACCTCGAAGTCATCGTGCCTTGGGATGTGAAATTCAAAGTCTGAGAAGTCTGTCGCGTCATCCATTCTGTTTTCCTACCCATGTGGCAAACGCATCCCGCGCCACCAAGTCCATGCCTTTGAACGCCGCAGCGCCAAGACGTTTTGCAGCTTTGTTCGTTAGGCTGCTTTTTTCAAGTTCCAGCAACGCCGCGACCATATAAGCCTCAAGTTCTGGCTGCGTGGCGTATGACGCCCAATTCTGCGCATCGTCGCGCACGCGCTCTTGTATAAGCGGCACGTCAGGCGATCCCGCGCCGTGATACTCAAGCCAATGCGTGACGGTGCCAAGCGTGATTTCTCGGTTCAATGACATGCAAGAGTTCAAGCCCCGCCAAAGCATATCAACCGCGTTCTGCTTTGCCTCATCTGTCATTGTGATGCCTCCGCTTGAAGGATGGCATTGCCGATCATTTCGGGGATTTGGGGGACTACGGAGTTTCCGCAGGCTCCAACTCTGTCCACCGCATTGGAAAACCCATCACTATTTCTGAAAACAAGGGGCTGAGGTATGTTGGGCAGTCTAAAGTAGTCCTCAACCCCTCTGACATTTTGGCGCCACGAAAATGCGGAGAACCCAGATACCTCTTGCGGCTTGTGCCCTTTGGCTCGTTCTTCCCAAGCGTCGGGAGAAGGCCACGATGATACAAGGTTGTTTGCATGTGTTCTTGCGACCCATTCTCCACACGAACCGAAGATCGAACGTACCGGCCCGCCTGCTTTGATGGGGTAGGCCACAATCCAGACCCTTTCGCGACGATGGGGAGCGCCCAAGGCTGACGCCGGTATGTTTTCCCACTCCGCATCATACCCGCACCCGGCCAAGTCTCCGAGAACTCGGCCAAACCATCCGCCTCGTTTTTCGATTGGGCCAGAAAGCAATGCTGCAACGTTCTCCACGATGACGTATTGCGGTCGTAACTCGCCAATAAGTCTGACGATTTCAGACCACAATCCGCTGCGGGTGCCTTCGTCCATTCCTGCCTGCTTTCCTGCTGTGGAAAGGTCTTGGCATGGGAAGCCGCCTGTGATGACATCAACGGAAATTCCGTCTCGTTCAAGAATGTCGCCTGTGAGTTTTGTGACGTCTTCATAGCAAGGCACCTCCGGCCAATGTTTCGCCAATACTTTGCGCGGGAATGGCTCAATTTCGCAGAACGCCACGGTTTCAAATCCGCCTGTCCGTTCAAGGCCAAGTGAAAACCCGCCAATCCCGCTAAACAAGTCTAGCACGCGAAGCTTTTTAATTGCTGCATCATCTGTCATCACTTGCCCCCATACTTCGGCGCAAGATAATCTGACAGCGCCTTGATTGTTGATGTGGTGAGGTTGGTTTCGCGCCCGTTGCGGATCATCGCCAGTGTGTTGCGGTTTACACCGGCCTCGCGCGCCACGATGGTCAGTACCCTATCTTGTAGCGCGGCCCTGATTTCTTCTACATTTAGCATTTCAGTCTCCAAAATTGACAATGTTGTAAATTCTATATTGCACAGGCGCAAATCATGTGCAAGAAATGGCTTGCGGTGTTTGAAGCGTGTTCGCCGCCACGCAGGCCCAATGGGCCATCATATAAGGAGAATGCCTTGAGTATTCTTGAACAAGCATCTGTGCCTGAAATGGGACCGCAGATCATAACCGTGTGCGGTGACGCAGGTTTGGGTAAATCCAGCCTTGCCGCCACATTTCCAAAACCAATCTTTGTGAGATGTGAAGATGGTGTTGCGCGCATCCCAGCGTCATTTCGGCCTAACGCGCTGCCGCCGATCAGAGCAGAAGAACAACTGTGGGAGCAGTTGAAAGCACTGGTTCACGATGAACACGACTTCAAGACATGCGTGATTGATACTGTGTCCGCTGCTGATCGTATGTTTGTCCAGTCAATTTTAAAGCAGGACGGCAAGGCCAAAAGCCTAAACCAAGCCCTTGGCGGCTATGGCGCGGGGTTCTCTGCCCTTGCCGCACGTCACCAGCAGGTGCGGAACGCCGCTGAAATGATGCGGATCAAGCGCGGCATGAACGTGATTTTTCTGGCGCATACTGAGGTTGGCACGATGCGCTTGCCCGATCAGGATGACTTCAGCCGGTATAGCTTGCGCATGACACATGACAAGAGCCTGCCGCCCTATCTGGATGATGTAGATGCGGTTGGCTTTCTGCGTCAGGTGATGGTCTTAAAAGGCGATGAAGGTGAGCGCAAGAAGGCCATCAGCGGTGAAGGCCGCGAGCTGGTGATGCACGTCACAGCTTCAAACGTGTCAAAGAACCCCTACGGCATTACAGAGCCGGTTGCGGTTGAATTGGGTGTGAACCCGCTTGCAGAATTTGTGAAAGGATAAACAGATGTCATTTTGGGATTTGTCAGACGGCGAAACGGCAAAAACGGAAAGCAAGGAATACGAAATTCCGGGCGGCAACATGGACCCGGTCCCCGACAATAGCGATGTCCTGGCCGAGGTGAAGGCGGTAAAATGGTCATCGCAGAAAGACAAGGATGAACGCTTTGTTGAGGTGCAATGGCAGATTGTTGAGCCTGCGCAATTTAAGAACCGCGTTGTGTTTCAAAAGCTGTGGGTTGATGATCTGGACCCCGGCGCAAAGACCGAGGAAAAGGCAAAGGCCAAGCGCGACAAGGCCCGCCGGATGCTGGCAACCATTGATGCCAACGCCAAAGGCAAGCTGATGTCATCGGCAGACACTCCAACAGACGATAGTTTGGCACTGGCATTGCAGGGCGCACATATGGTCATCAAGTGCATGATCTGGGAAATGCCAGACCGTGAAAAATACGGTGAGTTTATCCGTGGTAATTGGGTGAGCGCAATCAAGCCCAAAGGCACCGCTTTGAATGTGGGTGAGGCGAAGGCACCGCCGAAGGCTGCACCGCAAAGCGCGCCGCCAGATCGCAATTTCGATTTAGATATGGATGACGTGCCGTTCTAAAAAAACGGGGTGTTGAAGCCAGCGGCTTAGCCTGAGATTATTTAGAGCCGCCGCTGGCCTCTTTTTCAAGATAACGCAGTAAGGAATGAAATGGAACAACGATCAAAAGAATGGTTCGAGGCACGCAAAGGCCGGGTCACGGCCAGCCTTGTTGGCGGCCTGCTGGGATGCGCACCCTACATGAAAGAGGATGACGCATTTCGCGCGCTGGCCCGATCTGTGCATGACCTGCCAAGCGAGTTTGAAGGCAACATTGCCACTGAATACGGCACGGCAAACGAGGCACTTGCTTGCTCTGCCTATGAAATGGAAACTGGCAACCTTGTTGAGCATGTCGGTTTTGTGCCGTTTGAAGATTGGGCAGGTGCATCGCCTGATGGTCTAATTGCCCATGATGGCCTGCTTGAAATCAAATGCCCCTTCGGCAAGCGCAAGGATGAAAAGCCTGAGTTTGCCAGCATTGATAATCAGCCTCATTATTACGGACAGATACAATTTCAACTTTTTTGCACTGGTCGGCACTGGTGTGATTTTTACCAATGGTCTGCAAACGGCACTAGGTTAGAGCGCGTAAAATATGATGGCGGATGGATCAATGCCAACCTGCCAATCCTGAAACGACTGTGGGAAATGGCGCAGGCCAGCGACAAGTCCGAGTTTGAAGGCAAAAAGCGCGCTGATATTGACACGCCAGAAGCCGCGCGACTTGTGGCTGAATACGATGAATTGATAGATGCCATTGATCTTGCATCCCAACGCAAGAAAGACATTTTGGCACGTCTGGTTGAAATGAGTGGCAACAAAAACGCGGTTGTTGCAGGGCGCAACCTGACCCTGACCAAGCGCGCCGGTTCTGTGGCCTATGCCAAGGCATTGAAAGCCATTGCGCCTAATGCAGATCTTGAGCCGTATCGGGGCAAGCCATCTGAGTTCTGGGGGTTGAAATGAGTTTGCAAGAATATAGGGATTTTATCCGATCAAAGGACAAGGTTTCGCTTAGTCAAGGGTTTGCGTCAAACGCAATAAATGACATGGCAAAGCATCATCAAAAGGTTGCAATTGATTTTGCCCTTGAACGCGGCAAGTCTGCGATGTTTTTGGATACCGGCCTTGGAAAGTCGTTTTGTGAATTGGAGTTTGCGCGGCAGGTGAGCGAAGAAACCGGCAAGCCTTCACTGATATTGACGCCGCTTGCTGTCGCTGGTCAGATGATCCGCGAGGGCCAGAAGTTCAACATTGACGCGCGCCAGATCAAAGAACAGTCTGAAGTCGGCGCGGGCATCATGGTCGCAAACTATGAGCGTTTGCAAAAACTGGACCCGACTGCGTTTGGCGGCATTATTCTGGATGAAAGCAGCATCTTAAAGTCTTTCGCTGGTCGCACTCGAAACACGCTGATGGATGCGTTTAAAGATACGCCATTCAAACTTGCCGCGACCGCAACGCCAAGCCCGAACGATCACACTGAACTTGGCAACCACGCTGAGTTTCTAGGCATCATGCGTCAGCAGGAAATGCTATCGCAGTGGTTTATCAATGACACGTCCACGGCATCACAGGATTGGCGGTTGAAAGGACATGCGGTTGATGACTTCTGGCAGTTTGTCGCGTCATGGTCACGGTGCGCCAGCTTGCCAAGCGATCTTGGCGGCGATGATACAGGATACATATTGCCTGAGATTGAGCGTAAAATTCACACTGTTGCGGCTGACCGAATGACCAGCGTTGATGAAGGAATGTTGTTTCGCATACCTGAAATGAGCGCAACCAGCTTTCACGCTGAAAAGCGCCTGACAATTGATCAGCGGTGCGAACTGGCCGCAAGCCTTGCAAACCATGACAAGCCCGTAACTGTCTGGTGTGAGACAAACGACGAAAGCAGCATGCTTGCAAAGATGATTGATGGTGCAGTTGAGGTTCGCGGTGATTTACCTGCCGATGAAAAGGAGCGCAGGCTTCTGGGGTTTGCTGATGGTCAATATCGGGCGATTGTGACAAAGCCAAAGTTGGCTGGATTTGGCGTCAACTGGCAGCACTGCGCGCATGCGGTATTTGCGTCGATCAGCTTTTCATATGAGCAGCATTATCAGGCTATCAGGCGGTCGCATCGTTTTGGGCAGTCTGAGCGTGTCAAGAATGATATTGTGATTTCAGACACAGAGGACGTGATCTGGCAGGCTATCAACGTCAAGAGCAAGAAACACGACGAAATGAAGCGCCGGATGTCAGATGCTATGTCTAAAGCGCAATCAAAGGGAAGTGTCAGGGCAATCTATGATAGACCGATTGACCTAGAGTTTCCAGAATGGATCAAGGGAGAGACGAAATGAAAAAAGCAGAATACAGTGGCGCGGCATGGGCTGTGCATAATTCAGATTGCATTGAAGGCATGTGGGCAATGCCTGAAAATAGCATTGATTGCGCGATATTCTCGCCGCCGTTTGGTGACTTGTTCGTGTACAGCGACAGCGAGCGCGACCTTGGCAATGCTGGCACAGGTCAGGCATTTATCAATCAGTATTCATTCTTTGCAGAGGCTTTGACCCAGGTTATGCGTCCTGGGCGAATGGTTTGCGTTCACTGCACAGACCTGCCCATGCGCAAAGGCAAGGATGGCGCTATTGGTTTGAAAGATTTTTCCGGTGACTTGATCAAAGCCCATACAGATGCGGGTTTGGTTTATCATGGTCGCGCGACGATCTGGAAAGACCCCGTAGTGGAGATGCAACGGACCAAGGCGCATGGTCTGTTGTATAAAAACATACGCGGCAATAGCACATTCAACCGCGTCGGAATGCCAGACTACATGCTATTTTTTCGCAAAGACTGCGATACAAGCGACCCAGACTATTCACCGGTTCAGCACGCCGCGCCGGATGATGAAAAGACCGCCATGAAAATCGCTATGGGGTGGCTTCAAGATCTGCGGCGGCAAGGCCTTTGCGCGTCTACGCCAGACGAGGCCGCGCTAAAGGTGCTGATGGATGACGCCAAGTTTGACGTTTACGAGTGGCAGAAACTTGCAAGCCCGGTTTGGATGGATATTAACCAAGGCAATGTGCTGCGCCGTGTTAAAGCTGTGAATGATGAAAAGCACGTTTGTCCATTGCAGCTTGACGCTATCGCAAAGTGCTTGCGCCTTTATACTAAGCCGGGTGATGTTGTTATGGACCCGTTTAATGGCATCGGCAGCACCGGCTATGAGGCAGTCAAGATGACGCGCCGGTATCTTGGGTTTGAGTTAAAGCCTGAGTATGCCGCACAAGCAAATGCGAATTTGAAAGAAGCTGAAAAGATCAGCGATGATTTGTTTGCAGGTGCGGCATGACCCTACGCCCCTATCAGCAGGCGGCGCATGACGCCGCTTGGACCCACGCCAAAACAAGCCTTGATCCTTGCCTAATTGAAGCCGCAACCGGCGCGGGCAAGTCTCACATTATAGCCGCGATTGCCGATACTATCCACAACGCCACTGGCAAGCGCGTGCTGTGCCTTGCGCCATCGGCGGAGTTGGTAGTGCAGAACCGAGAGAAGTTTTTAGCAACTGGCAATAAGGCAAGCATGTTTAGCGCGTCAGCAGGTGCCAAGGAATTGCGCCACCCGGTTGTGTTTGGTTCGCCGTTGACGGTCAAGAACCGAATTAGCCGGTTTAAGGATGGCTATGCGGCTGTGATCGTGGATGAGGCGCATGGCATCACGCCAACATTGCGCGACATCATTGCGGAAATGAGGGTTGGCAACCCCATGCTGCGCATCGTTGGAATGACAGCCACGCCTTACCGGATGAAAACCGGATACATTTTTAAGGTCTGGCCTGACGAAAAGGTCAACGATGATGACACTGCATCAAAGCCGTTTTTCAAAAAGCTGGTGGACCGCATCACCGCGCCCGAGTTGATTGACATGGGGTTTTTGACGCCGCCCAAAATCGGAACGCCAGATGCAGAAGGCTATGCAACCGAGGATATGCAGGTCAACAACCGTGGGCAATTTGACAAGGCTGACATTGACCGCGCGTATCATGGCCAAGGCAGACTGACATCTGGCATTGTGGCTGACGTGATAAGCCAGTGCAGGCATCGCAAAGGTGTGCTGTTTTTCGCAGCAACAATTCAGCATGCGCAAGAGGTGATGGAAAGCCTGCCGCCTGAAATGTCGCGGATCGTGACCGGCAAGACGCCAAAAGCAGAGCGCGCCGAAATCCTACGGCAGTTCAAAGCACAGCAGATCAAGTATTTGGTCAATGTCGCCGTGCTGACCACCGGCTTTGACGCGCCGCACGTTGATTGCATAGCCATCCTGCGCAAAACGGAAAGCGCGGGTTTGTGGGCGCAGATCGTGGGGCGCGGGTTGAGGCTGGATGATGGCAAGGCGGATTGCCTTGTGCTGGATTACACCAGCAACATTGATGACCACTTTCCAGATGGTGATATTTTTGATCCAAAGATTGAAACAACGATAAATCCGCCGGGACAAAAGATGGCTGTGATTTGCCCTGACTGCGATTTTGAAAACGAGTTTTCAATCAATCGCGACTATGTTGATTATAAAGTTGATGCAGCCGGTTATTGCTTGGACCTAAACGGCCAGCAAATTCAGAGTGAATATGGCCCCATCGCTGCGCATTATGGGCGCAGGTGTATTGCAGAGCATAAGACAGGTCGCCTTGGTGTTTATGAGCGATGCACATACAGATGGACTTTTCAGGAATGCCCGCATTGCAAAGCACCAAACGACATCACTGCGCGGTATTGTTGCGAGTGCAAAAAGGAGATTGTAAACCCGAATGAAAAGCTGAAACTTGAGTTCAAACTGTTGAAGCGCACGCCAACTGAAGTGCAGACGGATGAGGTGATTAACATGACGGTCACAGAAGGCATTTCAGCCAAAGGCAACAAGACGATGCGATCTGACTTCGTGACGCCTTACAGATCGTTTTCTGTGTGGTTTTTGCCTGACAGCCCGTTTTGGCAAAGGAGGGATGAGTGGGCGAAGTTTCACAACGAGACAAAGGCACTGTCCATCCAACCTAAAACCGTGACCTACCAGAAGGACAAGGACAGCGGGTTTTACCGGCTGATCGCATTGAATAGGAGTGCTGACGTTGAACCTGAAAAAACTGCCATTCCCCATATACGGGGATCAGACGTTTCGCGGCAAGTGTCCGCTTGAAAGCATGGAGCAGATCACCTTTTTCAATCGGTTGCGCACCGAGTATCCCGACACGCTAGGGATGCTGGCCCTACATCCGCGCAATGAAGGCCAGCTTAGGGGTGGGCAGTTTCGGGGGATGATCAAGCAGAAAGCC
>Ga0208303_1000475_pt1 | contig 16520 bp, 17 predicted proteins | sample CB_VirMetaG_2_FD_184537 | JGI IMG/M metagenome (GOLD analysis project Ga0208303, IMG submission 184537) | Freshwater to marine saline gradient viral communities from Chesapeake Bay - CB_1504_2 Viral MetaG (SPAdes) (version 4) | ecosystem: Environmental > Aquatic > Marine > Coastal | place: USA... | reverse complement strand
ACAGATTTTAGATGGATTAGAGATTTCAAATTTTATTCTTCAATGGATTTCATCGGCATAGAAAAAACCGGCGGAAATTGAGCGGAGCGAAAATTGCGGGAGAGCGAAGCGAGCAAGGGCGGAGTGAGCGTAGCGAGTGGGGGCAGTTTTTTCTTTTATAGATATTATTTTTTGAAAGATTTTATTTGAGATTGACTTAATTATTTTCTCAAAAATTCTTCAAAAAATTCTTCAAAAATTCTTCAAAAAATTCTTCAAAAATTCTTCAGAAAATTCTTCAAAAAATTCTTCAAAAATTCTTCAGAAAATTCTTCAAAAATTCTTCAAAAATAAAATTTATAATTATATTGATTTTAAAATTCTTCAAAAATTTTTCAACAGATTTTCTCAAAAATTCATCAATAGATTTCATCAAAGATTTTTAGGGGCGACCGCAAAATTATGTCGTGAGACATAATGAAGTGTTCGCTTTACCGCTTATCATGATATAATTTTATTTTGGATTTGTTGTCTTTCTTACTCAAAAATTCTTCAACTGATTTCATCATAGATTTTATCAAAAATATAATTATAAATTATATTGATTTTTTAATTAATCAAAAAATTTTTTATAAATCTTTTCATTAATTATTTCTACTTTTCTCTAATTATATATTTTTTTATTCATATAGCATCTTTTTAAAACTCTATACAAATTAAAATTATAATTTTGGTTTGGTTCATCATCATCTGTTTCAAATTTTTCAACACAACTTAATGTTCTATCTGTAGGGTGAAATGAATTAACACATAAAACAATTGGTTCTTGGTATGTCCTAAATCCCAATAAGTATAAAATATAGTTATACATCTCTATTTTATATATAGATTTTTTATATTAGATTTTAATAAAAAAATTGGTTTATTACATTTTTGTTCAGGTGTAATAATCATATTTTGATATTCATTATTAATAACAATAACTCTTGAATTATTTTTATTAATCAGTTTGTTTCTTTTATGAGTTTGTGTATCTTTATGTATTTTATTATGATGAGATACATTAACATTACAGATATGACAATAATAAAAATCATTAAAGTCTATAGCAACTTTAATTTTGTTTTTGTAAAAATTCTTCATACTATTATTAATTGAGATAAAAATTTACCAAAGATAATTATAACTAAAATACGCTGGACTATATTTTTTCAAATGATAATTTTTAGCAGATGCTCGTTTTCTATAATTTTTTCTTCGTTTTTTATCTACATGATCTAAATGTGAATATAATTTATCAGGTGTTGTATCTTTATAGTGTTGGTAATTTATATCACCGAATGAAACATATTTTATTTTATCATCAAATAAAATAGCATCATATTTTTTTTTTGAATTCTTACTTTTTCTAAATCCAAGTAATTTATAATTTTCCATTTATATATATGAATATTTTAAATCCATTTCACGTCCTGCTTTTCTACAATTACACGATAAACAACATAATGTGCAATTAGATTTTATATGTGGTTTATCAACATCTACTCGTTCTATAGTTATCATATCACTATTTTTTTTATATGAAAAATCAATATTACAATATACACATTTATTTCTTGTGTTTTTAATAAGATTTTCAATAAATGGATAATCAATAAATTCAAGGTCATAATTATCATAATTTCCAAATTTAATTTTATCACTTTTTCTTGAACCATAAATCATTTTTGTAATAGTCCATTTCTTTAAAGCATTTCTTCCTTGATTTGAAAAACAACTTCTACAATTATTAGGTTGTCTATTATGATCACACAAATTTTTCTTTTTATATTCTAAAGCATCATCTCTACATATTTGACATCTTTTAGAATATTCATCATTTGATTTAAGAAAAAAAAATTCATCAAATATTTCTTTACAATTAATACATTTTCTTAACATTCTATATATATTAATAATATATTTTAATTTACGAATTATTACTAATTAATTAATTAGAACTTTTCACTAATTTATTTACAATAGAGGTCAATTTTTTCAATTTTGCTTCTAATTTAGTTGTTTTTAGTTCTAAATCGTGATTTCTAGATTGTAGCATTTCAATCATATTAATACCGCCATCGCTTTCATCTATATCTTCATGCTTATTTTCTATAATTTGTAATTTATTTTCTAAATCTATAACACGTTTCTCTAAAATAGAATTTTGTGTTTTATGAGTTTTCATTTCAATTTCAATTTTCTCTTTATCTTCTATAACTTCTTCTAAAAATTTATCCATTTTATTTAACTTTTCTTCATTTTGTAATAATTGAACCTCATATGAATTTAATTGTGTTATTAATTCATAATTATTACATTTATGCTCTTCAGGAGGAGACCCCCTATTCCCCCCTTGCTGGTAATTAGTAGATGTTTTATTTTCAACAATTTTATATAATTCCTGTATTGCTTTTGTGTTTAGTGATATAAATTCTGTATATCGCAGACCATATTTATTATTATTTTCAATATATCCTGCCCAATCTTTTATATAGAGGTCTTTACAATCTTGACTAATAAATCCTGTATGAGTTCTCCCTGATTGTCCATCTTTAAATTTATAACTAACAGGTTTAAGGTTCATAATTGTTTGAAGACCCCCTTGTATAGGTTGAATGTCTTTTTTTAAATTTCTATCACTCGTTTCAATATTTCCATTACTCGCATATATATCTCTATAACGGAAGTTTAAACTACCAATATCGTAAGTGGCATCATCTGGTGTAGGAATTATATGCTTACTATAAAATGTATTATTCATTAATATACCCTGATTTGCTGTTATTTGTGAGTTACAAACAAGAGCATTATAAGAAGCAATTAAAACACTTTTCTCTGTTCCTGCTCCATCTCTAAATACGAATGATCCCAGTAAATCATCTAAATCTAACCTACACTGATTGCTTGATGTATTAGTAGATGAAATAAGACTGGGTGTCTGTAAATTAGTATTAAATAAACCAGTATTACTATTTAAATTAGTCGTATATACATTACCCCATCGGTTATTAATATTACCAACATTCAAAACCCCACCATCAGGAACAATAGCATTTCCACATCGTATTTCATTACTTGTTATTTTTAGCATTGGTTGGTCTCCTACTTTAAATCTAATTAACCTATTTGCTTCTGTAGCACTTCCAAAAATATCAATTAAAGTTTTAGCAGTTGAAGGATTTGTTCCACCCCCTGATGATAAACGAAGATGCCCTGTATCACTTGTAGAAAAATTACGAGCATTTAATTCATCTAAAGTATCATCATTATTAGGTTGTGTGCCATCTACATAACTTGAATTATACATTTGGAGATTGGGACATTCAAGTCTATTTTGTATATGGACATAATTAGAAGTAGCAGAAATAGTATTATCATATGATACAATTTTCATAATTGATGATAGTTCATTTTTGAATGTGTATGAGCGACATTGTCCTTCAAAATAATGGAGTGGGTTTCCTGATATTCCCCCTTCGTTGAACCCAGTATAGAATAATCTTCCGGTTGTATTGTAATAATTTATATACCCTGATAATATACCTGACGCTCCTGTTCGCTCCAGTTCCACATAACCACCTACCACAGCATCATCTTTTACAACTAATTTTTGTGATGATACTTGAACCTTGTTATTTGGTAGAACAGGGTTACTTGTTAGATCCCTTGTCATTTTCAATACTGAATTATCATCAATTTTAAATTCGTAAGAAGACTGGTCGTTGCCTGTATTTGCTACAAAGTTCTTATTATTATTTATGTATATCTTAAGATTATGGTTTGCGTCGTTTTGTATATAGTTATTACTTGAAAAGTGTATTTTGCTTATTCCTGCTAAATTAATATCATTATTAAAATCGCAGGAAGTATTAGAAAAAGTTGCTATATCTGTTATAGGTAATGTATTTACAGAAGCACTCTGTCTAAATTTTATGCCCTCATTTGATACAATAATTTTACTTGTGTATAACGAGTTAGTAGTGACGCTTTCAGTTTCAGTTGGAGGATCATATGAAATATTATGAGCGATATTTATAGAACCCCCATTTGTCCCACTTGTATATAAAGAATAGTCGCAGTTTCCACCTTGTATTGTAAATTTTTTTCCATTCCCATTATTCCAGTCAATATATATAGGTTTGAAATACCTTGTTTGATTAGAAGAAAATAAAATAGCATCACTGGTTTCACCTGTAAATCTCACTCTTGTTAAATTTATAGTAGGTATTATTGCACTGGTATTTGCTGTTAAAGTATCGCATTGAGATTTAGGAATATATACATCTTTATCTGCACCCCCAACTTTAGCATCTAATTTATAATGTAGAGGGGTGCTTGATAGTATTAATCCATTATTAGCATCTTTTCCATATAAATTAGCACTATAAAGTTGTCCTGTAGCAACTTTTAGTAGAGGAAGATTATTATTATTATTAATTTCTTTGTGTGCATTATCGTTTTTCATAATAAAATTATTATTAGCATTAGTCGTATAGTTTAAATTAATACTATCATTTTCAAGATTTACATTAAAAATACTTACTACCCCATCATTTATACTAAATCCGCACTGATTTTCCATCCCTAAATATAAAAAATTACCAGTTTTTAGTAGGTCATTTTCTTCACCTTGACCTAAATATGCTACTCTATCATTTTCACCTGTCATAAAATCTATATACCCAGATTTATTAGTTGTAGAATTTTGAACTCTTACATATCCTTTATCGTTGCTGGTGCTATCTCTAAAAATTGTCATTGCTTTTTGTAATGTCGTAGTAGTAGATCCAAAAGAAATAGCAGGTGTATCATCGCTCTTTCTTTTTATGTTATCAACTAAAATATCGTTATGAAATATGCTCTTATCTGCTAAAATTTGTAATTTTAAATTATTATCAACATTTAGGTTAATTTCACCTATAGAAGTATCAGTAATTTCTATAGAAGTATCTGCTTCTAATATAGAATTACGCAGGGAACTTATAGATGTCTGATTTAATAGTGTTTTACCATAACTGGATATATTAACACCTTCTACAACATTATTTAAACCTAATACAGCGACTTGGTCTTGTGCTATATTTAGGGATTGTATATTTAATAACCTTTCCCCTATAGAAGTTTCTGTTTCATTGTTAAATATATTTCTACTCATTCTTATATATTAATTATATATATTTATTTCAAATTTAAATGTTTTATTAATATATAAAAGAATGGATACTTATTTGCTAAATATATCAACAACAGGATTAGTAGGACAACAAACTCACGATTTTACGATTAATTATACACATCTACAATTAGATCCAAATAAAGACTATGTATTAGGTTTAAAAAACTATAGTCTATGGTATAGTTGGTTTAACATATCAACTGAAAATAATAATAATGTATTTCGTTATTCAAGAGATAGTGGATCAACTTTTAATAATTTAATTATACCTGATGGTAATTATAGTTTAGACAATCTAAATACAAAAATAAATGCTTTAATCTTTACAGATGGTGGAGTAAAAGGAAATATAGAATTTTCCCCAAACTACAATACATTAAGAGTTGAATTAAGAATTATAGGTGGTAGTGGATATCAAGTTGATTTCATACCAAATAACACATTAAAAAATATATTAGGTTTTGATAGTCAAATATATACTGCTTTATTTACATCAGCACCCAACGTTGCTAATATTACAAATTCCGTAGATGCGATCAACATTAATTGCTCATTACTTGATGCTTCTCAAAATCTTTTAAATGATACACCCAGTCAAACATTACATCAATTTGTTCCACAATCCTCTGTAGGATCTAATCTATCTGCTCAAATTAGTGAAATTACCTATTTACCAATTTCAAATAGTGGTAATATAACTAGCATGAGGATTTTTATAACAGACCAAAATAATTTAAATATTCTAAACCTCAATGGTGAGAATGTAAGCATATCTTTAGTATTGAAAGCAGTTTAGTTAAAAATTACTCTTTAATAATATGATAAATATAATTGAAATAAGTGTAAAATTTATATATTCTATATATATATGGATACAGAAATCAATTTACTTCAATTATATAAAAATAAAGAATGGAAACGATACATAGTAAATTACTTAATAACTAAACAAGCATTTGAATTAGAAGATTTAAAATTGTATATAGTTAAAAGAAAAAAAGATATTATTGATAAAACTAATGATTATTGTATAGTAAGGTCTTTTGATTTATTATTTATTGTAAATGGTAAAGAGATTAACATAAAAGCACATAAATTATATAAAGCATTTTCTAAATTGCTAAAAGATGGAAACCTATTTTTATTTGATCCAAAAAATAAATACTTTAGTAAAGAAATATTAGATTATTTATAGACTATTCTAAAATCTCGTCAAAATTTTTTCTATACCTCATTTTAGGATTAACATTATCAATTAATAAGAAATTATATCTATCTTTCCAAACATACTTACACATATCACGGAAATCTTTTTTATCTTTATCACTTGATAACTCAGTCATAAGCAAACTCAATTCACGACGATTATTGTTATCAAATAAACAGAGATATGATAAATTCAATCTACAACTTCTTGGGATTTCATGGTATAACTGACCTAAAAAAAATATTGAAGTATTTTTATGACGACAACTACAAAATAAATCACCTATTTGCTCTTTTTGTTTTTTAGTTAGAAAACTATTGAAATCATCTATGACTATTAGGTTTTCTTCTTCTTCATCAAGGTTATCACATTGTATTAAATCATCTAAAGAATTATCCCACGCTTTTATGATATTAACTTCTATTTTTTCTTTTTTCAATTTCTTTTCAATATTTCCCACATATTTTTTTAAATACTTATATTTGCTTTGATTAATATGACGACTATAGATATAGAGGGCGGTATAGTGTATTTTATTCCTTGTTAAAATATCCATTAATAAATTTGACTTTCCACTATTAGAAGACCCACAGATAATAACTCGTGCTGGTGTATTAAATAAATAAGGGTTTGTATTATTATTTTTTTTTTCCTCTGTAATATACTTATCAATATTTAAAACCTTCAAATCAACCATTTAATATATATAAAACAAATATTTTATTTTATATTATTAATATATAAGAATGACGGATTATAAAAAATTAAGTGAGATTATTTCTTCATCTAGACAGAATCTAAAAAACGCTTTAGAAGGTAAAGTATCTACAAGCGAATTATTACAGCAATCAATATTACAACAACAAATCGCTAAAGAAAGTGCTAAAAGAGATTTAGAAGAGCGTAAGAGGTTAAAAGAAGAAGAAAGAAAAGCATTAGAAGAAATTAAAGAAGAAGAACCAGTTGCAGTAAATATAAACCCTTCAGCAGAAGATGGTAGAAAACGTAAACGAGGACGACCAAGAGGTAGCAAAAATAAAAGAAAAAAGAATATGGATGATATGAGTGATGTTGAATTATTAACAGAAATAGAAGAAGATTATGATTTTAAAAGGGGTGAAATAAAACAAGACCCTATACCTTTTTCTAAACCTAAAAGAAAATCAAATAAAGGAAAAAATAAAAATAAAGATAGAAGTTTTACAAGAAAACTTATAGAAGATGCTAGAGCGTCTTTATATCAAGATGGACAAGGGATTAAGAAAAAAAAATCTAATAAAAAAATACCACAAGGATCTAAAAAATTAATAATTGATAAGAAAAGACAAAATCTAATTGTAGAATTAAATTTATTAATGGGTTCTATACGTAGTGGTTCTTCTAATAAAAAAATGAATGAAAGGGTAAAAACAATATTAAAACAATTAATTACAGAGTAAATTAAAAAATAAAATATATCTATAGTATATATAAATATGAATTGGATACAAGCACTTAAAATTTGGAATGAAAAAAACGATGGGTGGGTTGTCCCAAAAAAAGGAACTATAGGACATCAAGAAGTAATGACTATTATGAAAGGTGCTAATTTAGATGGTTCAGGATTAAAAAGATTAGGTGGTTCAGGTATGCGTCAATTAGGTTCAGGTTGTGAATTATGTTCTTGTAATTCTAAACAGGAAAAAGAAATTCACCAAATGGGTATGGGTCTCCGACGCCTAGGTTATAGTGGTTATGAAAAACCGCAAAGAGGAGGTTTTTTTCCTGCTCTTTTAGCAATGCTCCCTGCTTTATCGTCTGTATTACCAGCAATTGGGACAGCATTAAGTGGTGCTGTAGCAGGTAAGGTAGTTGATGGGGTATCAAATGTTGTATCAGGAAAAAATTTCTTCACTGGAAAAGGTATGTGTTCTAAAAATGGTTGTTATTGTCATATGATGAAAAATCGTCAACTTAAACCTTATATGAATAAATGTGGTGTTCAAAATGGTGGTAATATATTAGAAATGCTACCTATGCTTGTTGATGGTGTAAAAAATCTGTTAAAAAATCCAATGATAAAAAAAATAATTAATACTCCTGAATTTAAAAAGGCAACTTCAGGGGTTGCTTCTGTATTAGAAAATCCACAGATTAAAATGGTTAGACAGATGACTGGTTTAGGAATTTCTAATGATAAGGAGTTAGAGGCAATGTATCAAAAATATTTAAAAAAAAAATAATTAATAAAAAAATTACACAAATTATAGAACCAAAAAGACCATTAAGTAATATAGATATAAATGACTATTTTAAATTAATTGATTTACCAACATATATAGGAACATATCCAAAAGATTATTTAAAAGATATACCTACAAATCAATTACAAAATGATTTTTCTACTATAATTAATTTAGGAAGTTCTAATACTGGAGGCACTCATTGGGTAATGGTTTGTAAAAGGAATGATGATTTATTGTATTTTGATAGTTATGGTGTGAAATTTATAGATGATAGTATTAAAAAATTTATAGATAGATGTAATTGTAATAAAAGATATTTAAATGAAGACCAAATACAAGCATTTAATAGTATTTTATGTGCTTATTATTGTATGAAAGTTATTAAAAACATATACATAAATGGTCTTAAAATAAAAGATAGTATAAAAATGTTTTGTGAAAATCCAAGTTTGAGAAATCAAGATTTAGCAGATGATTTATATATTTAGTAATATAATTTTCTTAATACTAATATATATAGACTATGAATAATTCTACGAGTATTACAATGTTTCAAATGCTACAGAATAAAACAGATACAGAATTAATTAATCTAATTCAATCAAGTTTTTCACTTGGTTGCACACTATGTATTTTCTATCGTGTATTTGACTTTTCATCGTATTTCAAATCTGTAAAAGAAAAAAGGGAAATCAATAGAAAAAAAGCACAGAAAAAAGAATACGATAGAATGAGAAAATTATTTGAAGCAATGAAAAATGACCAATTAGATGAAATTAGTTTATCTACTGATGATGAACAAAAAGTTGAAGAAGAAGAAGAAGATGCTGATGCTGGTGTAATTCGTATAGCAAGAAAGAAAAATCCTAATAATAAAAAAAAAAAATATCAAGTCAGCGAAGAGCAGGTTTAGAAGAATATGATAGAGATTTAGATATATTAGAATTGATTAATATATTACTTTAAATATAAATTATAAAAATAATCTTCCTATAATTTATATAACATGATTAGAGATAAATATATTTATGAAGAAGAAGATGTAATTTATGGTAGTGGTTATAAAAGAAACACTATGGTTTATCAAGATGGTGATGGTTTTTTAGATAGTATTGTTGGTGCTTTAGGACGTGTTTTTAGTAGAAAAGCAGTTGAAAAAATAGGAGAAAAAGCAGTTGAAAAAATTGGTGAAAATTTAACTAAAAAAGCATTACAGGAAACTGCTAAAAAAGGATTAGATATTGCTGTAAAAAGTGCTACAGATTTTGCTGTAGATAAAGGTAAAGAATTAGTTAAAAATAAAATAACAGAAGCAACTGAAAATATATTTGGTAAAAAAGAAGAACCTATAGATAAAGGTAAAGATAAAGATGAAATATTAACTAAAGAAGAACGAGAAAATTTAAAAAGAGCAATTATGAGAATAAGAAAATTGAAATTAGAAAAACAAAAAAGAAATCTTATAGAAGATGAAGATGACGATGAGGATTATTAATAAATTTAGAATTAATTAATTTCATTTCTGAAATTTTTTTATATTAGTAATATATATATAGATATGACGGAATATAAAGAAATAGTTAATAGACAATATAAACTTGATGCTCTCCCAATCGCCGATAATTCAACAGTAGAAGAAGATTTTTTAGAAATTCTTTCAGATCAAAACCCACCAAATTTAAGTAGTCAAATTCGCTGTCAATTAAAAGACGTAAATTCGTGGACTAACCCAGCTTTAGGATATTTAGAATTACGTGTAAGAATTGAAGCATCTGCTGATGGTGCTGATACTATTGACGGAAGACGTGTTGCTCTAGCAAATGGTATAACTTCTTTATTTAGCAGAACAGTCTGCCGTTTAAATAATGTTGTTGTGGAAACTAATGAATTAGCAAATTATTCAAATCAAGTTAAGAACCTATTACATATGAGCAGTGATTTAGCAAATTCGTGTGGTCAAAATAAAGGTATATATAACGATACAAATGCTCATTCTTGTGTTGCTGGTGCGAGATTATTAGTAGGAGCTGCAGATGGTATTCCAAATGCTACTTGGAATGCTGGTTTTTTTAATCGTCAAAAATTACAAAATGAAAACAGAACTAATGCTGATGGTGTTGTTTATCATCTACCATTAAAAGACCTATTTGGATGCTGTATTGATCGTTGTATGATGAATAACCAATTTTCAGTTGAATTAACACGTGCAGCAGATGATTTTGTTTTAGTCGGTGATGAGGCAACTGCTTATAGAGTATCAATTAAGCGGTGCAGTCTTTGGTTACCACGAATTCGTCCATCCCCTTTAGTAGAAGCACAACTATTTCAAATGGTAAGTGAAGGTGTAAGATCTAATTATTCATTTAATACTTGGTCTTGCTATAATTCAGGTAATATTGCTCAAGCAGGAGGAACTTTAACACAACGAGCAATAACTCAAAGTGAAAGACCTTTATGGGTATTTACTTATGCTACATTAGCAAATGATAGTAAATTAGTATCACCATACTTAACCCAAGATTTTATAACAGATATTCAATGTAGGGTAAATGGTAAATTATACCCATCAGTCCAATATTCACGAGTAAATACTCAAGAGGGTAAAAGTCGTATTTATCACGATTTATGTAAATATGGAGGAGTAGAAGGAGTAAATCTACCATTTACTGATTTTAAATACAATACTATAATTGGATTTGATGTGTCAAAACAGACAGAAAATTTAGCACGAAGTGGAAATACTATAGAAGTTATTGCTACTATTGTTGCTGGAGCAGGAGCAGAAACAAGATTACATACCTGTGTATTAAGTGAGAAACAATTTATAATGTCCTATACTGGTGGTAATCCTCAAATTACTATGTTATAATTTAAATATCTATTATTAATATATAAAATGATTAGAGATGATAAAAGATATTATTATGATGATGATATAGAAATGATAGGAGGTAATATTATTGGTAATATATATTCTAAAATAAGCGGTCAAAGATTTCCTGACGAGAGACATACACCTCTATATACAGATCAAGGTTTTAAATTAGGACAATTCTGTGGTCCTAACACACATGTGAAATTTAGATTGCTCAACGAAATTGACCCAATAAATTACAGCGATAAATCCTGTTTCGCACATGATTTAAGATTTCTATTAAGTGAGAATGAAAATGATGTGCGATATGCTGATAATAAAATGATCCAATCATTAGAAAAAGGAGAAAAAGAAAAATTAGATTATGCTATAAATCTTAAAACGTTAAAATTGATTATGAAAAGCAAAAGAGGATTAGAAGATTATGGTGTATGGGATAAAGGAAGTTTTAGTTCTATGGAAGGTAAAAAATTAAATCAAGAAGATAGAAACTTATTTAGGAATAAATTGAATGAATTAGAAATACAAGGATTTGGATTAAAAACCTTTTAAAAATAATAAATATTAATAAATACTTAAGAATAAATTAATATATATTATTAATATATAAAAATGACTGAAACGCAAAATAAAGTTTTCAAATTAAAAAGGTATAGACTTGAAATTACCTATCCAATTAAACCGAATGGAGTTGAAATAACAACATCATTTGAACCTATAGAATATGATAATTTACAGGAAATTGCTGATTACTTAAACATTTCTTATTTCCAAGCACAGAACATATTGCAGAAGAAAAAAAATAAAATGACAAGTTCTTGTATGTTTTGCCCCAAAATTGAAATATTAAGAATTAATAGAAAATATTAAAAAACTATAGAGTTTTGATTTTCTTTAAGTCCAATTCAAATAAAGTATAATTAATTAACTAATTTAATTTAATTAATTATTACTTAAAAATAAAATCTTACATATATATATAGAGTAATGAATAATCAATCTAATTTAAAATCTAACAATATTAAAATGAGAAAAATAGTTTTCAAAATAAAGAAAACTCAACCCAATATCAAGATGAGTATTAGTAATAAGAAAACTCTTATTAAAAGAAAAAGAAAATCTATTATTAAAAAAAATGAACCCATTAATAAGGGTTTATTACAAAAAAATAAGCGTGATATATTAAAGGTATTAGGTTTTAAATCTATTGCTGAAGCATATAAAGATTTTGGTTTAAAAAAAGGAGATATCAGTGTGAATGATATGTATGAATTAGCAATTGATATTTACAATAGCGACCTTGAATATAAAAAAGAACAAAAATTAAAAAAGCAATTACTTAGACAATTGCCAAAATTTATTGAACCACTTAAAAAAACAAAAATTAAAGCAAAAAAGGATATAGTATTAGATGAAGGGACAGCACTAAATGGTTATACTATTTCTAAATCTATTAATAATGCGAATATTTTTGGTGGTATTAGTGGTTTCAATTTAGTATATAAATTTATTCCGTTTTTGAGAAAATCTGTTAAAGAATTAGGTAATATTAAAATTAAACTAAATTATAATTTATTATTTATAAAAGAAGATGAAGGACTCCTTGAAACATTTACATTATCAAGAAACTTCAATCAAAAAGGTGTTATAATTATTAATAATATAAATGAAATTAGTAAAACTTTAGAAAATGATGTATATAACATGATTAATAATGTTATCCCTGAATTTCAAAAAAAAGGAACAGGATGGAGATTTGAAAGAGTTTCTAAAATATATCTAAATGTTGTTAAATATCAACCTATTAAGGGTGGTTCATATATAGAATTACCAACTATAATTAAAAATAAAAAATCAGTAATTAATATTAAGAATAAAGACAATATGTGCTTTAAGTATTGTATTTTATTTGGATTACATCAAGATGATATTAAATTCAAACCTGAAAGAGTAAGTAAATATAAACCATATTTAGAAGAATTAAATGATAGTTGGTTGTCATATCCAGTGCAATTAAAACATATTAACAAATTTGAAAGATTAAATAACATTTCTATTAATGTTTATGCTCTTGATGATAAAAATAAACCATATGTATTACAAATTAGTAAAACTAAATATGATAAGATGTTTAATTTATTATTAATTGATGATGGAGAAAAACAACATTACACTTTCATTAAAAACTTCAGTAGATTTATGTGTAATGATAATGATAGGAAAAATAAAACATATTACTGCTTAAAATGCTTGACTGGTTATAGACAACAAAATAAATTATTAGAACATAATAAAATTGATTGCGGTGAAACTAAAACATCATTACCTTTTAATAAAAAATCAAAAGATGGAAATTATGAAAAACCTTTTATGAAATTTAAGAATGAGAAACACGAGATTAAAAACCCATTTAGAATATATGCTGATTTTGAAAGTGTTATTCAAAAATATGATGAAAGTGAAACTAAAGGATTAAAAGATAGACATAAAGTAATGTCTTATGGACTGAATATTATTGGAGATGATGATTATGATTTCTGTAAATATTATCATTTTGAAAATGCTGATGAAAATATTGTAATAGATCATTTTATTAATACCTTATTAGATATTGAAAGTAAAATATTACCTATTGTAGAAAATATTAAGAATTATAAAATACCTGTTGTATTCCATAATCTAAAAAATTATGATGCTCACCTAATTATTAGTAATCTTAAAAATAAAAATTTTAGTAGGTTAGATGTTATTGCTTCTAATTTTGAAAAATTTATGACATTTGGTTTTAGTTCTTTAAAATTTATTGATAGTTTTAGTTTTCTATCATCTTCATTAGATACTTTAAGTGGGAATTTGGAACGAACAGATAAAAAATATACTTTGAAATCTTTGGATAAATATAGTATTGAAGAACAAGATTTATTATTAAAGAAAGGTATTTACCCATATGAATATATAAGCGATTTTAATATTCTATATGAAAAAGAATTACCACCTATTGAAAAATTCTATAGTAAATTGAGTGAAACATCAATTAGCAAAAAAAATTATATGCACGGAAAGAAGGTTTGGGATACATTTAAATGTGATACTATTATGGATTATCACGATTTATACCTACAAACTGATGTTATGCTATTAACTGATGTATTTGAAACATTCATTAATCTATGTATTAAGGATTATAAATTAGATCCTTCATACTATATTAGTTTGCCTTCTTTTGGTTGGGACGTTATGATGAAGATGACTAAAATTGAATTTGAACAATTGACTGATATTGATAAATATATATTTTTTGAAAAGCAAAAACGAGGTGGATTATCAATGATTACTAAAAAGCACGGACAAACAAAGATTTTAAAAAAATCTTTAAAGCAAAATGATAAGCAAGATGATAAGAAAGAATTAAATAGTGTTATTAAATATCTTGATGCTAATAATCTATATGGTCTTGCTATGGTCCAAAAATTACCTTATAAAGATTTTGAATGGTGTGAATTTAATAGTGATATTAAAACATATGATTTTGAGGGTGATATAGGTTATACTTTTGAAGTTGATTTAGTATATCCTAAAGAACTACACGATTTACATAATGATTTCCCTTTGACTATGGTGAAAAAGAAGATTGAATATGAAGAATTAAGTGATAATGTTAAAAATAAATACCTTCTTAGTGGTAAAAAATATATGAGTAGTGAAAAGTTAATCCCTACCTTTTTGGAAAAAGACCTTAAAAAGTATGTAATACATGGTAGGAATTTACAATTTCTATTAAATCACGGATTAGAAATTAAAAAAATTCATAGAGTTATGAGGTATAAAGAAAAAGCATTTTTAAAATCTTATATTGATTTTAACACAATGAAACGAACACACGCAAAAAATGAATTTGAAAAAGATTTTTACAAACTGATGAATAACTCTGTCTTTGGCAAGACGATGGAAAATGTGCGAGGTAGAACAGATATTCGTGCTATTATGGATAAAGACGAATTATTGAAATTGACACGACAACCATATTACAATCAAAACCATATTATTAGTGAAGACCTTGTTTTAGTCCAAATGAAAAAGCGAGAATGTAAATTAGATAAACCTATATATGTTGGAGCAAGTGTTTTAGATCTATCCAAATTACATATGCAATATTTTTGGTATGATGTGTTGAAAAAGGGGTTTGGGGAAAAAGTAAGTCTATTATTTACAGACACAGATAGTCTATGTTTTGAATTGAAAACAAAGCATAACTGGGAATATCATATGAATTATATAAAAGATGAATTAGATTTATCTAATTTGAAAGGAAAGTATCAAGATAACACAAATAAGAAAGTGTTAGGGAAATTTAAGTGTGAAACAGAAGGAAAAGTCATTGAGGAATTTATTGGTTTAAGACCAAAGATGTATTCATTGAAATTAGAAACAAGTGAAAAATTAACTTGTAAAGGTGTTAAAAAACACAAGATTAAAAATGAGTTAAAGCATCAACACTATAAAGAGTGTTTATTTGATGGAGTAAATAAGAATATATCTTATCATTCTATTCAAAGTAAGAACCATCAACTTGGGACATATAAATTCAATAAAATCGCTTTAACATCTGCCGATGATAAACGCTATTGGATTGATAATATTAATAGTTTAACATATGGACATTATAAAATTTCTGTTTAGTTTAATCTTTTGGTAGGGGGGCGATTAAACCGATATTTGAAAATATCATATGTAAAATTAAAGTGCAATTCATGTAGAAATAATTAATGAAAAGATTTATAAGAAAATTTTTTGATTAATTTATAAATCAATATAATTATAAATTTTATTGATTTTAGATTTTTGTAATATTTATTGAAAAATGAAATTTTAGATTTTTGAGAAGATTTATTGAAAAATTTTTGAAGAATTTTAAAATCAATATAATTATAAATTTTATTTTTGAAGAATTTTTGAAGAATTTTCTGAAGAATTTTTGAAGAATTTTTTGAAGAATTTTCTGAAGAATTTTTGAAG
>Ga0208303_1000472_pt1 | contig 16580 bp, 14 predicted proteins | sample CB_VirMetaG_2_FD_184537 | JGI IMG/M metagenome (GOLD analysis project Ga0208303, IMG submission 184537) | Freshwater to marine saline gradient viral communities from Chesapeake Bay - CB_1504_2 Viral MetaG (SPAdes) (version 4) | ecosystem: Environmental > Aquatic > Marine > Coastal | place: USA... | reverse complement strand
AACATCTATATTTTCGATATCCATGTCATCTAACTTATCCATGAATTCTAAAATTTTATTAGTATCATTTATAAGTTCTTTTTCGTTAATGTTTGATTTCTTCATACTCTATATCCTTTATTTCATTACATAACCATAATAAACCTTGTGATTTAAACATAGTGTCACAGTGGTAATATTGTTTTAGCGTTATTACTGAGTTTTCTATATCTAGGTTGATTCTTTCTTGTTTGAATTTTCGTACAACTTGAAATAATCTTCCTTGTATGTCTATTATTTCTCTACCCATCACAACTTACACAATCTGCCATTCTGGAACCTAAATCTCCTTTAATTACAGAATCTGTTCTTAAATAGTATAATGTTTTTACACCTAATTTCCATGCTTCCATATGTACTTGATTAATCCATTTTGGAGAATCTGTAGGAGCAAATGCTAAATTAAGTGATTGGGTTTGGTCAATGTATTTTTGTCTAATTGCTGCTTGTTGAACTAAAGCTAATTGGTTTGTTTCAGCAAATGTTAAAAATACTTCTTTATCTTCTTCGGGTAATATTTCGTTTGATAAATTTTGAACAGAACCACCATCTACTAATATTTGGTCCCAAACTTTTTCTGTGTTGAATCCTCTTTCTGTGAGGAGTTTTTCTAGTTCTGGGTTTTTAACAATAAATGTACCCTTAGCACCATTAAATGTATAAACATTTGCTGGTTGTGGTTCAATACCTGCTGAACAGCCTGCTATTCTTGAATTTGAAACAGTAGGAGCAATTGCCATTACGTGGGTATTTCTCATTCCTGTTCCTCTACACCATAATGGTTCACCGTATTCTGTTGCTAATTTTCTACTTGCTGCTTCTGCTTCTAGTTTAATTTTAGCCATTATTGTATGAGTCCAAGCTGTAGAAGCGATTGAATTGAATGGTAGGTTTTTCTTTTGTAAGAAAGTATGCCAACCCATTACACCCAAACCTAATGCTCTTCCTTTTTTAGCGTGGTTGTGAGTACGTCTCATTGCTTCCTTTCCATTGGTTTTATCAATGAATTCTTGCATAACACCATCTAAAAAGTATGTGGCAATTTCAACAACATCCGTGTCCTTCCACTCATCATATTTCGCGAGATTCAACGAAGATAAACAGCATATAAACGAGTGCTCTTCATCTGTATGGAGTGTTATTTCGGTACAAATGTTTGTCATTGAGACATTGAGGTTATTCATCATGTAAGCTAAAGGGTTATCTTTATTTACATTGTCTTCAAACATAATGTATGGTTCTCCTGTTTCCATTCTTGATTTTAAAACTTCTAACCAAATGTTCATTGCAGTTTCATCTCTATCATTTAGTTTTCTCATAAACGAATCATCTACAACAACACATTGATGTAAATTTAGACATTGTCTGTTAGGATCACCTTTTGGTCTTCTAATTTGTAAAAATTCTCCAATGTCTGGGTGGTTAACATTTAAGTTAACAGAAGCTGCTCCCCTTCTTACATTACCTTGATTAGTAGCAATAATGGATGAATCATAGATCTTACACCAAGGTACTACACCTTCTGATTTACCATTGCCTCTAATTTCTGTTCCTCTTGGTCTGATTCTTGAAACAGAAACACCAACGCCACCTCCTGCGGCTGTTAATTTCATTAATTCAGCATTAGTTAAGCCAATTCCTCTAATTGAATCTGGTGTATCAACACCAAAACATGAAATAGGTAAACCTCTATCTGTACCTGTGTTTGAAAGTACAGGAGATGCTAAACCAATCCAACCATTCCAAATGTATTTAAAGAATTTTGATTCTAAATCTGGGCGATTTAATCTTGATGCTACTGAGTGAGCAACTCTTCTATATGCTTTTTTAGGTGTTTCTCCTGGTAAAAGATAGCCTTTTGAAATTGTTGATAAAGCTACTTCATCCATAAAATCAGGGAAATCTTTCCCTCTCTCCCATTGGGAGTAATCTGCTACTAAACTATTGTTATCCATTATTGTTTTTTAAAATATTGATGATGCGTCCCACTCCATTGTTCCTTTTGAGTAATTTGTTACTCTATTTGCAAAGAAATCTGTGTGTTGTTTTCCAGCTGATAAATGATCAAACCATTTCATTCTACCAACTGCGTTCATATCTACATCTCCTATGATTGAATTATAACCTAAGTCTCCTAATTTTGTGTTAACTCTGTTTTTTATAAAATGAATTAAATCATCTTTACTACATCCCTCTAGATCACCCATTTCATATACTTTTTCAATAAAATCTAATTCTAATTGTAATGAAAGTAAAGCTGCTTCGTTGATTGCTGCTTCTAATTCTGGTGTTTTTAGTTCTGGTTTTTCTTCTAAAAGTGTTCTAAATAACCAACATCCTGCTTCAGAATGCATTGATTCATCTCTGATTGACCATTCAACTATTTGGCCAACCCCTTTTAGTTTATTGCGCATTTTAAATGACAATAAAACCGCAAATGAACTGAATAAATTAACGCCCTCTGTGAATGCACTAAATATAGCGAGTGACTTAGCTCTCTCGTGCCAATTCACTTCTCCATCAAACGAATCTCTTACATTCATTAATGTTTCAATTTTAGCCATTGTGGCTTCATCTTCTAGAAACTCAGAAAAATCATCTAATCCTAATTCTTCATTTAATAAAGAGTAAGCTTCAGCGTGAATTGTTTCCATAGCACCAAATGTAGTTGCCATAGCTATGATTTCTGGTTTACGGAACCATTTTGTAACTAATCCTGTCCAATAATCATTAACTACAGTTTCTGTTTGGGCAAAACCCTTTAAAATAGAACCAATAATGTTTTTTTCAGTTTCATTTAAATTCTGTTTCCAATCATTGATATCACTCATCATGGGGACTTCTGTATGAATCCAATGTGCTTGTTGTTGTTTTAACCAATAATCAAATGCTGTTGGGTATTCGAAGGGTTTGTATACTATTCTTTCTTTTGTGATATCTTTTTTTGCCATTGTTATATTTTTAGAATTAAAAAAGGGCTAAACCCTTGTGTTGATAAGTACAATATATACAAACAAAACCTGCTAAAACCCAAAAAACTCGTTGGAAGCTTGTTGAGCTCTTCTTCGCTGTATAGGCGAAAGATCTCCTTGGTTGTTTTGTTGCGGTCTGTTGTTTCCTCTCATATTTATTTCAATTTTACCTATAGAAGTATCCATAATTGAATCGTAAGTTATACCATCGGCTCCGTATCTGTTTTTCATAACGTGCCATCTTCCGGTTCCACTTTCTTTATCTTCAGCACTTCTGGCTAATGACATAGCAAAGTCAGTGATCATCATTTTGCTATAACTTTCAGCCATTCTATCTCCCTGGATAATATCTTCTCTTGCTCCTGATCGATTTACCTGTGATGCTGTCCAAATAGGTACTTTCATTTCAGTAGCTAAACCACGTAAACTAGTGTAAATGTCATCTAATTTGTCTCTTTTTTCTTTACTTGATTTAGAAGTAAGCAAATCAGCGTAATCAACAATAATCATATCTGGTTGAATATCTTGCTGAATACATTTTTCTAAGTGTGCATGTATAGTGTTTACTGTTGCTTGTCCCGCGGGGTATTCTCTAATATAAAGACCACCTCGTAAAGTTGATAACTTATCAATTACTACTTTTTTATGGTCAATTATATCACCTACAGGTATTTCTGAAAAACAAGCATCATATCTTCTACCTACATATTTTTCACTTAATTCTAAAGTATAGTGAATAACTGTGTAACCTAATCTGACTGCTTGAGCCCCTAATGCAATTAGAGCCCATGATTTACCACCACCAGGACCACCTGCTATTAAACCTAAATCTCCTTGTCCCAAACCACCCCCTAAAAGATTATTAATAAGTGGCCAAGGTGTTTCTATAGTGCTTCTAGATTCTTCTCTAAATCGATCTTCTATTTCAGCTATATACTCATGACCTATGTCTCTTTCAGTTCCTGCTTTTAAAGCACCATCAATTAAATTTCTGATGTCATCATAATCTCCTAATTCTAAAAGATCAACTGATTTCATTAGTGCACCCTTTAGTGTTTGATTTTTACAAAAATCTAAAAATGTGTCTTTAACAAAACCTAAATCTGTTGCTTTTGATGCTTTGTATGCTTGTTTGAGTAAATCTTTAACAGCTACATTCTGTAGTTCTTTATTTAAATTTTCAAGTTCTACTTTAAACACCTCCATTGTGGGAACTGTTTTGTATTCGTTGTAGTAGCTGAGTGTTTTACGAATAATCCATTTTCCAGCATCATTATCAAAATAATCTGGAGAAACTATGTCTGCAATTTGTTGTAGAAAGTCTCTGTCAGTTATTAGAATACCAATAGCCTTAGTTTGAAATGAATGTCCGTATTGAGTTAATTTACTCATGTGTTTGTTTTGCGAATGTATTTAATTTAATAAAATGCTCCCTTAACCATAAATCAGGATTTGCTATTGCATTTCCTAATTGATCATCATGATATGATGTAATAAAATCATTTCGGGAAAGCAAATTTATTGGTGATTCTATTAATCTTGCTATTTGTAATTTTAACTCTCCTGATATGGGTGGGTTTTTTAAATCCATTAATTCTTCATTTAGTTGGAGTTGGTTTACCGACTCACTAATTTTTTTATGCATAGATTCTTCTCCTTTACCCGCATACTCCAGAATGAAATCAAGATCAAGGGCTTGTTGCGTGAATAAATCTGGTAGTATTTTAGGTAATTTTTTAGGACCTAATCCTTTAACACCGGGGATGTTATCTGATTTGTCGCCCATTAAAACTTTATACATTAAAAAATTGTGAGCCGGGATCCCATAGTCAGCTTCTACCATTCGGGGGGTATAAAACTTTTTCTTTGTTGGACTCCATACAGTGATTCTATCATTTACTAATTGCAAAAAATCTTGATCTGCAGACATTATTGTAACTTCTTTATCTAATAATGTATGAGCAATATAAGCAATAGTATCATCTGCTTCTATTTTGTCTATTGAAATAACGTTGATGGGGAGAAAATCTAAATAATCAAGTAATCTTGAAAATTGTATTTTCATTGCCTCTTTTTCTTCTCGAGCATCTTTAAAAGCGTCCCATCTGGTAATTCTTTTACCTGGTTTTCTTTGTGACTTATAATCACTATGGATTTTTCTTCTGCGTTGAGAACCACCTGCACCATCATAAACTATAATTACTCTGGTTGGATTTACTTCTCTGATTGCATAAGCTAAAGATCTTAAAAAACCTGTTAAACCACCTACGGGAACTCCATTGTCATTCAAAGCACCATTTACTGCAAATACTCTTAAATATAAATTTAATCCATCTACAATCAGTACTCTATCATTAACATTTAAAGAATCGTTCTTTTCAACGTTATCTAATAAACTAAATATATCTTCCATTATATTCCTGTGTCATCTACTTCAATATCAGGATCCATAATTTGAGATTCTTCATGCTGATATTTCATAACATACTGTTCGCAAGTGTCCTCGTACATTCTTTTTCTAATTTCTGGTCTTTCTTCACAAAGTTGTTGTAAATCTTTACCATAGAATGTAATTTCTTCACCTGTTTCTTTATCAACATATTTACAGATAGGGCCTGATTGTTTAACTACTTTATAGTCTTTCATTAATCTTAACCATCCACCAAAATCGTCTATACCTTGTCTATAAAAAACATTGTATCGAATTTTACGGTTTGGTGGGCCCATTCTGTTTTTAACCACAATAGCTTCTACTTCAGACCCTACAATTTCTTCTACACCGTTGATTTTTTCTTTAAGTTTTCCAACTTGTTTAAGTCTTAATCTAACTGATGCATGAAATTGTAAAGCCTTACCACCTGAAGTAGTGTATTGATCAGCGAATGGCATTGCACCCATCTTTTGTCTCAATTGGTTTGTGAATACTAAAAGTATTTTTTCCTTACCAATTAAGTTAGTAATTTTACGCATTGCTTTAGATAGGATGATTGCCTTTTGAGTTGCATAACCATCTTTTTCAAAGTCAGCGGCTGATTCAATTTTGGTAGTAGCTGCGGCTACTGAATCGACTACAATTGTTACAAGTTTGTTTGGATTCTTTTCTCTAACCTTAAGGATAACATTTTCAATTGCATCCATAATGTCTTCGACAGTTTCAAGAGGCAGATATACCATTTTTTCTACATCAACTCCAATTGCTTGTAAAAACTGAGAATTCAGTGATGATTCAGTATCAATGTATACTGCAATACCATCTTTCTTTTGTGTGTTTGCTATAATGTGAGATGCTAACAGGGATTTACCACTTTGTTCTAAACCAGTAATTTCAACGATTTTAGAAACTGGAAAGCCTCCGTTGGGGCGATTTGAGATGGCCAGGTCTAACACTGTAGATCCTGTGGAGACCCAATCGCTGACATCTGTGGGGGAATCTTCACTACCGTCTAGAAAATAAGCTACTCTATGGTGAGTCTTATTAAATTTCTTGTTTAAAGAGTCGGCAATAATCCCTGTTAGTTCATCTCTATTTGATTCGTCTTTTTTCTTTGCCATTAGTCAAATAATTCATCAAGTTTACTATCTAGATTTTGCTTACCTTTAGAAGGTGCAGCTACTACTTCAGTTTCTTTCCCACCATCTTCTTCAGATGGTTTTAAGTAACTTTGTAACTCGCCTTTCATTTCCTCAAACGAATATTTCTTAAATAAAGAAACTAAATCCTTTTGTTCTTCTAAAAGCGATTCTGCTAGTGTAGCATCATCAGATAATGGTGTTTGGTTTGGCTTAACACGTACAGTTGTTGTATTAAACATTTTACCAGTTTCAGCTGCTGGGATTACTTCTACAGTAACATCTCTACCATTTTGAATAGCAGTAATATCGCCATAATCTTCATCAGCCATTACACCTAATAGTTCTTGATAAACCATTTTACCAAATTCCCAAAATCTAACTCCCTTATCTTCTTCTCCTCTAACTACTACAGGAGCAAAAATACGTAATTTTGGGTATAATTTTTTAGCTAATTCCATATTTTCTTGGTCACCTGATTTTCTTAACTGATTAGCAAATTCCATAATTGGATCTGATTCATCAAAGTTAGTTAAGGCAATCATTCTTGGTTTACCAATACCGAAGTAAAAGTATAACTCAATAAATGGAAAATCTTTGTTGTGTGCATAAGGCACTAATCTTACTTGGGATTTTTCTCCCACTGGTGGTCTCCAGAAATTATTCTTATAATCACTTGAGTTATTACTACCACCCCCCTTGTTGTTTAATTTGTTTAAACGATTCTTGATTTCATCTAAGTTCATAAAATATTTATTTAAAAAATGTTATAATTTCAATTTATTCCGCAAACATACGAAATAAACCCCGCTAAGCCAAGTTTTTCTACTAAAGCTTTATAATGTCCTTAATTTTAGTGTCGATTTTTTTAAAACCCTCTGTTTGTATAAGTAATATACAATTTCTATAATCATTCCATTCTATAGGAAATCTTTTATCCAAAACCCCATTATTTAAACTCTTTATCAATTCGTTTAGTGCGTTAATTGTGTATAAAGTGTTTGTTTGTTTTTTTCTGTGTACCAATATTGTATTATCTATTATACCATTTGTACTTGAATTACCCATATCAACATTATATGTAAGCATAATTTTTTCCCCATCCAAGCTTTCTAGGACAAAAATTTTATTAAAAAGAATCATATAGGAAGTTTGAATCCTATTTGTAATCTCTTCAATATCATTGGGGGTTGTAAACGTACAATATAGTCTGTTGTTCATAAATAACCAGAATTTTCTGGCCATAAATATAAACTTTAACTTAAAGCCCCATAGTGTTTCCCAACTTTAATTTTTATAGGAAATTTCTCACTAAGTATGTTTTCTAAATCTAACAGTGTTTGTTTACCATCCTGCTTTGACACATCAAATATAAATGCATCATATATGTAAAGAACTAATCTTGTTTGTTTATCTTTTAAATAATCTTGTATAACCTGTATCTTACGAATGTTGGTTTCTGTTTCTGTAGCTTGGATATAATAGTTAAATAACTTTTGAGAATGTATTTTAGGATGATCGTCTTTTTTTATGCGGTATGATCCTACATCTATATATCCATCTTTATTAAACGCTTCCCAAATTATATCAATAAAATTTTGTGTTTTACGGAAAAACTCATGGTGTAAGTTTTTCTTGTCTATACCACCATATATTTGTCTAAATGTAAGTGTTTTACTTTCTTTATATTGTTGGGGGGTTATATCTTTAGTATTAAAATATATTTGAGCAAGTGTGTTGTGTACATTACCCTCAAAAGAAAAACCCACAATATCGCCTATTAGTCGCGGATGGTAACCATCATAATCCATTTCTACAAAAAAGTCATTGTCTGGTTCGAAACTATCTCGCTCCCCATTGTCGTGTTTTAGTCCTACAAAATTTATTCCATTAAAGTTATTTACAGGACGACCCGTTGTTGTGTATGGGTTATACCATCCGTATATATGATTCTCTTTTATTGAATATTTTTTATTTTTTGTGGTAAAGTATGTGTCAAATTTGTCGTTTATTTTTAACCCATTTTGTTCTAGTTTTTGTAGGGTGGGTAACAAAATATCATTGACATACTCGTTAGTTTTTCCTGGAGTATAACCGATTATATCATTGTATTTGTTATTACAACGCTCTAGGTGCTTACCAATTGGTATCATTTTATTTACTTTAGTTTGCGGGAATTTACGGTAATACCATATGTGTGCTTGTGTTGTATGTTTGTCTAAAGGAGGTATGGTGTGTTGTATATCCGTATAAGATAGTTGTGGGGCCGCATGTAAGCTGCTTTTCTTGTCTAAAACCCTAAAATTGTAATCTTTGAGCAAATCTAAAATCTCGTCTATATTCCAGTTGATACACTCTAGGTGGTTGATGGGTATGATGTAACCTGTATTGTTTATATTCAGGTATATTGCGATGATTTCCGCAAGGGCAGGGTGTGTGTTGTCATTACCTTGAATAAATTCAAGATACATTGTGGGCTCAAATATTGATTTGAGCTTTTCGAGTTGATTTTTTGTTTCAATAAGGTAGAACATACCTTAGGAATGTACGAAAAATAATTTAATAAACCAAATTATAAGGAAGGTCTTTGAAACTCATCTAAAACTGAAAATAATGTAGATACATGGGGGAATCTTCGCTCAACTATTGTTAATTGAAGGTTGTTTATTTTTTCTACCTCTCCTACTAGAGCCCATCTTATACTACCTACTTGATATAAGTTATAATCGTATTCAGTTTTACGTGTGGAAATAGATGTGAATGTTTTGTTGTCTATTTCAAAGTAGTTTGTTTGTGAGTTGATTTTTTTAGTAAAGTATCTAGTGTAGTATCCTCTTTCATAATCTTTTTCTGTGGGTATTGATTTTGATGCGGGGATATCTTTATATTTTTTTAATTTTTCGTAGATACTTTTATTTAGTATTGTATGTTTTTTAAAATCTTTAGAGTTACCAAAATTATTTCTTTGTGGTTCAGGTATTACTAGTTCAGGACCTAAAGTTAAAGGGTTATTACCAGCATAATACTTTCCTTCACTGGTTTCTATATACTTTCCAGTGTATGGTTTTCTTGTTACTCTTTCAACAAATTCACCACCCGGTGTTTCTTTTATGTTAACTTTTGATTTTGGTAAGTATGCCATTTTTTATATTTTACCAAGTTGGTGTTTTTCCTAATTTTTTCCACATTTCTCTCGCTAATTCATTTCCTGTTTTATTTGCGGTTCCTGTCACTCCTGTAGATGAGGTTCCACTATAACGATAATCGTCTTCAATCCAATCAGCAAGTTTTAAACTCCTAAGCGAAGTGTCTGTATATTTTGTATCTGCATCAAAGAACGTTTGTACTTCTTGGAGTTCTAAGTCTGAAAGACCCTCACCAAAGAATATACTTTCTACTGTATATTCATCATCATTAAGTGAATGTAAAGCATCCGCTAACCTTTGTGCATAAGGTTCTGGGTTAAAAATATCTAAATTATTTAATTCAATGGATGATTGTGTATCTGTTGAGTTTTCAGTTCCACCAGTTTGTTCAGGTAAATCTAATAATACATATTGACCATTAATTTCTGTTGTCCAATCTTGCCCTGAAGTTATTTTTTGTGATTCACCCATTACTACAAATGCTATATCGTCTGCTTGGTAGCCTTTGGGGAGTTTATTTTTTTCTACTTTAAATACATTCCCTATAACTATACCACTTATACCATCTATTTGGGCATTAAATTTTAAAGGGATTACTGCTGACTTTCCTACATTAGGGGTTAATTTAGGGAATCCTTTAAAGGGACCATTATTTACATCTAAGGTTGATTGGTATTTTGACTGGATTGATAGTATTCTTTTTTCTAATCCTTTAATATATCCTTTAGCCTGATTTAAAGAAATTAAATCTTCGCCTTCAGCTGCGTCATCCTTTTTTTCTCCAAATAATACACTACGTTGGTAGGTTGCAAGTTGTTTTGTAATAGTATTTAATCTCTCTATTTCTTTATCTAGGGTCTCAGCTTTTTTATTTAAATCCTTTTGTGATGGTTTTTTTGCTTGTGACTTTGTTTCTATATTATTAAACCTATAAGAAGTATATTTGTTGAATTTTTTAAAAGTGACTTGATCTAAATCACTTGCTGAACCAGGAGATTGTGCTGCTATGGCTACTGTTGAGCTTAGAGCTGAGGGAATAGTAGTGTTAAAATTAAAATCCCTGACTATTGCTTCATTGCTTTGTATTTTAAATTCAAATAGGTTTTCAGGTTGTAGGTTTTCTGAAGGTGATGCTTGTAAGTCTATAATACGAAGTACATTAGGTCTTTCATGTTCTGATTGCAACATAAAATTATGGGTACCAGCACATGCATTGTTTATGTCTTGTTCCCATATTTTTTTAATAAAATCTATTAAAGAAAAATCCTCATTAATACCATCACTATTATATCTCATACTTTTGTATGTTTTGAAAAGATGATCTATATTAATATAAGTAAGTCCTATACTTCTCTCTTTTTTTACTAATAGTGGGTTAGTTTTTTTACCATCAGGGGATATATCTCCAATTATGTCTGAGATTTGGTGTGGTAATATACATACACTTAAATCTACACTTGAATCTACTAAGTCAGATATTGCATCTCCATTTTGTATATCTAATTTATATTTAGTATATTCTAAATATTCTCTAGTATCAGGGTTATTTTTGCTTATAGAATCTCTTAACACTGTAAATTCAGTTATGGGTTCGGGGTTTGTTGTATTTTCTTGGTATCTATCTATTATTAATAGATTAAGTAAGCTTACTATAAAATCCCACCTTACATAGTTTTCGCCCGATTTAGACACTGTTTTGTCTGTTATAGGGATAAGCCCAAATAGGGTTTCCCATCCTTTATTTTTTTTAGTTATAACCTCAGTGGTAAGGGGGTCATCATTGAATATAAAATAGTTTTTAAAGGCTTCTCTTAATTCTTCACTTGAATCTATTATAAGTTGAGCTCTTCTCTGTTTTTCTTCTGTTTTTAAATCATCTCTATTGTAATCATCTGCTATTGTTTTAGATGTTTGAAGGTCTTCAATTTGTTGTTCTGATTTTTTATCAATTATCCCTATGTCATTTAAGAGTGATATAAAATCAGGGATTGTTGTGTCTTTTAATGCTGTTTTTACATCACCTATTCCTGCTCCCCCTACCTTAGTAGCATTTTCACCTAAATAGCTTATTTTAGTCATATCTTTAAAAGCAGCTAGGATAAATTCAAAATCATCTACTTCATTAGAATCTATTTCAAGACCTGATCTTCGCCCTTTCAAACCATCCAAAACTTCACCCATGGCAACTAATTCAGTAGAGCAATTATAACCACCGTCGTCTCTTGATGTTATTTCAAAGTTTTTTACAAAACCAACAAAACCATCATAGTTACCACCCGCAATTTTTTTTCGTCTTACAATTTCGGCATTAATTTGGTTTATGTTTGATCCTTCTTCAAACCATTCATTGAGATAAGGAAAATATGATTCTCTTTTTCCTTCGTTACTAATAAAAGGATCCCAACCCCATTCTAATAAAAGTGGATAACCAGGTCTCATGTAAAGTAATTCTAAAACTTCAAGTTGACGTCTATTATGACATACAAAATTTACTTTTGCCTCACGAAGTGAACCATAGGCAGATTTTGTTCTGATATCAGCATCTATAATACCAGGCATAGGAACAATACCAAAACCGTCTGCTGCGTCTGAACGAAGGTAAGGATCGCCATAAGTAGAACCGTAATTTTTTCCAAATCCTCGATTTCCTCTTCCTCGTGGAATTACACCTATAGCTTTTGAAGGATCTCTACCATATTCTTTTTTACCTTCTTCTTTACTTATGTTTTTAGTAAAATCTATGTTTTTAGCAGGTACACCTCCTTCTAAAATGTATCTAATTGCTAGACCAGCACCTGTTAAGTCTCTTGCTTTCTCAAATTGGGTGTCTTCTAGGATTGATTTTATAGTTTCTTCATCATCTTTTATATCAACACCAGAGCACATTCTAATAACACATTGTTTACTAGTTGTGTTTGTGTAAAAAGCGCCAGCATCTATAGTGATTTTTTTAGATTTACCGTCTTTGCCTTTTATTTCTGTTCGAGGGCTGAAATCTTCTATAGAAGCAAATCTGCTGTCTCCAGCATTGCCTTTTTTCATAATAGCCTCTCGTATTCTGAGTTGCTCAAAAACAAAATCTCTAAATGTCTCTTGAAAAATCGACATAACTATTTATTTATTCGTTCAAATTCTTCTATAATGCCTTGAAAATCAGCAGGTATTCTAATTTCTAAACCTGGTTTTAAATTAAAACTATCACGTCTTACTACATCAGGGTTGGTTGTAGCAATAATCCACCAATAATCCACGTTTCCATAAAATTGATTTGCTAATAAATCTAGTCTATCTCCTACCGTAGTAATAACATATAAATCATTTATAGAGGGGGTTATTTCAGGGTATTTTAAAGCCCTATAGTAAGGCTTTTTATCTGAATTGATTCTTGTTCTTATATATGATAGTCTGTTTGGCATTATATTTTAGTTGGTTGTGTAAGGGAAACATTAGTTCCTTCTCCTTCTTCATTACTACTATATTTATCTTGCAATCTTTCTATACCTAATTTTCTTGCTTCATCTACACTAGATGCTACTGGTAAATCGTACCATCTTTGCTCGGGAATTACTGTTCTATTGTTTTCGTGAGGTAGTATGAATGGAGCGTTGATTGATTTTTCTGGTAAGAAATTATGGATTGGTTGGTAACTTACAGATACATCTAAAACATGAGGTAATACTACCATATGTTTATCATTTCCTCCTTCAGGTCCACTAACTGAAATTTCCCAAGGATAATCTTTTTGCCAAGTTAAATTTACACTTTTTAGTACACCTGGTAATCTATCACACCAAGATCCCACAGTTAAACGCATGAATGGTGTTCTCATTCGGCCTGTTGATGAATACTCTGGTGCTGTGTTTGATACAAGGTAATTCAGTTTTCTATATAGGGGCATCATTTCGTGGCGCGATTGGGCTGCTATTTTAAAGCTTAAATTTATGTCACGATTAAATGAGTTATATGTGTAGAAACTTTCTCCTCTACCATTATATTTAAATTCATTGTAATTAGCATTGTAACCATCTGAAAAACTATCTAAAAATGCTCTAAATACCATTACATCAGATTTGTTTGGATTTTCACTATTTACAGCTTCAAATCTAAATCTAATTAAATCACGAACACCTGGTATATTAACATTACCCTCTGTTTCAAATACATCCAATGCGTTTATTAAATCTACTCTACTTGCATTATAAACATTATAGTTTAAAGTACCATCGCTATTTTTCTGTTGGATATAACTGTCTGATCTTTCATTATCTCTTCCTACACCTACACCTGGGTTTCCTGTTCCAATTCTGCTTTCTCTATAATATTTTCTTCCACCTAAAGCATCTGCTTGGTAATTAAAACCTGGTTTTTCTGATGTTAAAAGGAAATTTCGTATGTTAGTACTATTTGATAAACCTAAATAATGATTAAAGGTTGCTCCTTCAAAGAAAACTCCCCCAACTTCTTTTTTACTATCAATGTTAGTATTAGAATATCTTCTTATAGTAGTTTTTCCTATACCATATAATGAATTTGGCCCACCATTATATTCATATAAAACAGGTCCATCTTGTCCTGTAAATTCTTTTATTTTATCACCTATACCTGTTACAAACTGTCCAAAAGCTGATTGTTCTTCTGGTGTTTCTTGAGATTGTCCTTGAATTATACCCTGATGTAGTGTTAATAGCCTATTTCCTCTACCATCTAATTTATTATTTACTATAGCACCTGGGTTATTGGCATATTCACTATTAGAAACTGTTTTTTCGTATTTTTGTCCCTCAGGCCATATAGGTGTTGCTCCTGCTCTATCTAAATGAACACCACTAAAATTAACACCTGCTTGGGCTATTAAATTTAAACCTAAGTTAAATGTTCTATTTCTACTAAAACTTAAATCTGCCCCTAAAAACGATATATCTGTGCTTCCAGATTCCATATCGGGGTTTGATGCTTGTAACCCAATTTGTTTAGCTAAAAAACCTATACCTCTTGAGGTTAAATAAAATTTAGTAATTCGAGCTACATCTTTAGCAGATCTTGATAGGGCAGTTACTACTCCTCCTCTTACTAAACCATCAGAAAGACTATCTATTAGACCTAATGCTTTTGAGGGTTGATCATTAGGTGCTGGGATTTCTATATTTCTTCCCATTAATGGTTCTCTACTAAAATCTTGTCCAGGTCTATCGTATGCGGTTCCTTTACCAAATTCAAGGGTTCTTTGGTTGAATGATTTTGTATTAAAGATACTACCCGCCCCATAGTTAAACCCACCTGAGGTTGATGGAGTATTACTATTAGGATAAGCTTGAACACCTTGTTCTAGGTTTGTAAGTAGTGCCTTTAATCCCATTGTTTATTTTTTAAAATGAAGCGCCAGTATCAGGATTCGTATATCCCTTAGGTGTAGCTCCATCTAATCGATCTTGAAAAGGTGAATTACTACTAAATCCAGGTACTTGTGAAAGTGAATCTATGTGTTTTTGAGATGCATCTTCAATTGGTAACTGTGATTGTGGACCAGCAACACCATTTAAATCTTGAAAATCTGATTTGTTTGGTGAAGGTGTATAAGTTAACCCTGTGTTTGTACTTTTTGCGTTTTTAGTTAATAAATCCACCATATGATCTCCAGTTTCGCTTTGAAACGGAGAATTTGTGGTTCCATTTAAAGTGTTAAAATTTGGATCGGGAACACCATTGATATCTTGGAATGGAGATGTTGTTGGTACTTCACCTAATGAATCTACATGAACTTGTGAAGCAGCATCTGTGGGTAATTGGAATTGTGGTCCCTGTTGGATTTCCATGTTATTTACAGGACTTTCTCCACCTACTAGATCATAAATTGATTTTTTATCTTTTAGTGCCATAATTAATTATTTTATTATACATATAAATTAAGCAAATTTAGACTCATATCTTGCTGCACTTTGGTATCTTCCTCCGTTTGCTGAAGTACTATTTGCTTTAAATGAGTCATATTTTGTTGAAACATTAACTTGAGCTTTAGACATTGCTGAAGCCATTTTATCATAGTCGATTTCTGCTCCTCCGCCCCCACCTAAAAGATTAGTTCCCGCTACAACACTATCATTGTTATTAAGCATAATTGCTCCTTTATTTTTAGTAACAAGCATGTTATTACCATAACCCATATCGTCTGCTTTTACAGTGCTTTTGGCTTTAGCTAAAGACCCTAGCAATAATGCAGTTCCCGCAACTCCTATAGCTAAACCTATTCCTGGTGTAGCAAACATAGAAGCTATGGCGTTAGTTATAGAAGCTAGAGCTAACCCCCCCATTACTGCGCTCAATGCTACTACTGCGACTTTAGATTCCATTATCTTTCCTACTAGATAAGCAAAACCATCTAAAATGGGGGCAAATACAATTCCTATATCTCCTATAATACCCTGTATTTTTTCTAATGTTTTTGCAAAAGATTCGGAAGCTGACATAGCTTTTAATTGTTGAACTGATTGTTCGTTTCCACTAGCAACCGCATCAGCTAATAATTGGGCCCTATTTTCTTCTGTAACTAGTGAATTAGCTAATTGATCGGCTGTCATACCTACCGATTTGGCTATTGCTTCTTGTTGTAAAACATTCATTTGAGAAAAATCATTAAAATCACCTACATTAGCTGCTATTTCAGCTGTAAGTGTTTCATAATCACCTGTTAATGCTGCTAATCTTGCTTTTTCTAAATTTAACTGTTTACCTGTAAGTAATTCTGCCTCTAATTCTGCAGATATGGAGGATTCAAAATCTAATAAAGCTTTACCTGCACTTGCTATTTGATCTAATTCAAACCCTAATGCTTTTGCTTGTGTTACTGCTCTTGCTA
>Ga0208303_1000467_pt1 | contig 16688 bp, 15 predicted proteins | sample CB_VirMetaG_2_FD_184537 | JGI IMG/M metagenome (GOLD analysis project Ga0208303, IMG submission 184537) | Freshwater to marine saline gradient viral communities from Chesapeake Bay - CB_1504_2 Viral MetaG (SPAdes) (version 4) | ecosystem: Environmental > Aquatic > Marine > Coastal | place: USA... | reverse complement strand
GGGATTGATTTTTAATAGTGACTTCATAATTTTTACCATACCCTAATACCCTGGCGGCTACAAATACAGCATTTTTATCTCCTACTATTAAATCATCTATATTAATATCTTTATTTACAATTAAAGAAGACATTAACCTATCTAATACGGTACCTTTTTGAATAAATGATTGATTGGAAAGAATATCTTCCTCCTTAGCAGTCATATATTTTATTTCTATTTTACCACTTGATAAGGGGTGATCTTTGGGATATACTATACCTTTTGAAGGTAGTTCTACTTCTTCAGTAGGAAATTTAAATTCATCCATAATCTTTATTTATTTATAACATTATCTTTGTTAATACATATCAAGATACAAAAAAGCTTGACCAAAGCCAAGCTATTTGTAATGTATTTTAAAATAAAATTATTAGAAATTCAATATACAGTAATCAGGTTGTACTTCTAAAGTTAATTCTTGAGCAGCATTTTCAGTATCCCAACTGTAATCACCAAAATTGGCAGAAGTAATTAAAGCTCCTTTAATAATCCATTCTGATACTATATCACCTACAGGACCAAGTACATCTAAAGTAAGATCCTTCTTATAGAAATCACTATACCCATCTCTACCTGTTACTGATTCGTGATGTAATCTAACCCATTCCATTACGGCTTGAGCACCACTAGGTGTAATAGGATCAAATAGGGTCATTGATATTGGGGCCCATGTTGTTTTACCTTTTACAAATCTTTGGACATTTATATGATTTAGAGCAACGGTGCCTTGATTTAATGTAACGGCTCCCATACCTTTAATTTGGTATGAAGGGATTCCATCTACATAGAGAATAAACCTATTCTTTTGTTTGGGCTCGAATGCTGTAAAAAATATTTCGTTTGGATCTAATACTGCCATTTTATTTTATATTATTTATTCTATTATAAATATTTAAACTCTAAATTTCTTAATCTGGGAATGTTGCTCCTGTAGGGAGAACATTAAAGTCTAAGATTATAAATTCAGCTGTTTTTGTTGGTTGTAAAAATATTTGACCAACTAATTGGTTTCTATCTATTACGTCCGGGGTGTTATTGGTTTCATCCATTACTACTTTAAATGCATACAAACCTTGTCTTTGTTGTACAGATTCTAAATATGGATTGACTTGACTTAAGAAATTATTTCTAGTAGAAATAGTATTTTGTTCAAATACTAAATTGTCAGATACTTGAGAAATATAACTCTTAAGAGCAATTAACAATCTTCTTACATTTACTCTGTCCAAAGCACTTGCCCTTTTCTGTAATGTTTTCTGTCCAAATACTACAATACCATTTCCAGGGAATGTAGCTATTGGATTAACATTAGCAACATATAATGTATCTCTATTACCTGAGGTTAAAGCTCTTTCAGCTCTTACTACATTTCCTAAAGATCCTCTAATTAGACCTGCTGGTGCGAACCATGGATCTGAAGAAGCATCTGTAAAGGCATAAACACCAGGAATATATGTTGATGGTGGAGCCCATACTGTTTGCCCTGATCCAGGATCAACAGTTTGTAGCCAAGGCCAATATGTTGCAGCATAAGAACTATCAAATCCTGATGCTTGTGTTACAGCGGCATTAATAGTTGAATCGTAAGGAACTATATCAACTACAGCTATACAATCTGTTCTATTTTGAGCTAAACTTACTAATGAAGTAACTTGAGAAGAGTGTAATGACTTTATTAAACCAGGAGCTGCTATTACATTAAAATCATACAAATCAGTATTATTTAGTAAAGCAATTGATTGTGTATAATCATTAGCACTAATACCTTGAATATTATCTGCATTAATATTTTCATTAAATAAAGCAGTATTGTTTTCAAAGTTATTACCTGTAGCACCTGTGAATGAACCTGATCCTATTGCAGGTAAACTACCTGTAAAAATGTTTTTAGCAGTCCCATCATTATCAAAATATCCAGGTGTTGGGGTGTTAACGGCAGAAACATAAACTAAATTACTCGCTTGTGGGTAATTCCCATTTGTCTTTACATAAGTATCTGATCCATCAGTAGCAATTGTAAAATAAGTATCTCCTATTACCTTAGCAACATAATTAGGTGCTGTAGGATCCATTGAAAGATCATTATATGATTCTAATACAGTTCTTGCATTAGATGTATCATTTCCTCTTCTAATAAGTAATGAAAAGTTTCCAGAAGCAGTATTAGATGAGTTAATTTCCCATCTTAAATTGTCTGCAGAACCAGAAACTAATGTACCACCAGCTGATGAAGTTAATTGGTAATTGTTCATTATAACTCCTTCAGAAAGAGTTTTTAATTCAAATGATTGTTTTTCATATGCTAAAGTACCATTAACTCCAATGTCTATAGCGTCAATTCCTGAATTATTAACTCCTTCGGCACTACCTGAAGTAACTGCACCTGAAAATGAACCTGTAACTACTCTAGTTATTAATAAACCTTCGCCTCCTTGAGAAAAATAATTTCTTGCTGCTATTGAATTTAAATAACTATAATATTGGGAACCACTTTCTACAGTACTTCCAAAAATAGATTCGTATTGTGAGAAAGAAGAAACGGCTGTTGGTATCCCAACAGGACCTTTTACTGCGGGGCCTATAATAGCTGCGCCATAAGTAACTGGTCTACCTCCAACAAAGGACTGATCGTTTTCTCTTGCTAATACACCTGGGGATATTAATGTTTCTGCCATTGTTTATATTATATTTATATTATTTTAATTATAAATATTAAAAATTATTTTAAAAAAATTTATTTTGATGTAGATTTTTCTTCGGGTGTAAATTCACCACTTTCTAAATCTATATTACCTGCGCCGTATTTATCTTGTAATTCTTTTGCAGAGGCATTTTGCTCATCTTGTAATTTTTGAAAATCTTCTAATACTTTGTCTTTTTGGCCTTTTAGAATATTAATATTTAATTCAATTGTTCCTAAATCAGCTACTATTTTATTGTTTTTTTCTTGGAATTCTTTTAATGCTTTCAATTCCTCTTCTGATAACTTTTTCATACGAAAATTTTAATTTAATTGTTTATATTTGATTTATTATAAATATGAAGAAATTTTTTAAAAAATCATCTTCTTTCCCTTCTATCGCTAGTAGGGTTTCCTTGTACTAAAGTATCTTCCATACTGTTAACTACCTCACTGGTAATTGTGACTTTTGCCTTAGAATTATACTTTTTCATTGAATTTAATTCTTTCTGTATTGTATCTGGAATAATATATCCTCGTAATCTAATACCAAATGTACCTTTTACTAACCTATCTTGGTTAATGGTTAATTCGGTAGCGGTATTAAAACTATCTATAAAGGCTCTAAATTGAAATCTTTCAGGGTTACCCCAATATGAATCAGATGCATATTCACATGCTTCTACTATTTTATTCAATTGTTCCATGTAATATGTCTGAATTATACAGCTATATTCTAAAGTAACATAATCGGGTTGCGCTACTACTTGGAAAGTTTCTACGGGTTTTCTATTATTTAAAGTTGCAAAATTACTGTAGAAATTTTTAGAACTAAAACTTTTAGAAAATACTCCATATAAATTAGGTTGATTAGAGTCTAATTTATTAGCTACTGTTCTATCCTTAGATAAAGTATCTCTTTTTATTACTAAAATAGGCAACATTATAGCACCTTCCTTATCTCTATAATACCCATCACGTTGAAAAGATTTCCACCTTTCGGGTGCAGCATAAATTACAGGTACTTCTCGCCTTTCTCCATTTTGATAAACAAAAGGTTTAATTACGTTTTGAAAGTAATAAAATACCGCTTCATCTATATCCTTAATACCAACTGAAAATTGTTTAGTACTATCTCCTTTAAAACTCATCTGTTCAGATCTATTAAAATCTATACCAGTTGATTGAGAATTAGGATTTGTATTTATATCAGCTTTATTAGGGTTACCTACATTCCCACGGTCTTCTATTCCTTTAAAAGCAATCTGTTTGCTATTACTTATGGTTAATTGTGATTTTGGAATTGGTTTTCTAGGTCCGGCCATTAGAATCTCTCTATATAAGGTGAAATAGCAACTTTATCTGAAGGGATATAATAAGTTGATACTAAAATTGATAAATTATTACCAAATTGATCTAAATCTGGATTTAGTGGGTTAGGTTCACCATTTGAATCATTATTAGGATAAGATGGATTTTTACCACCCCAATATTGGTTAGCAACTGTACTCTGTACACCATAATAACCTTCTTGGTATAAAATAATATCTCCAACTTCTGGAACGACTTTAGCATCTACCAAATCATCTCTAAAGAAATAAAATTCTATAGGTTGGTTAAATTGGATACCTTCATCACCCTCAGCATATGCTTCATTTGATCGATTTATTAAAACATTAAATAGAAAAGGACCATCGTAATATTTCTCCTCAGCTGCTTCACCATATATATTAACCTTAGTTTCTTCTAACTTAAATTGATATATAGCGCATTGCTGGGTGATAATATTACCCATTAATTCTCTATTGAATTTTCTTATTAGAGAGACATCTCTCTGTCTTGTAAACATTGCCATATTATGCTACGTAAATAGTATAAGGTACTTGTTGTAATTCTGTCATTTTTGCTTCCGCCTCACTTGCTCTTCTATTTAATAACGCTTGTCTTGAAGTTTCATCAAAATAAGCTCTTAATCTTTCTATAAGTGCTGTCTTTTCAGCAGTAGCGGCCGAAATTAAATCTCCTTGATTTAAATTAACCTCAGCATTTGGTATAGGTATACTGCTATACTTACCTCTTACATACCCTAACATTTCTTTACTTAAAGCTAAGGAATACTCAAAAATCCATTGCCTACCAACGGAATTGATATAATCATAATTTGGATTATTATATGGTGAATTTGAAACATTAGTTACTTGAGTAGGTAATTGTTGAATTGAACTATTTACCCTTTCATTTCTTAAGATATATTCAAACCATACTCTTCCTGCTTTAGTATTTAATGGTAAATTACTAGTAGAAATTGTAATATTTACTGCAGCATTAGCAACCGTAAAACCTGCATTTAGTAAATCATTTTGGGAAATTGTTACTGTATCTCCATCAATATATCCACTTCCTCCAGTAACAACTTCTACTTTATATATCTTAACCCCATCACTATATACTTTTCCAGTAGCTCCAGTTCCAGATATACCAGTTAAAGGTAAAATAGCATTAGTATTTGCTGTAGTAGTAGGATTATTATTTAATGTTAAAGAATTTCCTACAACTAAGTCATTCCCCACTCCTATTCCAGTATTACCTGTAGGGATAGGAAAAAGTCGTAGTTTATCATTTTTTATTTCAAAACTATAATTATTCCTTCTAACAGTTTGATTCATTTCAATAGATTGAATAACTTGCATGTCATAATTTAATGGCATCATTAAAAAACCCATTCCTCCTCCAAATCCACCAACACCTAATAAACCAGCAGATATTGACCCCCCAAAACCGAAACCACTATAAGGAGATAATAAAGCAGCAGATGCAGGTACGGGTTCTTGGTAAAATACTCTTTTAACTTCTAATCCTAAATTATAATTAGAACCTGTAAGACCACTGCCTGAAAGGAAATTTGAAAATGAATAATCTTGTATACTTGAAGTTAAAACAAATGAACCTGAATACCAAGGTACGTTTCCACCAGAACCTGCTTCAGCACCATATTGTTCAGTTAGTTTAACTATTGGCTCAAAACTCGGTGTTATTAACGCTTGGTTTAAATTACTGCCCGTTGACGCGCCTTCTAGAGACAATTGATTATCTCGTATAGTGTACGCATATAACTCGTTACCATATATGGTAACGGCCTCCTCAAAAGCCGTAAAAAATGACCCTGATTGTAATTCAATATCAGTTAAAGGGTAACCTAATCGTGTAGCACAAAATTTAGCTACTTTTACCGCATCTCCCGAGAAATCTGTTTGATTATTATAAAATCCAAATGGCACTGCGTTTGCATCCCAAACAGGATTACCATCATATATTGGTACATTCATATTATATTTTGTTTATAAATATGAAAGGAATTTTTGTTATTTAGTTTTTTTATTAGATACAAATAAGATAAAAAAAGAGGCGCAAAAGCGCCTCTCTTTATTTTTAAGTAAAAATATTCTAATTATAGAGTATTCAAACCATTTACTTCGATAGTACCATAAAATTCTGGTCTAACCATCTTCTTAGCATAACGAGTCAAGAGACCTTTTCTTGGAGTGAAGGTTTCTGGATCGTAGATAAGAGGAGTCATGATCAAAGGGATATAAGGAGCAAATACAGCACCAGTTTCCAAGAACTGAGCACCTCTAAATCCTAATAGGATTACGTTTTCAGTCATATATGGATTCTTGTACACTTTGTATCTACCATTCAATTGACCAACTTTTTGTACACCAAATGCGTAGCTAGCTTGTGCAGCATCACCATCTGAATCAGCAGCAAATCCTGGAATTGATTCCAAAATAGTACCGATAGCTGGAGAACATACCATAAAGTTAGCACCACCTCTAAGAGTTTTCTGGTGAATAATGTTGCTCAATTTTTGGATTTTAGTTCCTAATGTTTGGAACCACTGTCCTTGAGAGTTATAGAAACCTAAGTCACTAATAGTACCATCAGCACCATTATCAACAATAGATCTGTTATTAACTGCAGACCATACTTCAGTACCAGCGGCAGCACCTTCAATCAACATAGATAAAATTTCTAGGTCAATTTCTAGTGAAATATACTCACTTAAGATAGAAGTCAATTCAGCTTCAGCATCCAATGCATGGTAAGCATTAAGATCTTGTGCGAACTCAGGAGTCCATACAGCCTTTAGCTTCTTAGTTTTGGCCACTATAGCAGATGATTTCATCTGTACATTAATCTCAGGAATTGTAATTGAAGGAGAATTTAAGCTGTTAGGCTGAGCATTTCCATCTTCAAAATCACCTCTGTATTGATCAGTAGGTTGGATTTGATAAACTATTGTTTGTGATCCAGTAGCATTAACTGCAGGATACAAAGATTTAGTTACCATAAAGTTTACATTTGCAGCTCCATTATAAGTAGTAAATGCAGCAATTTGATCACCTGCATTTGCAGATGTTACAGCAGCAGCAACGGATCCAGAAAATAACTGGAAACCAGCTACACCATGTGCATCAAGATTTACTAAAGATGATGTTGGGATAGCAATTTTGTAAAACTCATTATTTACAGCAGATGCTGAATAAGTAGAATCAAAATTAAAATCACTCCATGTTGCATCAGTTACAAAAGTACCACCGGCAGTTGCTACGACAGATTGAGTATTTTGTGTAGAATATCCAAATCTTCCAGCACCATATAATCCTCCTGCTGAATCATTTCCAAAAGGAGCAGTTGCTGCAGTACCATTACCATATAGTGAATTTCCAGCAGCAAATGGAGTTTTATTAGATCCGTATTGGAAATCTAAGAAAAATACAAGACCAGAAGGTAAGTTCATTGGTTGAACTGAAACGAATTCTTTCGCTGCAATTTGACCAAATACTTTTCTTACTAATGGTAAAGCAACTCCAGCCCACTGTCCACCTGTATTTACAGCTGTTTGTGATTGGAATGTTCCACTTGAACTAGCTCCTCCGCCTGTTTGCGAGGACTCAACAACAAGTTGTTTAGCTTGGTTTTCAAGAATAATACCCATATTGTTTTTGTGGGCACCATCTAAACCTTCTAACAAACCTGTTTTTTCCCATTTACCAGATAGTTTGGCGGCATCACTCTGTACAGAGTGGTAGGGGTTTGCACTTTCTAAAAGAGTATCTAAGCTCATTTTTTAAGTTTTTAAATGTTTAAAATTAAATTAATCCCGCAAGCTTGCGCATACGGTTATATACATCATTTGATTCAATGATAGGCTGTTTTTCTGTTCGCTTAGGTTCTAAACCTGTTGCTTTTGAAGCAGCACCTAATTTGATTGATTCATTAATAGTAGGGGTATCTAATATCCCTTCACTTAAAGTTTCAAAAATAGATTTTGCATCTTTAACAGTTTTCGCATTATCAAATGCTTTTAACACCTTAACTTTTTTATTTTCAGTTAAGTTTTTTTCTTTGAAGATTTTATTAGTATAAAGTAACTTAGCATTCAAAAGATTAACTTCTTGTAATTCAGACTTAAGAGTTTCGATTTCACTCATTACCTCTTTAAATCTCATTTTTTCAGTTTCTTTTTCAACTTCGCTATCTCCTTTATCTCCATGTCGCATGTCAGGATCAGACATTTCTTCGTCAATTTCTACATCTACATCAACTTCGTCTTCAACTTCTACGTCTTCAACATCTGTGACTTCAACATCATCCTCTACGAATTCATCTCCTGGCTCAATTTCACCTGCAGCTACCATATCAGTAATAACGCTTTCAATGAAAGATTTAAGATCATCTTCTGACATATCTTCAAGATCAATTTCTTCATCTTCCATACCGTCTTCCATATCTTCCTTTTCATCTTCTTCGCCATCTTCATAGCCTTCTTCCTCAGCATCAGTACGAGCATCTTCTTTCATATCTTCTTTCTCGTCTTTCATACCGTCTTTATAGCCTTCTTCTTCAGCGTCAGTACGGGCGTTTTCATCAAGGTCTTCTTTTTCGTCCTTCATTCCATCTTTATACCCTTCTTCTTCAGCGTCTGTTCTAGCATCTTCTGCAAGCTCCTTAAGTAGTTCATCAAGATTAATTTCCTCATCTACTTCATCTTCTTGTACTGTAGATTTACCTACTTTAGTAGGAGCTACATTCTTTAAAGAATCACCAGCTGGTGAATTTTTTCTTGCAAAACTTGGTGCGTCCATTTCATCTAACTCTACTTCTTCTTTTACTTCATCATCATCATCCATTTCCTGCAATTTAGCAGATAACATAGATTTTAAATGTGGAGTAAAAGCTTCTTCTAGAGCAAGTTTAGCGTTTGCAATAGCTGTTTCTTTAACGGCTTTTGCATCAGCAATTGCTTCTTTTAACAAATTTTTATTTGTCATAATAATCCCAAAATTTAGTTTGTGAAATACGTTTATTAGTAAAAACGTAATAGAAATAATAAATTAATTAAACAGCATATCAGAATATCATGCTGTATTATGATAATACGTATATGAGTATTCTTAAAAATTAAAAGAATATAGGATATTATTTAAAATATGGGGCAGTTACCTTTAGAGCAAAGGATTTCAGTTATTATTTGATTTACTTTAGTGTAATCATATTGGACCATTTCTTTACCTTCTTTAATCATATGCATGTATGATCCGGGATTTGAAGGAGTACTTACAAAGTCCCAACATAGAAGTTCAAAATCATCTTGTACTTCCATAACACCACCTCTATCTTCTAATGAACCCATACCACGAGAGGAAACACCAACGGTTACTCCACTTTTAATAAGTTCTTTTAGTATATTACCTGAGGGGGTAGGTAAAACTTCTATTTTACCCATTACATTATCTCCATCCCAATTATATTCTGATATTAAGTGGGATACATTTTTTAAATTTACTACAGAAGATTCAGGATGATCTAACTCACCCATTGAACGTCTTTGTTTAATGAGTTCGCTATATTTGTCCATTTCACGTTCCCACAAACCTTTTGAATAATAACGACCATTACCATTTTTAACTTCAGCAGTAGCTAAAACACCTTCAACTAATAATGTTGTACTTTCCCCATTAATTCCCTCAGTTATTTGAGAGGGAGAGATTTTAATAGCATGTGTTTCTATTAATAATTGTTTCATGTAGTAAATTTAGTAGTATTTATTTTTTACTCTGCTTCGAATGATTCAGTTTCATCTACTATCTCCTCAGGTATTTGATATGCCTTACCTGATAGTTTTTCATAAACCTTTTTCATACCTAGACTTTTCTTTTCTAAAAGTTTAATCTCTTTTTGCATTTCTTTCATCTTAGTTTTATCAATAAGTTCAGATAAATTTTCATCTTCATGTATTGAATTTACTCTACCAGATTTTGTAGCAACTTCTTCATCTAAGAAACCAATTTGAGCTTCTAGTTTTACAATATCGCCTTGTTTTCCAATTTCTGCTAATTTACTATCAATAGATTCTTTTTTCATTTTCTTTTTATCTTTACCTGCCTTTTTCATTGATTCTTCTTTATCTCCATCTCCATCGATGTCTAAAAAATCGGGTTTATCTGCTTCTTCCATTCCTGCTGCCTCTTGTGAAGCTTCTATAGCTTCTTCTCTAGCTTCTTCGAATTTTTCCTCATTTTCATCCATAGGAAGATCTTCTTCTTTATTTTCTTCAGATAGAGAAGTCATAAAAGTATTTAAAGAGTTAGGAGTTTGTGCTAATCCTTCTTCTTGCATTATTTGATTAACAAGATTACCTGATACTGCAGCATCACTATTAGGATTACCTGTAGATACAATACCACCTAATGATTCTTTAATTAATTTTATTAATGAAATATCTTTTGATTCTTTAACAGGAACCATTTCAGTACTACCATCTTTTAGTTTTTCACTATACCCACTTGCTGCAAATTTGCCTTCAGCTTTTTGTGTTTTAGCTTCACTATACCCTAAACCTTTTACACCAAATTGACCTTCTTTAACATAATGTAAAGGATCTTTCGCTAAGTTTTTGATAACAATAGCTTGTGCCTCTTCTATAGTTAAAGCGGAGTTATATTTAACTTCTAAATATACACCGTTTAACATTTCTTGACCGTTAACGTTATTAATGTTATCTACTTGTGGAGAGTAATCATAGTTTCTATCTTGGGTATTAATTACCTCTTTAGCAGTTTTTTTCTCTTCTGCTTTAATTTTTTCTTCTCCTTCTTTAGTGTTAATCTCTTTTTCTACTTTATTATCAACAATAGGGTTTAAAGATTCTTTATTAGCCTCAGCTAAGTATGCTTCAAACTTATTTTCCCAATTCTCTTTAGGACTATTTAAAGTCTCAATTTTAGTAATAGGTTTTAAATCAACTATACCACCTATATCCTCTTTAAGGATATTTTCATCTTTAGTTTCTAAAGATTTTTTAAAGTTATCTAATAAGTCTTTCATAATTTATTTTTATTGTTGTAATAAAGTTTCCATATCGTTTAAATAATCATCAATCAAATCTGTGCCATAAACAACAGTATATTTAGTAGGATTATCCCTATAATATTTTATAGTATCTATTTTAGCTAATCTTAAAGATTTTTTTAATGTTTCTAATCTTCCTTCAATATCATCAAACGCATTAATGCGAGATTGTTGATATTTTTGTGCATCAGATTCTTCTTCTTTAATTTTAAGCTTATATTTCATATTATAAATATTAAAAAAGATTTTTTACTTCAAGTCCTGAACCTTTCTGTACATAGTTACCATTTTTATCTTTAGGTACTAGTTGATATTTAAATTGCTTTACATAAGCATTATCTTTTACTCCATCTTCACTTGCAGCAGGACCAGGTCCTAAAGTTGCACCAGGATTTTGGGATTTATTTTCTTTTATTTTTTTTTTCTTTTTTTTTGGGATTTTAAATGCATAAGGAGTTAAATATGCACCAGCACCTCCACTCATAGACATTTCATCTACTTCCTCTTCATTCATCCCCATTTTTTGGTACTCATCTGAATAGTTTTTTCGAAGATGAGTTCTATATTGGTTAAATAATTTGTTAACATTATCAGATAGCTGATCAATTACAGTATCATTTGTTTTTCTAGCTAATGTATTTAAATATTGCCTTAATTCTTGAAATTCTTTAAATGTTGAGTCAAAAGCAGGTACATAATCTACATCCCAAGAAATAGTTCCAGTTTCAGGATCAATATCACTAACAGTAGATTGTACTCCACTATCTGTAGTAATATCCCCTATTTCAAGTTCTTTAATTTTATACTTGTACCCCATTCGATATTTTAATTTCTTTTACGAGTTCATAGTATTGTAACAAATCAACTAAATTATCATCACCAACCTTATCAGTTTTACCTAATTCTACTAATAATTTAGCAATTTCAGTTATTTTAATTTGGGTAGCTTTATCTTTAATATTATCTATCTCAGCTTTTAAAACAGATTTCAGTTCGTTTATTTTAGTATTATAAAAGCTTCTTAAACTTGGGGTTGAATCCACAGAATTAATAAATTCCTTTAGTACTTGCTTTTGTTCTAAACTTAATGTGTCATATTTTGTATTAAATTTTTCTAATAATATTCTATATGTAAGAGATCTTGTATCCTCATCATATGTTGCAAATTCTTTTAATACTTCATCTTTTTTAGATATATCTAATTCCTTTTTAGTTAAATGTTCTAATAAAGTTATTTTATTATTCATTAATTGTTGGGAATCCGTAGAAGATACAGAATTATACCCTTCAATTAAAGTATACAATGATGCTAATTCTTTATAATTTTTAATTTTAGAATTAAAAAATTGGTTTACATCATAATGATTTTGTATCTCATTAATCAGATTATACTTTTGTTTTCTAAGAAAAGACCTATTAAATTTTTTAGAATTTTCTAATACTATATCAATAAGTGAAGATGCTCGGTTTTCATTTAAAACAGGAGACTTTTGTATCGATTCATATAGCTTGTATTCCCTACCTAATTCACTTTTTACAAAGTATTTTTTTAGTAAATCTATTGCGGGAGAGTCAACACCTTTTAAGGTGTCGGCTGTGATTTGTCTTACAAGCAATTCAAATAGGATACCTGTATTTTTAAATTTAGAATTCTTAATTTTCATCAAAAAATATATTTAATTATAAATATTAGTCCTTTAGTTGAGATTCATCCAATAACGTACTGTTGTTTTTATCTCGTTCAAATACCAATTGTTTTTTATTTAATTTTTTAAACATATCTTTATTTTTTAAATATGTAAGTTTGGGGTTTTCAAATTCTGATAAAGAAGGTCGACTATTTCCATCATTCTTATCTGTATCCTTCATACGTTTTGTGCCTAAAGGATCTTTTCCAAAGTTATTACTTTGTTTACCTTTAGTAGTAGTTGAATCCTGTGGTCTACCTAATTTTGGATCATCATCTCCATACCCATCAGGTACATTACCTGGATCAGAATACATTCTACCTTTACCATACAGGCTAGCTAAATCATGTGGGGTACCATACGATTGACCTGTTTCTAAAGGATCATTACCCTCTTCTTGTATTTGATTTAATCTAAACTTACGCTTAGCATCTTCACGTGCTAAATCTCTATATTCATCATACTGGTCTTCACTAAAGTGATAGATATTATGGTAAATCCAATCTGAAGGAACTAAATTTTGTTCTAACATTAACCCTGCTAATTCGGCTTTAGACTTCATTAACTCAATTCTCTCCTGATCGTATATGATAGAAGGAGTTGTCATTGATAATTCAAAGTTAGTTAATGTTTCATCAGTGTATCCTTGTGTGTATAAGTGTACTAATGCTATTTTATTTAATTCCGATAATATAATGCGTTGTATACGATCAATTGTACGAGCAAATCTAATATCTTCGGCAGCTAATGTAGCTTTACCTTCAATATTTTCATCATACCCCAAAAATGCTTTAGGTATCTTAAGAGCAGCAAATAATTTATCACGTAAATATTCTACATCTTGAATACCATCATAAGATAAACCTGGTGTAGTATCTATTTTAGTTGCACTATCATTTCCACGAACAGGAATATAAAAATCTTCCAACATATTTTGCATGTTGTATTTTAAGTTATATTCTCCTGTTTTTTCATCCATCATAGGAGCACGTTTCATGTTTGAAATAGTTTGTTGCATAAATGCTTCTACTTCATTAGGAGGTATAGAACCAACATTTACATAGAATACTCTTTTTTCGGGTGCACGTGCTATTCTATGAATTAGCATTGCATCTTCCATTAACGAATACTGCTTAAATAATCTTCTAGCAGGTTCAATATATGATCTACCATAAGGTAAGTAATTTACATCAGCTACCATTCTAAAGTGAGCCATTTCATAGTTGTCATATGTTATGCCTCCTTTACTATTATCATCTCCCTGATTAGGGACATTATAATAACCATAAGAACTTCCGGCAAACCCATCGGGATTCCATCTATATTTTACTTCAGCAGGATTTTCGGGATTAAAACCTTCTACCCTTTCAATGTGGTATGCTGTATAAGGAATAACATTGTATACTCCAAACTTCTCAGCTATTTCTAATTTTAAGAAAAAATCACCATATTTACACATTTGTCTAATCCACATCCATAAATTAAACTCTATATTTAAAACATCATAAAATAAGTTATATAATATTTTTTGTATATCCTCATTTGAACTTCTAATTTGAAGTACCTCTCCCATATCATTTTTAAGAGTAGATTCATCAGCAATAATGTCAAGTGCAGAAGCTATAATAGCGTCTTGATCCATAACATCATATTCTGAATATAACTGTGTTCTTAGATATTGATAGTTAAGGTTAAATTGTGCTCCTAACAAAGAAGTAGGCATTGTAGAATATACCCTATTAAATCTGTCTATTAACCCATTAGTTTCATATTCACCACTAGATTGAATGTGACCTGAATCAACTGTTTTTATTTGGTTACCTCCAACGTTACGGATGACTACATCCGTGGAAAATAGTTTTTTTAATCTTGTAAATACGCTTTTGTCAGCCATTTTTATATGTAATTATTGTTATAAATATTAATCTAAAAGCCATCTAATGTCCTCTGTACCCTCTGCAGTATCTATTTTATAAGGATTGGGTACTGAAGTATTAGATCCATAACCTCCTTGGTATGGTGTTCTATTAACTTTCATGTTTTGTAATGCTTGTTTTGTTAAATCTATTCCTCTTTGGTTATTTTTTAATGCAGTGTCTCTAACATACATTCCTATCCCAAATGACATTACTAAATCATCATTGTAACCTGTTTGAGCTTCGGGTCTACCATTTTTCCAAATAAAAGTTTTCATTTCTTCTATTAACCTCTTAGATTGTATTGTTACCCCCTTATCGCTTAAATATTCTTGAAACTTACCTATAACCATAGGTCGGGTTTTTGAGGACATAGTAAAACCAGGAACCATTTTAGAGTGGTCTTGGTATTTGTCAAAATATGAATTAACATTTGAATATTCACTTTTTTGTGAATAATAAACGTTATTATAATTTCTATCTAGTACAGTTTGGATAGTAGCCCACCCTATATTTGCATTTTCTATTACTAATAAAGCTTCATTATATTCAGTAGCTATACCTACTAACAGATGACCATATTCTTTAGTACCTATTTGTCCTTTGTATTCAGCTACTTGTACATTATTTTCAGTATCCATAACATGGAATGCTGAATAATCTTTACTGTCACCTCTAGATACATCAGCTAATACCATGTAGTCTCTACTATAGTCTGCTGTTTCCCATACCCATAAATTTTGATCAGCGCCCCTTCTTTCTAAAGGATCTTTAATAAATGATTTTTCATAATATTCTAAGTATTCAGGGTAAAATACTACATCTCCTGATGTACTAAAATCACAATCACATTCTTGTGCTGCCATTCTAGGATCTCCTAATAATTCATCTTGTTTTTTTCTCCATGCCTCATCTCTTTCGGGATGAACATACCATGGTAACTTTATAGGTAAAAAATCGTTTTGAGATGATTCTGCTCTTGTCCATGTTTGATGAAACCAATTACCTGTACCATAAGGTGTAGATAAAGCTATACACCCACCACCTGTAGCTAGGGTTTGTTGAGCTGAAGCCCATATTTCTCCAATATTATCAATAAAAGCAGCCTCATCAATTAATAGTAAAGATACGGCTTCAGATCTACCAGCATCACTAGATGCAGAAGTAGCTTTTATTTGGGATCCATTTGATAATCTAAGATTTAACTTATTATTTTCAGCAGCATCAATCTTAAGCCATGAAGGTAAGTTTTCATACATAAACTTTACCTTAGTAACCATGTTTTTAGCAGTTTCCTGTTTTGTTGCTATACAAAGTATATTTTTATCTTTATGGAATGTCATTAACCATAATGAATAACCTGCTCCCAAAGTAGATATTCCTAGCTGTCTAGACTTTAATACAATTGAATATGGATTGTCTCTAAATAAGGTTAATACTTTTTCTTGGAATGGGTATAAATTAAATTGAATGCGTCCACGTTGTGGGTGTTGAATGTAACAATATTTTTTCATAAAATGTGCTGGGTCTTGTGCACATTTAAGGTATTCTTGTCTTATTACTTGTTTTAAGTCTGACATTTTTTAATTTCCAGCTAATAATATAAGCACAATAGCTGCTATACTAGCGGCAATAGTTATTTTATTTTTGCGTTTTTGTTTTTGTAAATCGTTTTCTAATTTACTAGTCAATTCTTGGGAAATTTTAACTTGTTCAGATTTAGATGAGATGATAGAATTATAATTATCTATTTGTTGAACATTGGTACTTATAATACTATCTTTTAAAACTATTTTTTGGTCTAAAAGTAAAACTTTTTCTAAAGTAATAGATAATTCTTTTTTAACCCCATCACCTTCAATAAGGTCTTTAATTATGAGACGTACTATCGGTTCCTCTAAAGATATCTTTGTTGTATCTATTTGCGAAAAACATTTCAAGCTAACT